>Ga0307517_10001614_pt1 | contig 37520 bp, 31 predicted proteins | sample 23_EM_MG_FD_194515 | JGI IMG/M metagenome (GOLD analysis project Ga0307517, IMG submission 194515) | Populus trichocarpa ectomycorrhiza microbial communities from riparian zone in the Pacific Northwest, United States - 23_EM | ecosystem: Host-associated > Plants > Roots > Unclassified | place...
GATTTCAGATCAGAATTGAGAGGCCAAACACCCCTTAGATTTCAACCTGCCATTTGTTTAGTCAGAGAATATCACTCGTAGGAATAAGTGGGGCCCCGCACAGGGGCAAGAGTGGGGGACGAGAAGATGGGGGCCGTCTAGGCAATTAGGGGGGAAAGTAAAATACCCGCCCCGCCCCACAGCCTGGCCAGGGCCCCGTGTCATACGGGGCGGGGAGGAACGGCAAAGAGTTGACCCGGGCCGGAGTAACGGCGGGGTCACAAAGTGAAAACCCGCCCCGCCCCGCCCCGTAACGAACACTAATCAAAAGAACCGTACTTTCTCTGACTACTTAGCGGATTTCCAATGATATGCTGCTGAGGTATCTTGGAACGATGCTGCTAAGCGAACTTCATTGTATGAAGGATTAAGCGCCGAACTCAAGGACGCTCTCGTAACCCTGGACACCCCCGACGACCTTGACCAATTTATCATATTGCTCAAAGGTGTGGATAATAAGATCCGTGCCCGCGCTGCGGAACGAAAGGGGTCATCTTCTACATAGAGATCACCTACCACAACCACAACCACAACAGCAAAACTGGCTGCTCCTCCTACGACTACCACCACCGCTACAGGTACTCAAGCGGGCTCCATGGACCTTTTGGCTGGACAACGCCGCCTATCACAAGCGCAACATGAAGATCGCATGCGACGTGGCCAATGCTTACACTGTAGGGGAGCAAACCACATGGCTCGACAATGTCCAAACAGACAAAGTCACCTCAGAGCCAACACTGCTGCCATTCGTGCACCCCCGCCAGTGGTTCCTGAAGACTCTCGTCCCGAGTCCGAACACTCAGAAAACTAACTGTCCCATGTACAGTCCAAGGCACTGTCATAGGACAAGAATGGCCTTCTTCGTTACTTTCTTTATCCGGTTTATCTCTTGACAACATGGAGAATGGGGTTGAAGCTAATCATCTTGTAATGGTATGTACGATTGTTGACAACCATAACGAGATTAGATCCCATGCTGTAATAGACTCGGGAGTAACTGGATACGCATTCATCGATAAGGCTTTCGCCGAGCGCCATAGCTTTCCTTTGTTTGAACTTAAAGAACCACGACCTTTGACGGTTATCGATGGACGGCCTGTGAGTTCCGGAACAATTACTCACATCACCAAGATCGGGTTGTCGATTAACAACCACCATGAAATGATTCCTGCTTTTGTTATCACGCTTGGGGGATACCATCTAACACTCGGTATACCCTAGTTAAAACATGTAACGACCCTACAGATAGGTAGCTACTGTGTACTAGACTCAAGCCCGTATGGTATACCAAGTGGTAACCATATTGAGGATAGGCCAGTATACTTAGTATACTACCGGTAGACATGAGTTGGTACAAGTGTCTACAAAGTGACTTGGTGACATAGGGTTAGACAGGGTAACCTAGGTAGGCCAAAGTTACCCTACTAGGCAGGGTAACCTTCGGAGGATAGGTTCGCATAAAGCAAAGGACCCATAGAAAACGTTGCACGGGTCTCCGGGGCAACATTATATGTGGTCGCGCGGACTCCTGAAGGAAATAAAGGCATGGTAGGGTGAAGTTACCCTACCTTGGAAACATGATTACCCCAGTTACCCTACCTTCACCGACAAAGTCATCTGCGGACTTAGGGGAAAGTTATCCCACTATAGTGGGGCTCTTAGATGTTCATAGGGCCGCTTCGTATGGTACGAAACGGACTACTGACGGAGCAGGAGTGGTCCGAACCTCCTGTAACCTTCAGGGGATATTCCTAACACCCCCCTGCGGCCCCAGCGTTGGTACGGCGCGACAGCACTGTACGGCTGTGTAGTTGTGTGCTTCCTAGTAAAGTCAGATCCATTGGAAGGCTCCCACAACACCGTATGAGTTGTGGCTGTCCAACCGACCAGAAGCTGTTCGCAGGATAAATAAGGGGTGTGAGGGTGACCGCCTCCTGGGGCGCCACCTGGATAACACCTAGGAACTACCTACGGGCATACTTTGACCTCCGGGTAGTTGTATGGTTAACAGTAGAGGGCTTGGGGCTGACCGGGGAAGCTGCAAGGCTTCCAGGACAACCACCCCAAAGCCAGTCCCGCGTTACCCCGTGAACTGTAGCATTACCATGGGTTATTAGTGGACTCTAGAGGTGTGAGTCTTGTCACGATTTAAGAGGGTCCCGCATGGTTGGCTGTTGGTAGCGCCCATGCAGTCAAGCAGCAGGAGACTTCTTAGCGTGGAAGCATCCAGTCCGGTTTAGAAGCTTAGTATAGCCAAGTAGATTTGCCGATGGACTGCGTAGCTTGCACAGACAAAACCACCGCTGGGCCAGTGAGTCCCAATGGATATTATCTCTAAGGTGGGCATGTCGGTCGGCCACTGACATGCTACCGATAGGAAAGGGTTTTCGCTCATGCAGATGTAGTTGGAGAGACATCACCGGAAGCACTTCCTATTTGTGGAGATAGTAAATATCCAAGCGGTCCGGCTGCCTCCGAGTGTTAGCTCACTTTAGGCAGGTGAGTTGGACAGCCCTGAGCTGAGCAGGGTGCTCGCGAAAGGTCAGAATGGTTGACGGGTGTCCTCAGGCTTTACATTATTCTAAAGTGACTAATCAAAAGTCTTGGTGATCGGGCCCTTTCACACCAAAAATTGCCCTTCTGAAGGGTTTTTTACCCAAGTTCCTCTGGCGAACCTGGATGGAAAACTTTCCGGAAACAACCTAAGTAGTTATATATATATCTCAAGATTATCCTCCAGTTATTTACAGAGTCTCCTGACACTTCCTTCTTATGATACACCTTATCAAAGATGGGAACATTGTTGGTGAGTGGTTGCTGGGGCAATTATCTTAGCAAATTAACGAAAATAATAATTTTCAAACAATAGTAGAACTTTACAAGCCAGTAGAACCCTCAGTTGGTGATGAGTATAGTTGAAATTAATCATGGGATGTTGCACAGATAAAGAGACTTTAAATCAGAAGTTTGGGAAAAGAAGATCTAGTTTCTGGTGAGATATTAACAATTAAAAAGTGGAGTTTTCGCCCATTTTTGGTGTGAAACGGGAGAATCACCAAGACTTTTGATTAGTCACTTTACGTAACTAAAGCGAGAGACACCTTATTCTGATAACCAACGATCCTCGAGAGAACTTATTGAGTGAAGCTTTCAGGCTTAATGATATTAACTTTTACCGCTTGATTCTACTTTGAATTATCTTTATCTTTATTTTGATCTTTACTTCTACTTTGAGTCTTCGGTGCAGTCGCAATCTTAGGATCCGTCTTCCTACAGAGTGCCCCCGTTACAAAACACCACGATGTCAAGATTGCCTTCGCTTCTAGCTCCCTTACTTTTGAATCTGAATATTGGTTGAAGAACTGCGTTAACGACGTTACAATGGCCTACGGAATCAAGGAAGAGTTGCCACATTTCCTACGGGCTTATGCCGCACAATGTGCTCTCGGATATAATATCCTCGACAAGGACGAGGTACTTCAGATACTTCCCAAACAATACCACGAATTCCTTCCTTTATTCCTGGAGAAAACAGCAGATCAACTACCACCTCACGGAAGGTTTGATCATGAGATACCACTGCACCCTGGATTTGTCCCTCCTTTCGAACCAATATACCGTCTTAGCCTCCCTGAGTTATCAGCCTTATACGAATGACTAGACGAAAATCTGCATAAGAAATTCATCCGCAAATCATCCTCACCTGCTGCTTCTCCGATCTTGTTTGTTCAGAAAAAAGAACGTTCTCTACGCTTATGTGTTGACTATAGGGGACTTAACAAGGGAATGATCAAAAACCGTTACCCTTTGCCCTTGGTCAAAGAAACCTTTATGCAACTTTCACAAGCAAAGATATTCACTAAACTGGATATCCGCAGAGGCTACAACTTAATCCGCATGAGAGCAGGTAAAGAGTGGAACACAGCTTTTCGTACACGATACGGGCTTTTTGAATCTCTCGTCATGCCCTTTGGGCTTACCAATGGCCCCGCTACCTTTCAAGCGTACATTAATGACGCACTACGCCCATTTCTGGATAGGTTTTGTACAGCATATCTTGACAATATCTTGATATACTCTGAGAAAGAGGAACAACATATCGCACACATCAAACAAATCCTGGAAGCTTTAACGAAAGCTGGACTCCAGGTAAAATCTCAGAAATGTGAATTTCACACCAACAATGTCGAGTATCTTGGTTTCATCATTGCCACGGAAGGCCTACGAATGGATCCCGCCAAGATCACCACGATTATTGAGTGGCCATCCCTAAGAAACTACACGATATCCGCTCCTTCTTAAGATTTGGAAACATCTATGGGCGCTTTATCCAAGACTATTCACATCTGGCTAAGCCACTAACCCAATTAACCAAAAAAGGTACACCACTCGTGTCGTCGGATCTTTGTCAAGCCACATTCGAAAGATTGAAGGAAGCCTTTACCACGGCCCCCATCCTCATCCATTTTGATTTCGACAAAGAGATAGTAGTGGAAACCAATGCTTCCAACATCGCCTCTGCCGGCGTACTATCCCAACCGGGACCTGACGCGCTTTTACATCCGATTGCATTCTTTTCAAAGAAACATATCCCAGCCGAATGCAACTAAGATATTTACGACAAAGAGTTGATGGCCGTGGTACGCGCTTTCGAGGAATGGCGAGCTTACTTGGTCGGACGACCTGTGACGGTACGATCGGATCATCAGACCCTGCGATACTTTACCACAAAAAGATTACTCAATCAACGACAAGCCAGATGGTCAGAGTTTCTGTCACAGTTCAACTATAGGATTGAGTTTGTACCTGGTAAAGCACATGGAAAGGCAGATGTGTTGACAAGAATGGCGGGACAAACAGAGGAAGAGATATTAGAAGACGAGACACATAGGAAACAGGTGGTTCTCAAGTCCCAGTCTCTGGGTTTGTTGGCGGATATCCCGCTTCACTTTGGAGCGTCCCCATTGAATGAATTATGGACAGACGCCTATCAAGCTGACCCCCTTCCAAACCAGATACTCACAATGCTAGAACAAGGGGTACGACATAGCCGCCTGATATCCCTAGCTGAATGTACCAGGGATGGTAATCGACTACGGTATCGAGATTGTCTTTATGTTCCCGCTCACGAACCTTTGAAACTGGCCATCATTCGGGAAAATCACGATGCCCCTGCTGCTGGTCACCCCGGCAGATCCAAAACACATCAACTAATCACCTGACGATACCATTGGCCGAGTATGCGAAACGAGATCGCACGATATGTGGCCAATTGTCATATCTCTCAACGCAGTCAAACGACTCGTCACGCTCTGTTTGGTATCTTTCAACCTCTCTCTATTCCCTATCGACCATGGCAAGATATATCAATGGACTTTGTAACCAGCCTGCCCTGGAGTAACGGTAACGATGCGATTTGGGTCATGGTTTTTCCCATGATGAGGTGAAGCACGGGGTTGGATTGTTTACATGTTTTGTTTTTGCCATAGCTAGCCCTCCATGCAGTTTCTTGTACCTTAATCAACAAATACAGAATTAAAAATAAAAATCTCAAAGCCCCCTATTTTCTTCATCCTTCTCGTCTGCTCCACCTCCAGCGATTGAAATCACCTACCATGAGAAATCATTGTGAGAGTGTTCTCTGCCTCAGATCTCTCCCACCCATGGCAACTGCTCAGGGTGTTTTCATGCACCCACCTTTCCCTTCCTCCTCTTTCTGTGGCCTTTGGCCTCACCTCCCAGGGGGTACTTGATTATGTCTTCTTTTAAGCATGCTTGCGTTCATGTTTCTCCCCCTTACCCTGCATCTCACGATGTGTTTCACTTAGTGATTTGTATGGTTGGCAACCCTCCTTACATTGTCAATACCCGGTTGCTAGTTTCCGGCTATGAGTGAAGTAGTTGCCCTTGTGGCCCTGCTCTCTGGTATTGTACTCTCTCCTGGGTTGCTCGGTCGGTACGGTCATCCTTCGAAAAATCGTAACCTCGTCTCCATCCTCCGCGTTCATACTTCTTAGTTTCTGGTGAACCTTCCTCCTCCTGCTTCCCACGATTGGATCTGATTCCACCGTACTGCCATACCTCTCCCTGGCTAATACCCTACTGCCCCTTTAGCTGGCACCTCATCTGCCTCATCCACAGCTGCCACCTCTACTGCTGATTGGCTTTCCTCGCCGGGTGGCTCCTCTCACCCTCCTCATCCACTCCCGTGATTTACTCTACTGTCGCAACTTCACCTAAGTTAGGGTGGTTCATGGTATAGCAGTACCTCCTTGGACTTTCACAATCCCGAGGTGTCGCCGTCTTCTCAACAGGTTCCCCTGTGGGGCCTGGTCGGTCCGCACTTTTACTGTGTACAGGGCACAGACTCTACTAGTTTTATTCTCTCCTCTCTGCCGGCCCTTGGCACTGCAAGAATCTTTTCTTAAGTTTAGGAGAGCCTGCTGAAGGGTTTCTTTACTCCTGTACCTCTTTATGTTGGCTTTCTTTGTATTTGGCTTTCCTATACTTTCCTTCCCGTTACTTTAGGCTGGTGGCTGGTGTCCGGTCAGGCCCATACCATAGGGTCTTGGAGTACGGCCTGTTTTTCATGTTTGATTGTTTTTCCTACAGGTGGGGGGTATTTGTTTGTCACATTACGAGGTGAAGCGGGTCGTTGGATTGTTTTATGGATTTGTTTTCGCCATAGCTAGCGCTCCATGCTGTTTCTTGTACCTTAATAATGAATACATCATATAAAAATAATAAAAAAAGCCTTTTATTTTCTTGGTTTTTTACACTACCTGGTATTTCTTTCACGACCTCTGTACTTCAGAATATAACATCTTCTATTCTGATACCAAGACCCACGCCAAGAACCCACGAACCCTGACAGTAATCCACCGTTACACGATCTGCTCTGAACCATGAACCTGAGATCGTCATCTCCAATTCATGACTGTGACACTAAGTGACCCTCATCGCTTAGGACCTTCCTGTCAGTTGTGTGCCTTCAACTAACATCCAGTGCCAGGACCCCGTTACACAAGCCTTTACAGCACCTGCTTATACCCACAGTGTCTGGCCCTAAAAATATAGTGGCACACACCCAGGCCCAGCCAGCCACCCAAGAAGTGGTCATTTCCGAGTCCTTTTCCCGTTATGTCCTCAATTGTGACTTTAGAAGCCGCATTCCAAGCCTGGGTAAACATACTTGTTGGTGAGTGCACACGAGTGTCTGTCCGAGTAAGTGATGGGTGTGTGGGATTAGCATGATTGCTCTACACCTTTGGGTTTACGTGTTGTATCTGGAGATAAGAGAGGGAGATGGCCTACAAGAATGCCTTATTTTTCCCAAAATCTCTCAAAAGGTTGGTCAGTAAGGTGTGGTTATCTTGCCCTAGTCCCTGGCGAACACCACAACTCCTGTGGCTCCGATTGACAGAGTCTTGTGCATAGGCGGCTGTGGTTGAGACAATGATGTGCTATTCTTACTTATGGATGGTCAAGGCGGCATTTCTATCCACGTATTTTGGGGTAGCCATCAACGTCTCAAAACGGCTGAGATACCCATTATACGCCATCACAGTTATTGTCTTTGCTTCATATTTTGTAATAGTTCTGACAAGTGTTTTTTCATGACGGTCTTTTTCGCCGAATTCGTTAGTAAACTTGACCCTGGGCACCAGTCATCCACCTGACCGTGCCGTTCCAGTGCCCTTAGCTAACATTGTGTCAACAAAAAGGACCATTAATGATGGGGATGTAGTCCCAAGATGTCAAATGATGAGTTTGGACACCTACATTCATACAACTGTTCTTAATATTCTCACCGATCTCTTAAGTGTGCTCACGCCCGCTCCACCTTTCCAATTACATCACTGACCAACCGATATCTCAGTTATGGGTATGCCTTTTCTTATACTACGACTCCACAGTATCCACCTCCGTGACGCCTGGGGTCTCTCATATCTGCTCTTTCTCGGCTTAATCTCTATTATCGCGACATCTATGTGCGCCGTAAACATACTACCAATCGAGCAATTCACGACGAGCAGCCTAGTCAACATTCGGAAGATTGAGATTCTATCATTCAGCGAGCTTACGGTAGCCTTTTTCGCCGCCTGTTCACTATCGATAAGGGCCCTTATACACCGAAATAGAAAGAGGAAACGTCGAGGTATCTCTCTGGTATGGATCGCTCAAGCATTACTGGAAGTTATGAGCTAGAGGGCGTTATTTCATTAGAACTGTCAATTAAGCAGCTCCCTGACATGTCCAAGGATGAATTCGGTCTTGTGGGAAATAAAGTGAGAGAGCCGATTGGTCAATCGACACGGGATTCCGATATCGGGATTGCTATCTCGCTTGATGATGGCTAAGCATTTTTACTGTTTTCTTCTATTCAAACTAAACCACACCTTCACAGGCACTACTTTTGTTTCGATTCTTTTTTTTTGATTTAGCAGGTGAAGTTGGGTCTTTTCTTCTCCATAGTCTTAAACCATAATGGTCAATGATAATATTAATCTATCACCCAGTCGATCAGTTGCCTATGAACTCTTTTCCCACGTCTAAGCATCCTACATATCTCTTTAGAAAGCTCACTTTCGCCTAAAAGTCCAGAGTTCTCAGGCCCAACTTTCGTCAAACTAGCCTAGCATGACAGCACATTTCAGATAGTATGCAAAAGACCCCGTGATACGCACTAACAAATAATTTAAAAGAGAAGCCTCAGGAGCAGGAACACCATCCCCCTTTCACTCACTTCCACTCCAGTTCACAATGCTATCTCCAAGCTGCTAGAACACCTAGTAATCGTTCTCTGCCGGCCATTTCACCACCGGGTGATAATCCATGATTTAACCAAAAAACTCTTTCTAGGAATCGTAACACTGAACTTTGAAATTGAGAGCGCTCGACCGCCAAAACCAGTACCAGGACGTCCCCTAGATTGTAGGGAAAAAAATACTTGCATTGCCGGCACAGCCATCGGCTCCCCCTCACCCGTTCTAAGGGCCCGGTACGGGGTGGTTCATGAGCTGCCTCAACTATGACCAAAGCATCTAGCAAGTCCTGATTTAGCTCCGAGAAACCCTCCGATACAAGATCTCGCTCAGCTATATTTCAACTTATCTCGAGGCTCGAGCTTTCGCGGACAACAGCGGTTGCGGGTGCCCCCCGCAGCTGACCAGGTGGCCAGCATTAACCTCGTATGCGAACCACCGGGTGAGATAGATCCGTAGATACTGCAGGGGCATGGGGCGCCCTTCTTCAAGCGCTCCTTTCTGCTCAGCTCTGCTAATGTGAACCACACGCCGACGGACCCATTCGGGGATAGTCCACATGTAGCACCGCTGGGGTGCTTGTGATAAAAGTATTGAATCCATCCCGGGATACCGAGGACGAGGGCGTGGTAAACAAGGAATGCTGTGCGTAAGCTCGGTGTGAGACTTCCTAAAGAAAGGGAATTATAGTTATGGCTTCTGGGCCATATATGCTATATAGCATCCACTAAGCAAGGACAACCCTCGGCAAAATCTCATTTATTGCCTCCAGAGCTGCATATGCACCCCAGCCCATAGCAAGGACTACTATCTACCCTTCTGAGCAGTCCATTCGCCTAAATCCATCCTTGAATGGTTCACTCCTATTCCTTGCGCTGGCCACTCTTGGCCCTTGTGAAATCGCAAATATTATGCTTTAATATCACTCTGTAATAGGGCTCCTGCAGTCCCCATCTGCCAAGTGAAAACTACCGATATTGCGGATTACGAGGAAGGCCCGGTTTCTCCATTATTTGCTTTTATCAGAGGAATTCAATCCAAAGAAGGCAATGCACGAGCGTTCAAGTATGGTAGGGCCTCCCTTATTACTTGCATATTACCCTGATGCCATCGTCTCCGGCAGCCCGGGCACTCTACCGGGCAGTGCTTCAATGCCATTTCACAACTCGTTAGCAGCATTCCCTTGACCGATGCAGCCCATGGAACACGTGGGGTTATGATGGATCGTTAGCCGGTATGCAAAAAAGATTTTCCCCTTCGGCACGGGATTTCTCAAGTAAGATAGTTCCAAGCGTTAGGCACTAACGGCGAAATTGTGGGGTTACTCGTACCTCGCCCCAGATCTAACTCGCGAATCGTTATAGATATCGAAACCGGGGGTGCATTCTGTTGATTGGTATGGAAATGGGCAGTTGGCGAGTTTGAAAACACTGCCACCCTCACGTGCAGTAAGCTTGAAAAGTAGAGCCTCAACACTCTCAAAGACGATGAGGTAGGGGTAAATCCCATAGTATCACAGTTTCGACCGCATCTTGGATGTTGGAACCATCAACCTCTGGCTCAGGAGCGCATCGGCAACATCCGACACGCTCAAACCATGAAAGGATCGCACCGTTCCGGACCGAATGGCCCAGCATCCCTGGTCTATCATCCAGAATGTGACGCCTTAGTAAAATGTCTGTCTACTGCTCGTGTAACACCTAGGCATCCAATCTTTGGCACGCAGGGACAGCCACCCCTGTAGCAGCTCCCAACAAGACAAATAAGGACAACAACTCCTTTCAGCCCCTTCTCTCCCTCAGTTTGGTTCAATTCAGTCCAGTTCAGTCCAGCACGCCGACCCCAAGACAGCCGACAATGTCCGAGCGACCGTTACAGCTTCTCACACTTCCATTCGACGTCCTCACCGCACTCCTAAAGTCGCTGGATACATTCGGTGACCTCCACTCCCTCATTCGCACCCACAGCGCTTTCCACAATGTCTGGAGGGCGAATACCCAGGGCGTAAGCCGGGAGATTTCCCTGCGACAATTTGCGCCATGGGCCGACGCTATTGCAGCCCTGCGTTCTATTGATAGCAAAAAATCGGACGAAAAGAGCCACGACGAAGAGAAGTCGGGCTCGCGAGAGCCTCCACTCTTCACTCTTCGTGGCGAGAGCCTCTATGCAGGAGACATCAAGAGAATGATCGAAGACGCAGGGCGGATCAAGGGAATCGTGAATCGTAATGGACTGAGAGACTTCAAATTATCCCTTGTATCGGCGCGCTTCGGGCGGCCGACGGCATCCGAGCGCTTTCGCTCCGACCGCGCGCTGTACCGCATCGCTACGTACTCACAGAAGATGGCGAAAGATCGCCAGGGTTGGAGGGTACCCAACTGCCTCGAGCGTGACTTGGCGCAGCTCTCCCTGGTCGAGCTCACGGAGATCCACAAAGCCATGGAAATATTTGTCCGGATCTTTGAGAATCCGGCCTTCGGGGCAGGTATGGGCAGCCAAATTGGCACGAAGATCTGCATGGCGGTGAACTTTACCGTTGCCAAGAAGCTTCGGAATTTGTGGGAAGACCCGGCCTGTGGAGTCGGAAAGGAGAAGGTGCGGAGTTTAAAGAGGCTATTGGATAGATACGCTCTTCTGGATATGGCTATTGGCTATAAGTACGAGATGAACGCCTTGGAGAAAAGGTTATCGGTATCCTGAGAAGATACGGTGCGTATGATACTTGCGTCTTGCTACACGCTAATTCCTACTGAACAAAAATACCTAGATGGTGCCCGGGGGATATTGAAGTAAAATGTGCGGAAGTAAACCGGAGCAGGGCCGTGGTAGAGGGCGGCGGCGAATGCTAGCACTAAGCTGAAAGTAAACATCCGTTCAAGATCCAAAAAAGCAACCCTAGCTCTAAAGACATTTGCAGGGGAAACGATAATAATAAAAAATTGCGTGGTTCTGGCTTGGAGTTTTTGTGTAGTTTCATTTTCAATTCTAGGGGTTGGGGGGATATATGCAGACATATAGGCATTTTACATTGCACAACTGCGCCGCTGCTACCATATGTCCGTGTATATAGCATTGGTCCACTCAGTGAGAATCACGTCCCACTAACAAGGCCAATGACAGTACACTAGCCAAGCCTACCCTTACCAAAACACTAGTCAACTCGGGAGGTAAGAGAACTATTGTATTTATTCCCCCGCACTCGAGTACTACTTACAACTAAAACCATTCAGCCCCGGGGTCGAAAAGGCTTGTTTCGAGCGCTAAGCCTCTAGTTGACCTATTAGGCCCATGCCAATAGGCGATACTTGTAATACTATGCAGTACCGGTATCGCGCAGTACTATGATACGCAGTATTACTATACATACTCTAAAATCCTCTACCTCAAAAAAATAGACTCCCCGGGCTGAATTCCTCCACCGCACCGCGATACCACAACTACAAGAGCACTTGGTGACTAGGAGAAGTAATAAAAAAATTAACCTAAGCAGCATTGTACTGTACAGTACCCATACTGTAGGTCCTCACCTAGCAAGCACCAACTTGGCGATTCATAACGGATTCCGACGGTTCAGCGCCAAGATGTCCCGGCTAGCACCTAGACGCTCAAATCCTGGCGCGCCAATTCGTCCAAATCCTTTATGAATAGCCAAGAATGCCGAGAAAGGGATGCCCACTCAGCCAAAATAAACTCCTCAATCACATCATCATACAACACCGGCACGGGAACAAACCAATCAACCCAACAGTTCTAGGAAAACGTAAATTAAATACCCACGATATGGCTTATCGCAGCCCATCATAATAGCAAAATCTAAGCTCTGCGTCCCCAAGACAGAGCTAGGCAAGTTGCTCCCCCCTTCCTTCGAGAAACGCCTCATCGGCCATCCATAACAAGCATTTCCCCCTACTAAAAAGGATTCTGGTAAGGCTAGGTTCTCCTAGTGCCCTTTTCTTAGGATACCAATATTTCCCAAGACTACCAGTAGTAGTGCTCATGCGACATGTTCCCAAGCACAACTCACCCGCGATACTTCCTAATAACGCGAGCGATATTCCGGAAGGCAAAGGAATTGGCTTGTCCAGTTCGCCAAGTTCAGCGGTGTCACTCGTAACAAGCTAGGGCCCAAGTTCGTAACCGCAAAAGACCCCGGGTGATAACCGATGATGGGACTTGCTCGTGCAATTTCCTCGTTCACCATGACCTATTATACTCCAAGTGCACTGAACTCCCAACTCAACAAAAAATAAAAGTTCCCCTACAAAATCAATTACCCAATTCCCGCACTTTAACTAGAAAGATGAAAAGGAAAGAGAAAAAAATCCCAAAAACCCACAAATCACAAGCAACACATAAAACTACACCTCACCTCTACTAGGACCTCCAAAGCCATCAATGTTAATACCCAATCGTCACACCCTTATTCTTCCACTTATCCCCAGTCAAACACTCCCCGGCAACAAACCACCCAACATCCTTCCTACTAACCGTCCAACACTTCTCTAGCCTCTCCCCAGCCCTAACTGCACCTTCCTCCCCCTTAGCAACCCCATCAGTCAACAGCGCTGGCCGCACAATGACCACATTCCCCAACCTCCCTTCGTTATTCCCATCAGGATTAAAATCCACATGCTGGATCCCCGCGGCAGCATGTACCTCCTTCTCCATCTCCACCTTATCCTCATGCGGCTCTTTCAGCAGCCAGCCATAGAGGGGCTTCAAGGTCAGCGGGAGGTCAGCATGTCCCTGATCGCCCAGACCATTGGAAGAAATGACGACGAGCCGGGGCTGAGTCGCCGGCGTAGGATAAAACTCGGTGAATATTGGCAGGAATATTTGTATGGAGCGGGTGCAGATTTGCGGCGGGACCAGCTTTGGCGAGAGAGGGTTTTTGAACGAGGGGCGGCCACCTGGAGGAGGGAGGGTGTTTGGGTTAGCACTGCTGCTAGTTTTATCATACCTTTAAGAGGGGGGGGTAAGGTACCTAAGCTGAACATGACGAAGTCCACTTCCCCAGCTGCCGTGAATAGCCTCCGGACATCCCCTGCTTCAAATGCGTCTCCTTGGACGATGTGAAATAATGGTGAATTCGCAGGCACGCCTTGCGCCGAGAGGGTCTCCGCCGCGGCGGTCGAGTTCCTGGCTAGTAGGTAACATTCGTGACCAGCCCTGTGGAGATTGAGCAGAGTCTCTAGCCCACAGCCGCGGGTTGCTCCAAGAAGTACACACTTCATTCTTGGGATATTCTAAAGAGGGAGAGAGAGAGAGATAAATCGAGAGATATGTGTAAGAAATCTGACCCCGGAATGAAAGTAAGCTTAAAGCCTTGGATGCGGTCTCTGTAAAGCTTATCTCAGAGGTTTGTCCACCGATAGATGCAGGTCGTAAGCTTGGAGGGGGGGGGAGGCTTTATATCTATGTTCGCAACTTGCATTGGCCGGAGCGGAATCCCTTGTCCGGTAGAGAAGATACCACCAATCAGAGCACAGCAGGCAAGCTGGTACGAGATTAGACGGACCAATAACTGTACGACAGAAGTGCAATCACCCCGGTTGTGCCGTACAAAGTCCGTCGGGTCAAATCCAACCCCGCCCCCAACCCTCCATTTCTACACCGCCGCACCTTAACTCGGCCCAACCCATACCGCATGAAGTAAGTTCGCAGAAGAATCAATCATGCTTGCATCACTTGCCGAGCACAACAAGCACCCCTGGAACCCGCCAAGCCCTGTCAGAAGTCTCCGTTCTTGGCAACAAAACCCTCCGAGCCACGGAATGCCCCAGCTGCCGGGCAGTGCATAAATTTCCAACACCACCCCCGCGGGGGATTAACGCTCCGGCCCAACCAGCCGCGAGCCCCCCCATTAGCGGGGGAGGCGGTAATAGTTACCCCTGACAGATGAGCGGATGAATAGATAATCTTCATGCGCCATATTCTGGCAACCTTTTTTAAGTTATACTTAGCTTGGCTTACGTGCTGCTGCGCTCGCAGTTACGAGTACGTGTAGTAACAACGGGCCACTACAGGGACTTCTGACGACGCATTTTTCGGGGGCCGATCGCCGAGAGGAAGAGATAAGCCTTGTGATGACGGCACCCGCGAAAGTTTACTTCTCGCTTAATCAAGGGGTGGTTTTTTTAGAGGGGCTTACTCCGTACGGATACGGTCGTTGTTTCAAACGCGTTAGCCAAGCTTTCTTGCGCTTCCGGACGAATTGAACGAACTGGAGGTGGGCTCAGCACGAGTGATGGTTTGTGAAGTCCCTCTGTCTGTGCAGCTTTCTGATGGCTTGTCTACCACGCCGTAGTGGTAAGTTGTGCGCGCCTGTGCTAGTATGTGGGTTAATGTGGGTCGACTGGATTTTACGCTTATCGAATACTCGAGAATCAGAGAGCTCCTGAACCGGCGACGCGACCTCATAATTGACGAACCGAGGCTACAGCTGCATAAACCATTGCACTAGTAATATCACTCAGAAAAAGGGCATCTCGCTTCCAAGTGACTAATCGGTTGCAAATCGCCGCACAAGATAATCGCCGATAGTAACGAAACGAAACGGACTTAGCCCACAGGATACTTTCATTATCATACTGTAAGTAACGGAGGATTCTATGAAAGAAAATAGAAATAATCATCCGTCTACATGATTTTAAACTCCACCGAAACCCCGATATTATCGCATAATCAACCGAGCAGCCCAAAAAATAAATAAAGGTATAAATAAAGGTATAAACGTATAAAGAAACCCCCTAACTGAGCCTGCGAAAGGTAATCTAGTGGGAAGAGAAATCTAATAACCCCTCCTCCATCTAGCCAATTCATCTTCTTGGTTCCCCATCGTGTCTTCACTTGAACCTTCTGAAGGTCCGGGAGTAGAGAAAATGTTCAGATAAACATACTGTTGATCAAAAGCCGGCGAAGGGAAAAATGCAGCAGTGTCCTCCACATTTGGCATGGGTGGAAACATTTCGTCCGAAGCCTGAAATCCTCCAAAATCACCAAGCCCCTCGAACCCAGTCACTTGTTCACCGCGCTGGCCACGATCAAGGAATCCAGTACTGTTCAACCCAAATGAATCAGACAGTGGGGGGGAAATGTCCGCAACGACAGGCATTTCATCCTCCATGTAAGAAATCACGCCCTTCAAGTGTTTCTTTACCATCCGCGCTCTCCGAGCAACAGCTAACCTCTCCATCTTCGTAACTTCAAGGAGCTTCCGGGAGAGCTTGATAAATTCCGCCCGACGGGGGAGCAGGCTATCTCGAGACTTGATATCATCTAGTGCTCTGGCGCATGCATCGATACCCAGCACCAACATATTCGCAGTGAAAGGATCGGTATTCGCGGTCGAGTACCATATCATCTTACTCCCTATGAGTGCCTCTTCGGCCTTCGCGACTTCTGCCAAAGCATAAGATGAAGCGACCAGCGTATCAAGAATATCGTGGAAAGGGTGTGTTCCGAACCGTGGGAAAAGGAAGTGGACGATGAGTGTATGATAAGCGGCTAATATGACTGCCCGGGATCCCTTAGAGATGGTTAACGTTTCGGGTAGTTGCTTCGAGGCTGTCACAAGGATATCTTTGACTTTTGAGCAGATAACCGCCATATCATTCTCTGGGTTGAAGGGTTGAATATCGCCAGTTTGGTCTACCCCCCAATCGGAGACGGAGAGCTCATTCGCTCGAGGGAACAAGGCGTAGATATGTCCAATGGTAGAAGCAATGTGGCTCAATGCCCACAGCTCTCCTATCATTTTCCCCTGCCTTTGGAAAGTATTCCCTGAGGCTAAATCCAGCTTGTATATCATGGATTCTGACTCGCTCGGCGGTGGAAACCCCATTGCTATCGGGGACGGCAACATATCCGCGGAGAATGGTTGATCGAATTGCATAAAAGTCCATAACGTAGATGACAATAAGATCCAGTATATGTACTTCATCAGCTCCGCCTCCACCTCTCCTGTGTCTACCCCGTTGACCCGGCTTGTGGGAACCTTGGGGGATTTCATCAACTTGGTTACCATCCTACAGGCATACCCAACAAAACAGGTAGCGCGCCGGGCGCTAGTTAGGCAAATGTCGTGCCACCCAAGCAGGAGAAGGGATTGGGCTGTCGAGAGGTCGCAAGTATTTGCCGGAAGCTTTCGCAGGATAGAAATTCCATAGTTAAAGTATAACTCGGAGTGGGGATCGCCGTTGATATAAAGCGCCTGCGAGATTATGACACAAAGCAAGAGTGGGTCGTATATCCTGTTCTTATATTGCTGTAGGAGCAGAGTCTTGGAAACAATTATAGAGATGGGGTGGACTGAAAACCATGCCTCAATAAGCTCCACAACTCTGCTGGCGCTCATGAGATCAATAGGATTTTCATGAGAGAGAGGGATGCCATGAAACATTGCTGGTGTAGGGTCTGCCGCCAAACATCTGAGATAAAATTTTCCGCGCGACTCCCCTAGATGGAGGCAATCCAATCGTCCGTACTTGGCAGATAATATCTCCACAAGCTCTTGGGTAAGGACTCCTCGCATAGAGTCGTAGCTCATTACTGCGTATTTAACGGGTTGCTCCATACTAGGATCCCCCTTGGTTCTGCGAATAAAGGCTTGTATGGCTAGCTGATAAGTGTTGGTCGAGTTTCCGCCAGGAGTAGGGTCGCCAAAGCTTTGCTCGTACATGGTTTCGAGTTCGGATGCGAGAGTTCGTACGCTAGCTGAGGGCAGGTCCGCGGGGCTGCTGGGGCCTGTGGGCACCGAGCCTCTAGAAACATCACTCCTAGAGTCATAGTCGTAAGGAGTAGGCAGTATCGAGGCCGCTAGGATTTCCCCGGTATCCGTACCTTGAGTGACCGAACTCTCTCTCGTGCGCTTTCTTGGTCTTCCCTTGGGCGCTTCCAGACCATAGATGCAATCGATATTTCTTTCACGGCAAGCATCGCATTTCTCCCGCCCAGAACAACGAACCTTGCGAGCTCGGCAGAATTGGCAGCTCCGGCGCAGAGCACGAGTAGGTGCGGGTGACGCCATGTGAGTGAGGAGAATTAAATCAGAATTCTGGGCGTAAACCAAGATTTGGTTATAATTTAGCAGGGTCGGTGTTTGGTAGAAGGTTGAGGTTGATGGTTTAAAGAGCTTAAATGGGACGCCGCGTTCTTATGTTTGAATACTCGAAAGTGCAGGCCGTCGAGAAAGATGCCCTTATGCGAAGGCAGTGTATGTACTACCCTGGTGGCTTGGCGATTGAAATTCCGCTAATCTGGTAGAGCTTCAAAGGGCCTTCGGGTACTGTGTGATATGTACCAAAGATTAGTTCTGCCGCTGCGCTCCTGGCCCCAATGTTGGTAGGGCAGAGTGCAATAATAAGCCTCACTGATTAGGGTTGCTGAAGGAAGGGTTCCGAATTAACTTGATTGGAGCTCAGAAGCGACACCTCCCTCTACATATGCTTAGTCAATCCCTGCCTTGCTCAGGTAAGTCCCCATTGGCTCCAGCAGCCGACAACTAGTAATCACGAGCTAACTGACATTTTCTTCAGCTAGACAGCTAAGCATTCAAGCATATACAGTACGTGAGAAAATATCCCCACGATGAAGATGTTTGCCCGAACTCCGAGCATCGATAGAGCCGCAGTATCCCTCCAGGCGCACCCCGACCGTTAGGGCTCGCGTATCATCTTGGCGACAAAAACTCCTCTGCTCCCCCCCCGCAATTCTACCCCAAAAATGGCTGATTTTAAGCACTCACAGCTTGTCTGAGAGCAATGTAGAATTGGCGAGGCCAATGCTATAGTGCAGGTAATTGCACAGACTTCCCGGGCGGGGATTATGGGGATTCCCCCACTCCACTACGAGGGCCGGGAGCTTGGAATCCAGATTGGATATCATTGCAATGCATCTTTCGTATAGGAAACTCATAAGATCCCAGGTACCCTTTGCCTACCATCATGGGCATTAACTAACAGAGCTTGCCACTTATGACTGATAGCACCTAGATAGCCCTAAAGGCCCAGGCAAGTTTTGGATTTTTTTCCCCAAACAAAGCTGAGATTTCGTGAGGCGAAAATGCCCATTTCTGTTGTAAAATGGTGGGATACCGACGAACCCTTGTCGCCAATATCGTACATCTCTCCCAAGCAATACATATTCAAAGACCGTTGATAGTATTAAAATTATTTTAACAAATATACGCAATTATCGCGTATGGTAGGTTGGAATCTCCTAGTGGGATCGTAGGTACTGTACAGAATTAGTTCGCGTGGGCAGAGCAACACCAGGCTCGTGTTTCCCGCGCCCAATACTCTACTCGAGTAAAGTGCATTTAAGGTAAGCGCCGTTGAGCCCCACTGCCCACACCGCAGCAGATCCAGATCGCCGGTAACAGCAATCACACTACATCACTCGTAGATCGTGGCGCAGCCCTTTGATCCTAATAATGTAAAATATGAATGAGCGGTGTCGCTACGTTATCGCGTACGTAGCAGACGTTGCGTGGCCCTCATGGCCTACCGCTACTTAACTTGCGTACCGGGGTGCCAAATCGATAAAGTTAGCATTTCCACCGTACTGGATTCTCACGAGGCTCTTCCCATCTGTGCTATTTTGTGCTCCAAAGAGAATGCTGCTACAGCAGCTGACTATGGCTCCCAACACAATACCCCACATCAATCAAAGAGGCTAGGCAACTCCCAAGGCTGATCAAGAGTTCTGGGGGTAGTGGTATCGCGTGAGCCATATAGTACGGTTTACGGCAGGGCGAGTGCCATTCAACTAATCCCTCTTCCTCCTGTCCACAGACGGGTAAGCGGTCGCTAGCTGAACATCGTGAAGGAAACTCGCCAAATACAACCCGTTCTGCCGTTCGCCTAGAAAATGGATGTGCGATCTAATTGGGATGGGTAATCTGACTGCCGATCTCCTCCCCCCCCCGGAAGCGAGTCTCGGGGGTGAGTAGGCCCGAAAATTCATAGGAGTCCCGGGGGTGGAGGGCGAACGGGGTTGCGCCGGAGAGGCAGACACAGCCCTATTGTTCCAGCTCTTGGGCATAAACACCACACCTTAAAAGGGAAATATCTAATCAGCTTGCGCGCTGGTTGCACAACCCTGCAAGTCACTCCCGTATGAAGGCTTGCATATCATCGCTGTGCTATTAGTCGGTGTATCCGCCACCCGCAATGTTTCGCTCGCCCCCAGAGCCCCAAGAATTTTGATGCGATCCTTTGACAGTCTACCCGAGGGCATACTCCATACTTAAGCGCAATACACAGTTAAGAACATTTGGAATCAGCTTAACTTACACGCCTATTGATGCTGCAGGCCCCAAACAAAGTACTGTGGCACAGATCACCAGCTGCCACACTGGTATCCCATGGCCTTAGGCATAGGGTAACCCAAACCAAACCATTCTTTAGACATCCTCACTTCGGGCTCTCTGATAGCAAGTACCTTCCTAACGATGGAGAGCTAGTTCCAAAAGTTTGCGTCGGCACAGCTTTCATACCAGTAGTGCACCACAGTAATACGCCATTACCTGCCTCTTTAGCAGCTTTCTTCCAGAAGCCCTTTAACCCCTAATTTATTCCGACAGCACAGCAACTCAGATAATGCCTCAGTACCGTGGTTAGCGTTATTGCCGGATCAGCCCAGGCACCACGAGAGAGAAACATCATCGGATCGTTATCGCGTGCGGCCCGTGTTTCACCACCCAACAGCCTCAATCTGCCTAAGGGCTTCCGTGATAAATAGTGACTTTGCGATTTCGCATCCAGAGTCAAATCCTAGTAATCTGGTTGGCCCGTAGCCGCACTTGCCTCACATCCAGCCTTTTCGCAAAGTCTCTAATAAACCTGCAGCGAATTGGACCACACCTTGGTAAATCGCAATTCGGCAATTAAATCCCTGGATACTACAAGTAAATGGTGTACTGTGACCCTCCAAGTTTTCACTGTGTAGAGGATAAACACTGGGCCAGCTCGGATCCGAAGACCCGTCAAATTTCTAGTTTACCCCTTCAGAAATGTATGAGAAAATTGCCACTTTCTAGCTGTGTATATGGGCATGCCCAGGAACTCGAAACCCAAACAGTGTAAAGTTACCCCTCTCCATAATTTCCACTCAAGCTAAAAATTCCTCCGCCCATTCCTAGGAGTGTTTTCCTCAGGCGTAATTCCCAACCCACCTCGAGATATTCCGTAAGTCAGAGAGCCAGTAAGGTAGCCGCACATTTACATTGGATCGTATCTCCAGGCAACCGTAAAACCAGTGGATGCGAGCGCACGGAAGATCTAAACTATATTTACCAGCCAGGCAGACTTGCAGACCGATACTGCACTGTACTCCAACCACAGCTAACATTCAATCGCCGAATTAGCCTACCCTTACAAAAAGACCGAGACCTCCACTCAAGAAATATGCATAAGCATACCCAGTTTAAACATATGGGCGGCGGTGTTTGGACAGGTTCAAGGAAATTCTCACTGGAGTCAACCCGACTTTTGCTTAGATTAGATTATACGGGTACGTATGACGCTCCACCAGGAGCTGTGTCGCCTAATCCTTAAAAGAAACCTTTCTTTACTGCCCGATACGAGTATAAGCAACGCCAGGAGAGACCCAGAAATTGAGATCCCCACTTATAATGCCAAACTCTCATAATCACGGTTGAAATACCGTAAGCAACTCTAGAGATAGAGACCGTTAACAAGGGGATGGTGGATAAAATTTGCCTTGGGCTATACCATACACGGAAGGAAAAGATTAAAAAACCCCAAAGCGGACGGGAGATCAAACCTGCTTTCTCCCGCTAATTGGCTGGAGAGCTGAGTTGAGTTGTCTGTCCAGGTGATCCAAATCGGCTCCGAAAACGGTATATTCTTGAGAGCCACCCCCTTGGCAACGGTCTCTATATTACTGAGTAGTTGCTCTATTGTTATTTGCGAAAGCTATGCCAAAGAAATATCTCCTCTTTTTTTCTTCCCCATAAAGAAGGGGAAGGAGAAGGATAAGGATAAGGATAAGAGATATCGAACAGATTTGCCGGCGAGCGGTCCGTAGGAAGAGAAAAAAAGAGAGATCTAATAAATATCCAGCAAAGTTGGCTACTGATAGGCCATGCGAGTTTTTGCGTTCCGTACTCTACTAGTACGTAATCACTCCAATGGAGGCCTCGATCCCTGCAAAGCGCGGAATGTACTGAGCTAAATTCCCCCAATTGAGTGGTTTAGCAATATCAATAAAACTTGACCGTAATCCTTCCTAAGAGCCTGTTTGGCTACAACGGTTCCGTTGCGTTGGGCGACCGTTTCTGCTGTGAAAATGGCCTTCTGTCCATTTTGAAATTGAAACGGGAGGAAAAGTGTCATTTTTATGGGAGAACGGAAAGGAACCGTTGTAGCCAAACAGGCTCAAAGGGTTTTTATCTCTAATAGATAACACGAGTTTCTACGGTAACCTCTAGGTGGGAATCTATGCTTTTTACTCATAATTCATTGGTGCTTGCAAGTATTTGAGCAGCGGTAGGAAGCAGCTAGTGATTGCGTGCTTCTTTCACCATGGCAAGCGCTGGCACTGATCTGCCATCTAATCTACAAAGACTCACTGGTGCACGTTAGCCAAGCAAAACAGCATGATACGATACTCTCACCACAATCCAGAACCTCACACCATCAACCCCACCCGGCGCTGAAGCAAAAGAAAGGCCTGAATCCGGGATTGAACCGGAGACCTCCTGCATTTTCGGAATCCCAAAGCAGGAATCATACCACTAGACCATTCAGGCAGTTAGTTCTCTCACCGTTAACACCCAGAACTAGCGCCCACAGCCCAGAGTCTCAGTTCTGGATGAGTCACCGAGTGACCTCCTATGATTGGCCTTCCATGTAAGCAAGTATAACATACTGTAGAAACTGTAATAATTGGACCTCACGCTAAGACATCTAGAATTCCCTCCTTTGGATTACAGGGAAGAAACACAGCGAAAAATCTGTCTTTGAGCCCTCCAATGAGACAAATAAAAAGAAGAAAAGGGTCCAACCTTACTAGGAAAGGCAACACCAACGTACTAACGTAGGGTCCAATTATTCTAGTTTTTACGGTAATTGGGACGGTTTCAAAATTCATCGCACAGGTAGATGTTTTGGTATAAGTGAGCGCACTCCTGGCCGTCGGTAAAAACGCGCATCTTTCCCCTCTGTCAGGATCTACGACTACTCTTGTTGTCTCAGCGCGAGAATAGCGAGATCAAGGAAAATCGAAAAAAAACCTGCGAGGGAGAAAATGCTACTTAAATCCCTTTCGTCTACGGAATGATAATATACATCGCGAACTGCCTTGCTTAATCAGGAATTCGCCTGCTGTTGTGAGCGCATACCTGTAAAAGCTATTTATCGGGACAACACAAAGCCAATTTTCGTGCTAATCATGCGGTATCCATTTTATCGTCATCCTTGCTTCCGCTTCCGCCTTCCTCGCCTTCCTCGCCTTCCTTCTTCTTCAATAACGGGGTATTCTCGTCCTCCTCCTTGATTCCCTCTAAAGATCCGGAAGCCTCCCCACCCTCCTTCTTCCCTTCTTTGTCCTCCTTCTCCTTTTGTTCCTTCGCCAGCCTAGCCTTCTCGTCCTCCATGGACATTCGGAGCGCCAATGCCAGTTCAGGGTCCAAACTCGGATCGACCCCGAAGTCAAACCCTCCAGACCCTTCCCCTGTCCCAGGCCCTGTACCCTCTCCAGCGCCTCCGGAAGAAGCGCCCCCGGCTTCGCTCAAGATCGGGGTAGTAACCAAAAGGTCCGAAAGAAGATGAGGTCCAGGTGGAATAGTGGCCAAGTGGGAATTATCAGCCGAGTTGATGGCGTCGACAAAAGCTTGAAGCTTGGTGGTATTGTCAGTGTCGACCTCACCAAAGTTAACGAAATCTATTGCGACATTATTTTTCTTCATCTTCTTTGCGAGCTTTACGAGAGTCTTTTCATCTTCGACGATAGGAGAGCCGACAAAAACGATGATCCTCTGGCGTTGTGACTTATTTTGGCGATGCTTTAGCGCTAGCTGTAGAACCGCAAACAGAGTTGAGTTGATCAGCCCGAGACCTGTGAAATAACGAACTAGGAAGACTGGTGGAGGAAATGATATATGACGTACACCGGCGACTTGAATCCCTGTTGCTAGATGAGTTCCACCTTTGATTTTTGTATCGTGCAATCCGCTCAGGATCTTCCCAAAATCTGTGGTTAATGTAACCAGTACCTCCGGTCCCTTACCACCCATGGTCATCAAGCCTACTGATGACTCTGGGTTGGCCTGAGTTTTCGCAGAGAAGATAAGGGACACCGCATCTGCTTGAGCATCGAAACGAGTTGGCCTTCGTGGATCAGATTTCTTAGTTAGCTCTAGGCTCTAAGGAGGAACGGGAGTTGAAAGTTTACGTATAATCTCCGTTCCGGCTGCTCTCGCTGTTGTCAACTCTGCAAATAGAAGGCCCTAGTTAGCAGCTGATAGGAAATTTGTGAAACTGACGGGCTCACAAACACTATCATAGTCGCCTCCAACATGGTTGCAACGGCACTTATATGCGTAGAGTGTAAAAGCGGTTTCCAAGAAATAAGATGATGAGAGGGTGATGATGGGTGTTGATAGGGATGGTAGATCGATAGAAGTTGATTGTTAGGTGAGCTGTGTGGGTCGGCGTTGGGAGTTCTAGTGGGGGTTCTGGGTATTCGAGCTTTGGGATAGGGTAAGGTGGGATTACCCGGCTTTGCGGCGTGCCAAGCCTTTGAATATTAGGGTTTGACTTTCAACTTTGCTTTGTTTACCTACACCCTTCTCTCCGATAGCAGAAAGGATAAACACACCAAAACGCGCTTCTATACCCTACCTCCTTTTCAATCAACGCGATTAGCCAAAACTTGTTATCACACATTTTCATACAAATGGCACCCCTTCGGCGGAAAAATCGTAATTCTCAATCCCCTTCCAACGCCCCTGGATCACCAATACGAACGCCAACACAATTCCCACGATCACCTTTGAAATCAACTTCTGCGATGACACCAATGAAGTCGCCTTTACGCCAGGCGCGCCCTGCCGGGATTACGAAAAAACAGAAGGCTACTATCATTGAAAACTTGAACTTAGAAAGTACGTTTGGTCCTAGGGTTACGTGGCGGCTTCAGTAAATGACATCTAATACTTCTATAGTAACTGAACGCGCCAGAAAGCTTCGAGTACAGTACACCATGCAAGCTCGCTCATTAAAACAGAGGATCGAAATGCGAATCAACAGAGTGCCCAAGAAGCTCTGGGGAATGAAGATGGGGGATTTATTAGCCCAACACTCTAATAAAAATAAGGAGCCGAAGGCAATAATGCCAAAACTGGGCCCTAGAGGGGCCAAGGGGTTTGTGGAAGACGTGAAAAGATTAAGGTTTGTTCATTTAGATGTTCAAATATGGCTCGGCACTTACTAAATTCTTGGCCATATAGTGATGAAGGAGGCGGCCAGCCAAATGCCCAGCCGGAACGACTTGTTGTCCCTAAAAAGAGAGTAGCTAAAAAGACTGTTGGCGCCTCAGCCCGAGAGAGGATGCCCCCACCTCCTCTTCCGGCGCATCCTTCCAGTGGACTTAGCCTCTCCCCCGGAAAACCGAATCTACCACCTTCATCTTCTCCTGTTCGGTCATCATCCCCAGCGCGGCCCTTGCCCGCCAAGAAAACTGTTGGACGAACAACCCGAAAAGTTCCATCGAATAGTTCAATTACTTCAGCGTCAACTCGACCGTCATCCCGTGCGACAACGCGCTCCTCACTTGAAACAACTGCAACCAGTGCAGGCAGTAGCCAGGATGCCTTAGGGACGAGGGCTACCAAAAGCTCACAGGCAAAGGGCAAAGCACCAGCGACGATGACGACAAACACAGCAAATACCGGGTTAAAGCGGGGCGGAGTCAAAGGAAACCCGAGTTCAGGGAGTTTGAAAGAAAATAAAGTGGCTGGAGTGAAGGAAAAACCTTCTTCCTCTAAAGTTACCAAGAAAGAAGCGGCAGCTACGGGCGGGAGGATATTGAGATCAAGGAAATAAGCTCATTTGGGAAATCTATGGAGTTTGGAGTCGGAGAGCAGAGGATTAAGGTGTTATTCGATTGCATTGGCCTCGGGCAGGCTCATTCCCTCGGGCCATGGCAAGGAGTCAGATATTCCCAGCAGTGTTATTGGATTTTGGCTGGCGTAGGATGCCTCCTCCTATATCTGCCCTTTTCGTTACTTGGGCCTGCCGAATGCTTTCTCTTTTTGCTTTTAAATTTGTATTTCATTTCGGTTGGCTGGTGTATTTCCCCTTTGACTCGGACAGTTGTACAGTAGATGATACAGATGAAATGCCGGCGCAAGTGGACTTCCGTATTTCGAAATTGAGCTTCAGCCGATGAATAGTATAAGATTATGATTATATAATACGATTGAGATAGGGATCTCTTGGCCCGAGAACTTGAGGCACAAATCAAACCACTCAATTGCTCAGTAATATATAATTCTAGTCCCTGCAAACAAATTCGAACAATCAGGCGTGGGGCAAACTCAGGCAGAAGCAGCGACATTGCGATGAGGTTTCGGCTTTACATCGGTGACGGCTGTCAGCAGATCTCCAATAACCTCAGGGCCCTTTTCTTTGGTCGCAGCCTCGATATCCTTCAGAGTTTGCTCGATCTCTTTCGTAGCTTCTTCTTCGGCTTTGGCGTTGGCACCAGAATGCTGTAATGCAGTTAGTTTGTTTTAGAACCCGTGCGGCAGAGAAGCGGATAAACCAACCTTGGACTCAAATTCTTTGAATTCATTCTCTTTCTGCTTTTTGTATTCTTCGATTTCTTTTTGAGCTTCGCTACGAGCATCCTTAACTTTTTGTGTTCGATCTGCGACAAGTTTAGCATGTTTCGGTGGATAAACACTGGGGGGTGGGGGGTAATGGAGGGGTTACGTACAAGCTCTCGCTAGAATGAGTATCGCCACCATCACCAGAGTTAACAGCCATCAACCCTTCTTGAATAAGAAACAGATGTAAAGATATCTAAGAATGTCTGCTGTGGCTGATATGAGCTTCTACCTTTCTGAACTATCTTCTGGGCTTCCTTTTCGGCCTGTCCAATATACTCGTCAGCATCACCATCACCATCACCAATCATTCCCACAATAATCCCACAAAGCCTGGTCGTACGCACATCGAGGAGGGTCAGAATTCCAGCAGAGTTTTGAGCGGACTGTCAAAATAACTAAGTGAGCCTTGATATCCTTGATAGCCTCTAGAAGATAGAGCGAGGGGAGGGGTAAGGAAGGGTAAGAGATACCATGATGTTGACTTTTGTATGGCTCCGGGAAGTCGAGCTTTTTGATTGATCGATCTCAGGAGAGGGTTTTAAGAGGGTTTGTTGGAACCGAACGAAGGAACCAACGATCTATAAGCATAAAGGTAACGGTAGAACCTGCTCTTCCGTCTCCCTCTCATCTAGTTGGTTCTCAGGCGCCAAGCCTCAGGCCCCTTGCAACCATCTCAGGGTTCCAAATCCCCTGGGTCTTTTCACTGCGAGATCAACGATCAACAGTCTACAGAGGGACCAGTTCTATTTACTTCAGTCTCCCTGTGAAACGGTAGAAGACTCGACTGCGAGCTCCATTCCACTGGATCTGCCCTACCAACCTGAATATCACACGCGTTAAGAGGGCTCGACCTTGTCTTTCCTTGGTTGCCACCGCAAAGTCATAATTTGTACTTTGTTTACTGAGTATTATTTTTTTCCCTCTCTTCCTCGCAGCCCGATAAACCGCACACCTCCCTCTAGCTATAGTTCACCTACACCTTTGCGCGCTGTTCCTCCGCCTAGCTATATTTACCCCTTACGTGTGGTGGAAGCGGGACGGTCGGAGACGGTGGGCAGTTCGGGTCCTCCTGGAACTTCGGGACTTGTGCCGGCCGGCTAGCAAGCTACGATGGCGGGTGGTAATATCAAGGTGGTTGTGAGGGTGCGGCCGTTTAATAGTAGAGGTACTTTCTGCCTTTCTCCTCGAGATACTGGTATGAGGTTGTGCAGGTACTCTGAGCTAACGCTACTGTGTGGACGGCCTGTCATGCGTGATATTTAGAGAAGGATCGCGGCGCAAAATGTATTGTTCAAATGAAAGACAGCCAGACGGTCCTGACCCCACCCCCTGGGGCAGAGAAGAGCGCCGGAAGTAAAGCCGCAAAAGATGGTGGTCCCAAAGTTTTCAATTTCGACAGGAGCTATTGGAGTTTTTCAAAGAGCGATCCTAATTACGGTGCGTCGGCTTTGGTTATAAGATAGGTCTCTCTGAGAATGTTCTAACAGATTTTGTAGCGGGCCAAGAGAACCTGTTTGACGACCTCGGAGGGCCGTTGCTGGATAATGCCTTTCAAGGTTATAATAATTGCATTTTTGCTTACGGCCAGACTGGATCTGGAAAATCATACTCTATGGTACAGCTCAGTTCTGCCTCATGCTTCTTTGGGAAATTTACGAGAGACATCTTGGGAGTGCATGCCATGCTAACCATTCATTGCGGTGTAGATGGGCTACGGGGAGGAATACGGTGTAATTCCGAAAATTTGCCAGCATATGTTTGAGCGGATGTGAGTTAACCCCCGGTGGTATATCGAACCGAAGGCGATCCAGAGCTGACCTTACTGTAGAACTACCCAGCAAACGGATCCAAATCTGAAATGTACTGTCGAAGTATCCTATCTAGAAATTTACAACGGTACAGTTTTGAGTGGCACTAGTTCTACCCATGCGTGGCTTCTGACTTTTTGGATAGAGCGAGTTCGTGATCTCTTAAACCCAAGCACGAAAGGCAACCTAAAGGTTCGAGAACACCCTTCATTAGGCCCATACGTTGAAGACCTTGCGAAACTCGTAGTGAGCTCCTTCAGTGAGATCGAGCACCTCATGGATGAGGGAAACAAGGCAAGAACAGTTGCTGCTACAAACATGAATGAGACATCATCGCGTTCGCACGCTGTATTTACTCTCATATTAAGTCAAAAACGGCATGACGTTGAGACGGGCTTTGATACCGAAAAGGTTTCCCGAATTAGCCTCGTTGACTTGGCTGGGTCTGAGAGAGCTACGTCTACTGGTGCCACCGGTGCAAGACTAAAGGAGGGAGCCGAAATCAACAGGTCCTTGTCCACACTGGGCCGTGTGATTGCAGCTCTGGCAGATCTATCCTCAGGGAAGAAAAAGAATGCAAACATGGTTCCCTATCGGGACTCTATCTTGACTTGGTTACTTAAAGATTCTCTCGGCGGTAATAGTATGACAGCCATGATAGCAGCTATCTCACCGGCTGATATCAATTTCGATGAAACCCTTTCTACCCTTAGATATGCCGATTCAGCCAAGAGAATCAAGAATCACGCGGTCGTGAACGAGGATCCAAATGCCAGAATGATTCGAGAGCTCAAGGAAGAACTACAACAATTGAGACAGAAGCTATCTGGTGGCGGTTCGATGCCGGAAGAGAACTACGCCCCAGATACGCCGCTTGAAAAACAAATTGTCACCATTACTACTCCTGATGGACAGGTGAAGAAGGTTTCGAAAGCCGAGATCGCAGAGCAATTGAATGCGTCCGAGAAGTTGCTAGGCGATTTGAACCAAACCTGGGAAGAAAGGTTGGAGAAGACGCAACAAATCCACAAAGAGCGCGAAGCAGCATTGGAGGAGCTGGGAATTAGCATAGAAAAAGGGTTTATCGGGCTTTCGACCCCAAAGAAGATTCCTCATCTCGTCAATCTCAGGTTGGCGATTCTCCTCATCTCTATTCGCAAGATAGCTTACCTATCCTAGTGACGATCCACTCTTGGCCGAATGTCTAGTCTACAATATCAAATCGGGAACGACATTAGTTGGAAACGTCGAAACTTCCACCACTGCTCAAATTCGTCTGAATGGCTCAAAGATTCTAACTGACCACTGCCGATTTGAAAACGAAAACGGTGTCGTCACACTAATTCCTAATCAAAAGGCTGCTGTCATGGTCAACGGGCTGAGGATTGACGGCCCCAGAAGGTTACGGACAGGTTATCGCATTATCTTAGGCGATTTCCATATATTCAGATTCAACCACCCGCAAGAGGCCCGCGCAGAAAGAGACAAGCTAAGGCAATCTGCCACAATGAATTCTGACCACCGTCACTCATTAAGCAATGGAATCACTATAGATGTATTAGAGAGGGCTGAATCTGAGACAAATGGCAGCAGGCCGGATTCTCCGGCTATGGTTCCAGCCAGCCGCGACATAGATTGGTCATTTGCTCAGAGGGAAGCAGAGGAGATGAGACACCGGAGTATTCGCAGGGGACGTCCCGATAGTCGCCTAGATTCAATAGACGATGAAACCGAATCTGTCATGTCTTTCCCGGGGATTCGAGAAAAATATGCCTCTGTCACCACCTTGGACGAACTCTCACTCGATACGGTGATTACTATGCCGGGGACTCCTCAGCAGGGCGAAGGTGAGGAGAGACTTAGGCTCATAAAAGATGAGATGCAAGCCCAATTGGAGAAACAGAAAGAAGAGTATCAACAAAAGCTCAAAGCTACCGAGGAAGCACATGTCGAGATTGAGGAGATCAAAGCTGAGAGGGTCAAAATGCAGGAAAGGCTTGAATTGGCTAAGAAAGAGATGCAAGAGAAGCTGGAATTACAACGGAAGGAGTATGAAAGCCGACTCGAAGAGATATCGCTTTCTCCAAAGATCAGAGACCCTGAAGATGGTCTAACAGATATGGAAAAGAAGTTGGCCAGGTTCGCATTTGATCATTGGCGTAAGCGAAGGTATGTACGGATGGCAGAGTCAATACTACAACATGCTGCGATCTTGAAGGAGGCACAGATAATGAGCAATGAGATGGAGAAGTCCGTGGTATTCCAATTCACAATTGTGGACGAAGGCCACACATTTCAGTCGAGTTACGATTTAGTATTGAACGGGGTATCAGCTGAAGACGACGAGTTCCTTGACATGGCACGAAAACCCTGCGTCGGCGTCCGTGTGATGGATTTTGAGACCAATGTCGTTCATCTTTGGTCTTTGGAAAAACTGCAGAACCGTGTGGGCCAGATGAGACAAATTTACCAATACCTAGATAGGCCGGAGTATCTGCAGGTAAGACCACCTCCGGCTCCTTGGTATTGCCGCCTTCTTTTTACTAAACCTCTTGCGAAGCACCTCCGCCCCAGAGACCCGTTTTCAGAGCCAACCCCCCAGCAATACTCGTTGATTGGAGACGTTGATGTTCCCTTGACAGCAATATTCGAGTCACGCTCTCAGGATTTCGTACTCGATATCATATCTCCCCACACGGCAAGTGTGGTCGGAATCATCAAACTTGCGCTAGAACCTTCATCGGCAGAAGCACCCTCATCGACTCTCAAATTTAACGTTGTGATGCGAGAACTCCAGGGTTTTGCCGAACGGGAGGGAACATCAGTCCATGCTCAAATGTTCATACCCGGCATATCCGACGAGAGCGGTGCCACTACAACTGGTATGATGGCCGATTTTGACGAAGGGCCAGTGAAATTTGGAAGTACACATCCCATGAGTATGCCCCTCGGAGCTCCACTGAGAAATACTGCTCTTCGCGTGGCTATATTCGCAAAAATCACAAGCATGCATCTCGAGAAACTTATCAGTTGGGACGACATGCGAGACCACAAACCGACGTCACCACAAAAAAAACGAAACGCTCGACTGAACGAGACAGAGTTCTATACTGAAGAGAAGCATGACGTTTTCGCCCGCGTCCAAATATTGGAACTGTCTGAGTCTGGGGATTATCTTCCGGTTGAGGTTATCCAACAATCTGAAACTGATCCTGGGCTGTTCCAGTTACGCCAGGGGCTGCAACGTAGGGTCCAACTTAACCTTACGCATAATTCGGGAGACGCTTTCCAATGGAGCGATATTTCACAACTTCGAATCAGTCAAGTACGGTTGCTTGACCCCCGGGGGAAAACACCCGATATGTCATCGCCAACCCGCGAAATAAAACTCAATACAGTTTTAGGACCCGTGGTCAAGAAGAACCCCGATGGCACTGGTACAATCGGCGTTGTCGCCCAATGGGATTCCAGTCTTCATAATTCCATATACCTGGATCGAACCACGGCAGACAAGTACCGTGTCCAAATGAATCTCCGGTGGAATGTGGTTTCCGACAAGTTATCAGAGCCAATCGCCTTTTCACAGGACGTTTTTTCACAGGTGCAGCCTAGAGTACTTAAAAGCCCCAATAAATTCATGCAGTTGTGGAATAATAACAGAATTACGCATGCGAGTGTGGGACTTTTCCAGTTGGTTGTTCGGCCAGCTGCAGCTCGTAGGGCGGGCGATCTCTGGAGAATGAATACCATGCACCGGTATGTGAAGGGAGAAGAATACCTTGGCGAGTGGACGCCTCGTGGTGTAAGTTTGGTGAGAGACTTCCTCAGAGCCAAGAGGAGAAGAATCAGGGCCGCTGAAGTTGAAAACGCCAAAGGGTTCTTAAGCTCTTTACCAGTAACCAGAAATGTGACCCCGAAGCCCGGAGCGGGGGAGCCCCTGGCAGAAATGCCTCATGAGGGCCCCAGAGAGATTCCGCCGCAGGAAGATTTTTATGATGAAGCCATGGAACCGAGTGAGGAAAGGGGCAAAGAAGCTAGTGGAGAACCTGAGTTAACAGATAATACGAAGATCACTGAGATTATTCAGGAATCTCCATCAACTAAAAACGTGCAGGATGAAAATGGGGCTCTAGAAGACTCGCCGGATTGGGCACCAGAATACACACCAGCAGAGACTCCGGCAGGAAGCTCAGGGGGGGGGTCGGAGGGCAGTCCAAGAGAGAGCCGTCAGAGGAGTCCGGAAAGGAGCCTAGCAGAAACGCCGGAAGGGGCATTAGTGGAGGGGTCAATTACGGGTGAAAGTGCTGCCCTGAGTGAAGAGGATCCGCATATACATGTACTACGGAGATATGTGGACTTGTGGTCCTCGTGGAAAGACCCCAGCGAGGTAGGCAGCCGATGTTTGCGAGTATGTTTGTGAAGGAAATATGCTGATGGAAAATGCCCACTCTAGAATATACTCGTACGACAGAACACGGAACCCCCACAGGATGCAGCTTGCTTTGCTGAGCCAACAGAAGCTGAACCTCCACGATTGATTGCTGAGGTCCGGCAGATTCCCAAAAGGTTTATTGATCCAAGTATAATTCAAAAATACACTATCTAATGTGCTCCCCTCCTGTATAGTACCTCAGTGTTGAAGTCAGGTTATCTGTTCATGCCAGATGAATCCAACAAGGCATGGATCAAGAGGTACTTTGAACTGCGGCGGCCCTATCTGCACGTTCACTCGATCACAGACGGAGAAGAAATCACTGCCATCAATCTCACCCACTGCCACATCGACCACAACCCTCATGTTCGAAAACTCCTAAGAAAACAGAACAATAATATATTCGCTGTGTACACGCAACTCAATACCTATCTCTTCGGGGCGAAGAGCGAACGAGAGATGATTGAGTGGATATTAAAGATAGATCAATCTCATTTTGACACCAACACCAGTAGGAGCAACACCCCTGCCGACGAAGAGAGGAGAGTGCCCTCGGGTTCGCGTTAATGAATATCGTACTGTGTCACGAATCATGGGGAAGGCGATCTCAAGATGATACGGCAGAAATGAGTGTTTGTGCTTGCGTTTTTCTTTTTCTTTTTTCAAAAAGGGTATTCAAGGCTTCTTTGTTCCTGTTTTTACTTCTTACAGAGCCGACTGTTCTTTCGTTTCTCAGTTTGTCTTTCGATAAAGCTTTAGAGTTCGGCGTTTAATTATTTCCTTTCTCCTGGGAGGGCTTTCTGCGGAGGCGGGGGACATACAACCGGTGAGGTTGCGTGTGGCACTCACTCATCGTACAGATGAGAGGGGGTTAGGTGGGCGAGGGGAAATCACGCTCCTGATCTTCTAGTCAGGCTGGTTGTGCCATGATAAATAACGGAAGCAGTGTTTTTTTTCCCTCTTCCTTTTTTCTCTCCCCCGCTTCTCTCCCCCTTCCCATTTACCCTTTAAACGTTTTCAAATCAGTTTACTCATCAGAGTAACCCTTCGTAAAGCACTACTTTCGGTATTGTCTAACGAAGATGAACACGATGATTATGATAATAGTTATTACCTTCCAGAAGATACCCACTACAGTAGTTGCACTGTAGCAAGGTTTACTATTCAAGGTTTAGCCAACACATTACTACTATACAAGTACCATGTGATGAACATCAGTTATAAGACAAATAGTCCACCTATAGCCCACGATACCCTTTATCACATAGTTGCCATGTTCTCCCCCATCACAAAACCTGGCATAGCATAACATTACCCCTCAGCTCCCTATTCGTCTATTAATAAGCTGAGAAAGTACAGTATCAAGTCCTCGGCGGAAACTCCTTCCCTCTCCACCCCCGTGAGAAAAGTATTTCTGGCTTCCTCACCAACTCGCCGGGAAGCCAAGAGGGTTTGTGGCGGTGAAGTTTCCGTATAGTATTCAACCTGCAACAGTGAAACAACTCTCAAATCTGCAAAGTTAGAGGGGAAGGGCTTGGTAAATGGCATTGTCCAGGTTTAGTAACTTGTTATGTGGGCGGGGGCTTAGACGCCTTCTTGTGTTATGGCTGATGATCCACATAACAAACAGCTCCCTAAGCTCTCCTTCTCAAACCTCCACTTCCCTCTTTCCTACAAAGATTCAAATTTATCTTTTTCACACCGTCATACGTACCGTACCGTACCCTGACCGTGATTGTATCGTATTTTCTATTTTTCTCATTTTTCTCCCCTTTTCATACAGATATACCGTGTCTTGTCTTGTTGGCGCTCGGGGCCGATTGTATACCGGGTTCTGCCTGTCTACAGCTAACTAGAAGAGGAGGGAAGACCTCTCTATTCCCCTCGTCACAAAAACATCTACAAAGCATCCTTCTCGCTCTTCGTGATACCTTCTTTATTTTGCTCCACAAAGCGAAGAAAGAAAGCAAGGCAAGGCGAAATGACCTTTAAAAGCATATTCAAAAAGGACGGTGGTAGTGGCGGCAACAGCAAGAAGGACGGCGGGTCAACAACACCACCGCAACCACCATCACCACCACAAAATCCCGTATTCACCTTCATCCGCAGCGATACAGTAATGAACCCCACCTCACATCCCTCCTCCTCCTCTCCCCCTCTTCTCCATCCTGATTACTAACATCCCTTCCCTCTCCTTTTCCCAGAACACCCGGGACGTCCTAAACCTCAACGATCACAACCACAACCAGCAACAGCAACAGCAGCAAGATAAAGGCCGCCTATCACTCGACCGCCCACACTCCTCCTCCTCCGGACGCCCGAGATCTCCCCTATCCGGCGGTAAACTGAGCTTCTCTACCCTGTCCCCCCGGCGCAGATCCAATTCGTCGGCGCACGTGCCCGCGGACTTACCCAGCATCTCGAGCACCGGCGATAAAGAAGAGCAATGGGAGCTGCGGGCAGCGAAACTTGCTCAGAGCGGGCAGCCGAGTCCCGGGATTGTGCCTAAGGGGTATGATGGTGAGCAGGTGGTTGCTAATAGTGATGTAAGCTCCTTCCCTCCTTCCTTTCTTTTCCCTTTTCCCCCTTCCATTTTTATTATTTTTATTATCTGGGAGGGAGGGTTTTGCGGTGATTTTTTGGTTGGTTGGTCGGCGGGTCGGTTTTTAGTTAATTGGTTGGATGCGGATGGATGATTGATGAGCGTGCGTGTGTGTGGGGTACGATAGGATAATATTCAAGAGGCGATCCGATTACATGAGGCCGGAGGTATGTTTATGTTTAGTTTTATAATCCCTTGCCTTTTTTTCTTTTTCTTTTTTCTTTTTTCCTTTCCCCTCGATTTTATACGAAGACTTGACGTACCTTTCTATCCCATCCTATCATGAACACAGGTCTTGCGCGATACCCGCATGATGGACATATGTTTGGTTGATCGGGGGAACACTACCACGATATGATGGATGGATAGATGGATAGAGTACGGTAAAAGCTAACTCTACGAAAACAGAACTAAAAAAGTCTACTGCAATCTTCGGACGTCTCGCAGATCCGAACGGTCCAAACAACCCACTATCTCAAGTTCTCTATGGACTCGCCCTCCGGTAAGGAAACCCCTCCTCCCCCCCTGCCTCCCCCAATTACGATCACCACCTAACATAATGTAAAATACAGTCACGGCTGGGGCATAGAACCAAACCTCCCCCGCGCACTGACCTACCTCCAATCCGCCGCGCGCAATTCCGCCGCTGTGGAAGAGCTAGCCCTAAAGGCTGGCATGAGCAAGGGCGGGAGCGCAAAAGGCGAGCTGGTACTCGCGATATTCGAACTGGGGAACTGTTTCCGCCACGGCTGGGGCGTGGAGAAGGATCCCGTAGCGGCGCGGGAGTACTACGAGACGGCGGCGAACCTTGGGGATACGGATGCCATGAATGAGGTCGCCTGGTGTTATCTGGAAGGCTTCGGGTGTCGGAAGGATAAGGTTCGTTCGTTCCACTCTTTTTCATTCATTCGCTGCCCACTATTCGCTCGATTGGATTTTTCGAAAGGCAAAAAAAGAAAGGAAAAAGGAAAAAAGAAACGACTAGACGAGAAAGAGGAAGAAGGGTGTAGTAGAAAGAAAGATCAAAAGGGAGAAAGAAAGAAAGAAAGAGGGGATGGATGGAGGGAAGAGGGGGGGATTAACCGTTATATCCTTCTCCCACTTGCCTACATACCCACATTCATACATACATACATAACACAAACCCCATTTCTGCCTGCTTTCCCGTTCACCATTTCGCTCCCCTTTCCTTTTCTGCCCTCTAGCATGGCAGCTACATACGCCATGCTAATGCCATGCTCATGCCATGCACCGCAACTCACTCTATCTATCTATTTATCTAAAATGCAGGTCACAAACTAACAGACCACTCCAACCACCAGATGAAATCCGCAATGTTCTACCGTACGGCGGAAAAACAGGGCAATAAGATCCTCGGAAATACTTGGTTTGTTTTGCTCTCCCCTCCCCGATCGATCTTAGAAGGAAGAGGAGGAGGATAGGGTATGAAAGAGTAGGTAATAATAGGATAGGGCTAATAGATATAATACGGTGGACAGGATATATAAGGACAAATACATGACGGGCGATTAAATATATAGATCGAATGGATAGGGTAGTGCGGGGGGGGAAAGGAGGGGTTTTCGATTTCTAAATTTTCTCCATTTCGATTTTCCGATTCCCCTCTTGTTGCTCATCGCGACTTGCTGTCTGCTTCCTTGCTTGTCTTGTGTAGCGTAAAACAAATATCCACAATATTATGATACCAATTAAATGTTAGACGCTATGATACCAGACCCAAAGCGTTCAATATTATTATTAGACTATCAAAAAAAAAACATAAAATACCCGACCCTCCCTACAAGTACACCTTACTGCCCACCGTACTCCACAAGCACCAGTGTAGTAAACAATCAGAGTACGATACGATAAATACCGGTACTTCACCGGATGTCACAGCCCCAAAGCCAAGACCCCCAGAACTTTCCCCTCGTGGATTTAAAAAAAAAAGGCAGGGATTGGCGGGGGAGGGGGGGGGGGGGGGGGAAGAAAAGAATGAACCAGGGCCAAGAGTACT
>Ga0307517_10001615_pt1 | contig 37509 bp, 46 predicted proteins | sample 23_EM_MG_FD_194515 | JGI IMG/M metagenome (GOLD analysis project Ga0307517, IMG submission 194515) | Populus trichocarpa ectomycorrhiza microbial communities from riparian zone in the Pacific Northwest, United States - 23_EM | ecosystem: Host-associated > Plants > Roots > Unclassified | place...
CGTTTCCTGACAGTAGAACTCAATCGCTGACGTGATAGGCAAAAAATATTTACTTCTCGCTGCCTCTTCGCTGGTCTTTCGAGAGCTGGGTTGTAGTCGTAAAAATTAAATGAGGGTGAGCCCGGTGAGCCCGGTGAGGAGGATAATTTAACGGAGCCGAACATCGGCACGTGCAAAGCACTACTTCCGCCTTTCAAGTTCTTTACGCACTCAAGTCAACTGAGTTGCGAATTATGGCGAAAAACACGAAAGTCTCGACTGGCAACCGCGGAAAACAAATTACTGCGTTCTTCGCTATAGCAAACAAAAGTTCTCGACAGGCAAGCTCTCCTAACTCATCGCGATTGAAGGCACAAGGCAGAGCCGATACACAGAATGGAGAAGGCATTTCTAAACTAGATCCCTCTAACAATAATTTGTCGATAAACGTTTCGAATGGCGCAAAAGGTCCTAATTCCGGACCTATGTCACCTCGTCGGTCTGAGAGGGTGAAACCAGTCACTCTGCAGCCACCAGCCGTGATTTCTACCCTCAAGCGGACACGAGAACCTGAGACCCAACCGAAATTTCCGCATTTAGGTCGCGTCAGAAATGCAGATCGACGGAAAATCAAGTTTGATAGCGGTTCAGAGGATGACACGGGTGGCGCTGTCGTTTATGTCACGTCGGTGTGTGGCATATCCAATTTCTAACCCATTTCATCGAATTGATTCATAAAATGAAGCCACAACAAAGGAAAAAGGCTCGGGTTTCTCCACCGACCGAGTTTTCACAGCCGTCGAATCCTGACATGGTTCCCAGCAGTCAGTCGGACGAAGAGGAATTGGCAACTGCCAACCAAGTCAGTGGCGCGTCTACGGCCAACAGAGGTGGTGCAACCAAGAGATCGAAGCTTCCAACCCCCCATCAAGATGATGAAAGTGTCGGTGCGATGGTGATTGACGACCATGCCTCAATATTTCAAGATGAAATCATGAGGGATGCGGAGCCCTTGAAACCTACTTTTCAGACCACACAAATGTTGACACCACCTTTGAGTGACCTTTCCAGTCCACCCTCTACACCTACTGCATCTGCCAAGAAGTCAACACAAAATATCATTGCCAGCATAAAGGCCAGAGCTTACGCGAAAAGCTTCTCCAGTCCCGAGTCAGATCAATATGATTTTCAAGATGATTTGGATAGTAGCGACGATGTGCCATTACCGAGTTTACCTCTTCATGCTCCAAGGCAAAGAAGGTGGGTTTCTCATCCAAAAAATGTTGGTAATATGTCTCATGTCGTAGTCTCAGCACGAGACGCAAAGTAAAGCAGACAGATAATGGTCCATCCACAACGCGCTACTCTCTTCGAAACTGTTCCTCTTCCCCTTTGGAATCCAATATTCAAGCGAAGCTGGCTAAAAAGGAACCGAATCCTTTTACTGCCTTGCTGAAGGAAAAACACCAGTCTGAAAAACGTGGCAACGGCAGTGGAGCAATCGAAAAAGCGGATTTAACTCTGCTTCAATACGGTGGCAAGGACGGCCTTCTGAACGAAATGAACGATGATGAAGATGATGAGGTCTCAGAATGGGGTACAGATATCCCTTCTGCCAGTATCCGCGACATTCTAAATGCTCGAAATGTGCGAAAAGACGATTCGGATTTGGATCTCGACGAAGGCGATAGGGAGAGAATTCTTGAAGAGGAAGGTGGAAAAACGGTTTTGAAAATTCTCGAGCAGGACAAGGCTGAGAGATTTAAGACTGGTAACGACGACAAGGTGTCAGGCATTCAAATTTGGACACAGAAGGCTGACGAACAGTCAACAATGGCTGTGGACAAGAATTATCGAATTTCTGGCGATAGCTCCGTAGTCACTCTCTTGAACAACTCACTAACGTGTGGCGGTACGTCATTATTCTCTGCGTCGTTCCTCACCATAACGGTGCCACTAGCTACCATTCGCACAAGTTTACTCCTCAAGATGAATCTCATGTCAGCGGCTCAACCAGCAGAGCGATTTACAATTGCATCCTGTCTTCTTGATATCAGTACAGCCTACTCTCTTTTTTTTGTGTCAAAAATTAATGGCTTTTCAAGGTCTATCAAATTCTTCCCCATGCACTGACGCTACTGTCAATACTCTGACAAAATTCTGGTCATCCTCCATGCAACCCTCGACTTCTACCATTCTATTCAAAGATATCCTGAATTGCCTGAAGGGCTTTGGAGTTGATCCTCACATTCTTGCTGCACAGAATTGGGAATTCGGGAGTCCAGGAGCGTGCAACAATCCACGGGACAAGGAAGTTGTGATCCCCCGTCTAGTGACTTTGATAACAACCTGTGCTCGGTCAATTTTTCGTCCTTGCCACTTTTACTTTATTATTGACTACATTCCAGGTCTGGCCGCCTCAGAAGAGGAGAAATTCCTGACATTTCCATTGCAATGATGTTAATCGGCATGGATGCTGGAACGTCGCCCGTTCTTCAGCGAGATCTCACCATGGCCATTGACTCGTCAATGCGATGTCTCTCCCCAGATGATTTAAGATCACGAGAAAACGAATTCGCATGTGCATGCAGGGTATTGCAATTGTCTGCTTCGTATTCTCCAGTCAATAAACTCCGTCTTTTGTCCTTGCTGTCAAATGGGTCCGGGCCTAGTCGGCGGATTGCGGAATTTGTGGCATACTGTATGGTCACCAATAAGCAGTCTCCCACACCAGTAAGTAGTCGCATCTTGTTTCTAAGAATTTAACTGAATACCGTGATAGAACATGTACACCCATCTTCCCCCACTTGTGGAAGTTCTCGACCAACTTCAGTCTTATTCAAGTTCGAGCTCCAAACCTCCCAGTATATTTGCATTGCACGAGGGTACCGACTACATTGACCTTGGCTTCTTCGTCGCGATACTTGGTGTCGCCATTTCCAATGTGAAGGGTTATGTCTCTGAGGAGCGCCAAAAAGCCAAGTCGGCTTCTCTGCTGGAAAGTCCGAGCAAGACGGCAGACAAACCGAAGACCGACTTGCAACTACTGCACATCGCCTTGGAAATTCTGCATTCTAAAATATGTGAGTAGATTTGCAAGTCCTACATTAAATAAACTCTCATGGCCTCTCAGCGGATTCTCGAGCTGCGCACTTGGAAAGGTCGAGAACTAAAGCTGCCGTGAAACAGTTGGCGATGAATATTCACTATCAGCGAGAGTTCTGGCTGAGACACAGCAGGGAGAACAAATCGATAACACTAGCTCAGTATTTTAGAAAGAAGAACTGAAGTATAGTAAACTTTCTGCGATGCTCTATGCTAGCTTTTAGATTGTAAGTACAGTATGGGTAATTTACTATAGGTCGCGTAATGTTGATGGGCATTCATCAGAGCTGTTCAAGTAAGATCCAAGTCGACATCAAACACCCGACTTTTTGACGGTCTTTTATCTACCACTTCAACGTCCTCGTCTCGGTCAGGTAGCGGGGCATCGCCGTCTTCAATGTCCCATTCAGGACTCGCTGGTCGGATTGGACGAGTTGTCCCTGAACCACTTGCCAATTTTTGGGATGGCGGAGCTGCTATCGAGCTTGTGGACTGGTTACGGAATGGTTTTTCGAATGCGTTCTTGATATTCTTGACTTTGACTTGCCCAAACCCAGCCAGATTTTGTAGCTGGTCAGGCGTGGCCTGACTGATCTTTGCAAAACTCTGCAAAGCATAAGAATTCCCGTTTCTAATAGAGATAATGAATGCGTACTCCGAAGTTCATTCGCAGTGTTTCGACATCAGTTTTGTTTACTTTGCTGATTGTGGTGAGGGTGCTACGGAAGATTGAGTGGTAATCTTTTTCAACTCGTTCCTTGATGAGATTCGGGGACTTGAACTCAAATTGCTTGTATGTTGTCAAGTAATGTCCTGCTTCTTCGTTTCTTATGGAAAAAAAAGTTGAGACAGTTGTTCTGGTGCGAGATGGTACGGGGCTCACGAGAATGCAACAATGATGGTAATATTGTTGATGAGACAAGCCTTTGTCAATTCTCGAATGGACTCCTTATGTTCGGACTGCGTATGTATGGAATAAGTATAAGAGAGAGAATACAGTGGAAAGGGCGTACGACGTCGCATAGGATAAGAAGAATCCTTAAATTATATGCACGACCGAGTTTCTCGATCCTTGTGAGTATGTACTCAGGGTGAAGTCGATGATACCTCAAACTAATCGGGGTTGAGGATATATTAATGCAATGGATAGACATATATACACCTGCCTCAAGAATAGAACGCCTGTGGTCCGCCCAACTTGATAATCTGCACTTATGTCACCAAATTCCTTGCCAACATTTCGGATGCACTCCAATACTGGATTTCCCCGCTAGGATCAAGCTGAGCAATGCAATGGGGATCAATGTCGCGAAAGCATGCCTGCGAAGGGCTTATGACTATGTGGTTCCCAGAAGATGGGATAACAACTGGTGGACGACTCGTGGTGGGTGTGGACATAAACTTGAATTACTAAAAAAATAACGTATTTCGGAATTTGGCCCGGGCCGGAAAACACAGACCACATACAGGTTGGCTCTAGCAGTCAGAGCACTAATCTTCTCGTGCCATACGTGGCTCACTATTTCGGTGATGGTCTCTGCGAGAAGACGGGGGAGCATGGTTTCTTCTTGATTTGTCGTTAGAAACAAACATAGGAATTGACTAAGTTGGTACCACAAAGCACTCAAATGTAACCAGCGACGAAGACCATTGGTGAGATTTAAGGAAACATTTGTCGGAATCCAGCAACTCGCACTAAATGTAATACAGATGAAATTTCCTTACCGTTGAATTTGGCTGACATTTGGTGGGCGTCAGAGAGCACCTCGCGTAAAATTTTATCTCTTTCCTCTTCATCGTTTCGAGCTTAATTCTGAGAGCACTAACAATCCATGCTAAAACTTGAATCAGGAGATGTAGTTCTCTGCTGAATAATCGTTTTCTTCCTCTTCGCGAATTCGGCAGTTCGCAGCGACACGCGGTAAGATGAATATTTGAATGGACGGGATGCACTGTTTTGGGTTGACATTTACAATGTACTGCAACCGAAAAGAGTGGTGGATATAAATAACCGCACCACCACTTCTCAACTTTAGAATTCCTTATTGACCTCCATGGGCCAGCATGCACTGTCTGGTCGCTCTGATGTCCGTCGTCGTTCACCACTCTTTATGCGACTCACAGCTGCCATTATCCTTGCCATAGGGGCGTACACACTATTCGGTTTCTCACTGGAATGGCGCGAGAGTGCACCTGTGCCTCGGAATGCCGCTTACATTCGTCACAAATGCGAGGCACTGCATAGACCAGTGGTACCGCCAAGCGACTTTTTCTCCAGGTTGGAATCAGATCGATATGTGGCTGGTACACCCCCGACTTTGATAAGGAACGCTACTATTTGGACTGGTCGCTTCGATGGCCACCAAGTCATCTCGGGCGATATCCTCTTGGACAAGGGTATCATAAACGGACTTGGAGAGATTGAACAGTCTCTCATAGACTCGTATAGTAAATTGATTGTCATTGACGCTAAGGGTGCCTGGGTCACACCAGGGTAGGTCGTCTAATATTCAGTTTCCATAAAGAGAGTTAAGTATCCCTTCTACAGAATCATAGACATGCACTCGCACCTAGGAGTGGATAGCTCTCCTGAATTAAGCGGATCTATCGATTTAAACTCTTTCAAGGGGTTGATTCTTCCTTGGCTTCGTAGCCTTGACGGTCTCAACACTCATGACGAGGCATATCGACTGTCAATATCTGGGGGAGTCACTACGGTCAATGTCCTACCTGGGTCTGCAAACGCCATAGGTGGACAAGCATTCACAATTAAGTTGCGACCTACAGCTGAACGCTCGTCTTCCGCAATGGTACTTGAACCTCCACACAGTCTGAATGGAAGTACACTGGATCAATCCCTTCCCCCTCGCTGGAGACAAATGAAGTAGGTTCTCTAGGACTTGTCAGCACATGAACTTATAGTGTTACATAGGCATGCCTGCGGTGAAAACCCAAGTTCGTCCAGCCTCACTGCCGTCACCAGACTATACTCAATTTAGAGTACAGGTCGGGTCTATTCGGGCACGAGAATGGATAATATATGGGCCCTCCGCCAAGCGTCTGTAACTTTTTTTTTCGCATATCCAAATTTTTCTTCATTTACCAGAGTCCAGTTACGACACGGCGCTCAAAATCAAGGATTCGCAAGATGCTTTTTGTAGCAAAGCCTTTTTGGGCGAATGGAAGGACTTGGGCGACTATCCAGAAGACTTGCAATGGGAGGCGCTTGTAGACGTGTTGCGTGGTCGGGTTAAGGTAATTAATTGCTAAATTCCCCGAGATTCTAGAAAAGTCACTGATGCGTTAACAAAGGTGCATAACCATTGCTATGAAGCTGTAGACATCGATGGCATGGTCCGCGTACGTCGATGTACCTTGCGGCATGAACGCAGCCTTGCTAACCTTCACTAGTTGACAAACGAGTTTAAATTTTCGATTGCCGCCTTCCATCATGCGCACGAAACTTATCTTGTCCCACATTTACTCAAGAAAGCTTATGGTGTCCCCTCATTTCTTCATATTTGAATTTAGACATTCTAACATTTATGATAGGAGGACCGCCTGCAATTGCCTTGTTTGCAACCAATGCTCGATACAAACGTGAGGCGTATAGAGGATCGGAATTTTCTCCTGCTATCTTGGCGGACCATGGCTTGAAAGTTGTAATGAAAGTAAGTTTCTCTATGCAATATTTGTCGGGTCTCACACTTTTTGTACCGTTTAGAGCGATCATCCCGTCTTGAATTCGCGACATCTTATCTACGAGGCACAACAAGCCCACTATTATGGTCTGTCACCCAACCTAGCACTGGCATCGGTGACTTCAACACCAGCGACGGTTTTGGGATATGATCACAGAATAGGCTTTTTAAAAATGGGTTACGATGCAGGTCTCTGAATCCGTCATTCTCCTGCTTTTCCCCTATTGATTTGTGTTAAGATCTTGTCATATGGGATAGTAATCCCCTCTTCCTAGGAGCAACTCCTATACAAGTGTTCATCGATGGAATAGCACAGCTTAGTGACCCACAAGTTGTCAAGAAACCAGGAAAAGCCCAGAAGGCGCCAAATGTACCTGATTTCGCGGAGGAGGCCAAAGATGCAATCAAGTACGGCGGCTTACCACCCCTGGAGATGACGCCATCCAAATCCTGCATAGTAGCCTTCCATCACGTTCATGCCGTCTATTTGAGACGAGGCAATAACATCGACCAGGTGTTTTCTGCCTCAACAGTTGGAGAACGAGGTGTTGTGGTCACAGAGCGAGGGAAACTTCTCTGTTATGGATCCAAAGCCGAATGTTCCATTGCGGCTTATGGAACCGATATTCAACATGTTGACCTTAAGGGTGGATCCATCTCGTAAGCCTGAAAACGTTTTGTTGCTACTTGCGGCTAATGTCTGGCAGACCTGCACTCATCAGCTTCGGCGCTCCGTTGGCCCTGAATCATATTGACCAAGAGGAATCCGCCAACGACGGCTCAGTTTCAAACCTCCTGTCTTCGGAGCCACCGAGTATTCTTGGGCAAGGTAATGTCATCCGGGCTGTCGATGGTCTTCAGTTCGCCACACGAGACGCACTGTGAGTAACATGTCATTCGTAAATGGGGAAGCTACATATCATTTACCCTCCAACTTGAAGGCTTGCTTACCGTGCGGGAGTCACAGTGGGCATAACTGCACCATTAACTGATGGTTTCCTGTCTGGTCTTGGTACTGCCTTCGGGACTGGCCTTCCTCACCGCTTGGCGAACGGAGCCTTGTTGCAAGAGGTCACGGCGCTTCATTTTGATTTCAGGTCATCGAAGCCAAGCGTAAGCACGCAGATTGCCGCTCTGCGTAATTTATTCCTTGGTCAATCCGAAGGAGAACTGGCAGTTCAAATCAAAGAAGTAATCAGTGTAAGTGACCAAAATGGAGTGAAATAATGTTGCAGCTGACTTGTCTGTCACTAGGGCAAATCACCTCTTGTCATTCAGGTCCATAGCGCCGACACTATGGCGACTTTGATAGAGCTAAAGAAGGAAATCGAGACGAAACACAAGACGAAAATCCAACTAACATTCTCTGGTGCTGCAGAATCGCATTTACTCGCGAAGGAAATTGCGACGGCCGGCGTTGGGGTCATCTTAATTCCTTCGCGTCCCTTCCCAGCAACGTGGAAGTCACGCCGGATGTAAGTTGCATGTGAGAAATTTAAATGATGTCTTTCTTATCTACTTCTAGTCTGCCAGGGCCACCATTGACGCAAGAGACCGCTATTGGTCTTCTCTTGGCACATAATGTTACTTTGGGTATTGGTATCGAAGAACAATGGAGCGCTAGGAATACTCGGTTTGATCTAGGATGGGTAAGCCAGTTTCAGTGTCCATATTCCGCGTGTAACTAATGCAAACGGAATAGATTTCTTCCGATATGTCTGGGGTTGTTTCCACATCCGAAGTGCTGGCCCTTGCGTCTGTGAATCTTGAACACCTACTTGGTCTCCACAATCCCGTCACAGATCTTGTCGCAGTGGAGAAGGGCAGTATTCTGGACTTTGAGGGAAAGGTGGTGGGAATAATATCACAGGCCCGTGGAGTCGTAGACCTGGATTAACAGCTTGAATGTTTTGTTTCCTGCTTTATTTAGAACATTGCATACATTTTCTTTGGCCACATATGCAGTCAGAAGTCGCTAACCCTTCCGTTGAAACTCCAATCTCCCTGGTTCCCCCACCTTCCAATAGGCTCTCGTTTTGGCCCCCCTTTTTCGCCCGTCTCTGGATTTACTTCACCGTCGAATCCCGGCTTGACTGGTTTGCGGGCGTCGGGGTGTAGGTCTGCAGAGGGGTTTAGATCTGCTTTCCGTACGAGCTCCTCGAACTCTCGTTGGTCGCTCTTTGGCAGTGGATGAGGAGAAGGTCGTGGTCGGTTTAGTGACAGGGTTCTAGTGACAATAGGTGTACGGAGGTTCACAGACACCCTTAACCGACTCAGCATTGTCATTGTCAAGTTGGAGAGATAAGTAAGCAGTCACAAGTGTCACAGACTGACACGACAAGTCGACAAGTTTGACCCGAGTTTATTGTAAGATTCTAAGAACAATATCAGTAAGTCTCAGTTGATGGTAACAGCTCGTTGTCAACAGAACTAACCTATTGTAAGAACAATATCAGTTACGAGTCCCCTAAAAGGGGTTCGTTCTTTTACATAATCCTGCAAATTTTTGGGTCACATCAAAAGTATGGGAAAGTTGCTATATTTAGAAATATTTTTATTTTATAGATTTGTAATTAATATAATTATTAATAACCTCTGATAATTATTATTATATAGTTGCAATATCAATATTATAATGATATTATTACAATTGTAACAGACTATTGTGCCTCTATTTTTTCTACTTCTTTTATTGTGTTTGTATTGTATATTAGTGGTAGAATGTGAATATTTTGAGGATTTCCAAGATAATTTATTTACACAGCTAGACTTTGGCACGTTGTGACGTTACTGATATCACGACTCTTAGTTACCGTTCTACCTCGGTGTGTTACCACCCACTGAGGTGTAAGTCTTTACGATATTCCTCTTATATTGTACCTTACTGATATATCCTAGTATACATCATATTTATCTAGGTACTGTACTCACTACCTTAGTGTGTCACCACCCACTGAGGTTATACATCATATTTATCTAGTTTCTGTCTCCGACTACTGCGTACATTCTACAATTATATATAATAGAAGTGTCCACACAAGATACGGTGTTGAACTGAAGGTCATTGATTACATAATGATTGGTCCCTGGCTTTGCCCAATTTATTCATTCAAGTGGCTGAAAAGAAATACAAATGGTATCCTGTAATTACAATTTCAACCCAATGAACCCATACATAACCCATGGCCCGGTATGTTTTAAGAGAATTAATACCGTGTCAAGATCTAATAATTTACAGTAAATATTATAAGTTTCAAACAATTGATCGCAACATACACCCAATTTGTCGGACTCCAGGAATTACTTGGCTCTTCCCTTTTCTTAGATACGGTCAAGGCCCGAGCTATGTCAGTGGCTCCTCATTCACCAAGCCAGTCAAGGGGCAGCGCCCCTCACCGGACCAAGAGCAACACAAGTTTTGCAACGCTCCCTTCCCCTCTTGGCTCCATCTTGAACAGTCCTGTCGATGGAGAAGGAGGCGAATCTCCAACAGAAAGCACCCACTTCGACTCGCAACTTTCCCGATCTTATGGCACCCTGCCTTTAGCGCGGAGAAGGTTCTTGTCTAACAAACCGTCCTGGGCAACACGAGGAGGGTCCCAGAATACATTCAGGAGAACTACCCTAAATGATGTTCATGAATCCACAACGCCGCATACTCTCAGTAGCAGGTTGAGCCAGCTTTCATTCAGATACAATTCTAGGCCCAAAACTATGTATGATGAACCTTTGCTTCCCGCAGACGGTGGTGAGATCACCGATTCGGATGCAAAGACCAACGGCATTCGGGTGTGGTATACGTCTTACACATCCATAGATTGGTTGCATGATACCATAAAGGACTCTTTACGGTTCTCGAGACTAAGGCGCCGTACATCTCTGAGGTCACGCATGCGGCTTATATTCGACAAGAGTTTAGGGTGGTTCATTGTCACCATCGTTGGCTTTTTGTCAGCTGTCGTTGCGTTTTTGGTCGTACGAAGTGAACAGTGGCTTTTCGACTTGAAGGAAGGCTACTGCACGACGTCTGTTTGGAAAGCAAAGAGCTTTTGCTGTCCACACCTCGAGCCAAGCGACTTTGCAAACGGAATTACCTCCAGACGATTCGGAGAATTATGTCCATCCTGGACACCATGGCACCAATTTTTATTTCCAGACAATACCAACAATTGGGATGAAGCTGTGGAGTATATCTCGTACACAGTCATTGCCGTAAGCTGGCCATTTATAACACAGCAATTAACATCACATCTGCGTAGGTTCTACTGGCTTCAATCTCATGCCTTCTGACTATATACCTCACAAAGTCCACGACTTTCGTCAGTAGGAAAGAATCAGGACTCCCTGCCAGTCCTGTCAAAAGTGATATAGGTGCTGAACCGAAACGCAAAGTGGTCTACTACGTACGTCATGGTTGGCAACCATTTTTTATGCTGCACAATTGAATGATCTTCCAGGCGGCTGGAAGTGGTATACCAGAAATCAAGACAATTTTATCAGGTATGCTTATAACCCATCTGTGTGAGTTCTGTTGCCTAACCTGTGGGCATGAAAGGCTTCGTCATCCATGGGTACCTTGGTGCAAGAACACTTTTCACGAAGGCTATTGGACTAGCTTTTTCCGTAGCATCCGGTTTGTCGTTAGGGAAGGAAGGACCTTTTGTCCACATGGCAAGCTGCGTCGGAAATATCGTCAGTCGTATCGCAACAAAGTACGAGAACAATGAGGGTTAGTTGCCAATTCTTGCCACACTTCGTCTTGTCTTATGCAAAATAGCGAAACGTCGAGAAATTCTAAGCGCGGCATGTGCTGCTGGGGTTGCTGTTGCTTTCGGTGCCCCTATTGGAGGAACACTCTTTAGCTTAGAAGAGGTATCTTATTTCTTTCCGCCCAAGGTACGGATTTGTCGTCATAAGCGATCTCAATTCTTTCTAACAGAGCTTGCTGAAAGGTCATGTGGAGAAGGTTAGCTTCTTCCAAATCGCTTGAATAACTCCCTGACACAATTCTAGTTTTTTCTGTGCAATGATTGCGGCTATTACTCTGAAGATGCTGGATCCATTCAGAACTGGGAAGCTAGTCTTGTTTCAAGTCACTTATGATAGGGTATTTCCTAATTCTGTTCCAGGTGGAAACCCACTTATGGTACACGTAGGATTGGCATGCTTGGGAGCTCGTTCCCTTCTTGCTGATCAGTATCTGCTGTGTCAGTCATCTCATTCTTTGGACCATGTTTGTATCTAATATCTCTCCAGGGCGTGTATGGGGCCTATTTCTCGAAATTAAACTTCCGTTGGTGCAAACATATTCGCAAGAAGACTTTCCTTGATTCCCATCCCCTTATCGAAGTTGTCTTGGTGCGTAAATAAACTTAATGTTTTTCTGAGAATTACTGACGCGTGTGTAGACCACCCTTTTGACTTCGGCACTTTGCTTCCTGAATCCGTACACTCGAATGGGAGGCACAGAACTTGTCTATAACCTTTTTGCAGAATGCCGTACTGGCTCTGGAAATACTCATTCAGGATTATGTATCGTCGAACCTGGGTCATTCGAAAAGATATGGCCCGTCGCAAGATCCATCTTGGTGGCCATGATTGTTAAGGGCAGTCTGACTATAATTACATTTGGCATCAAACTGCCTGCTGGGATTTTTATCCCTACTCTTGGTGTTGGTGCTTGCGTTGGCCGCGTCGTTGGCATTGCAATGCAGTGGCTGCATATGAATTATCCCACCCTGCAGTTGTTCAAAGCATGTGGAGGAGATGCCGATTGTATGTGTTTGCATCTGCATTTTCAGGATTCCTCTCAACTTGTTCACTTGCTTCAGGTATCGTCCCGGGATTATATGCAATGGTAGGAGCTGCTGCTGCATTGTCGGGCGTAACCGTGGGTCCCAATAATCGGATTGTAGCCAATTGAGCATAACTGACACTCACTACTCTAGCGAACGACTGTTTCTTTGGCCGTAATCATGTTCGAACTCACAGATACCTTGACCTACGCTGTTCCTGTCATGTTATCTGTGCTTGTTGCGAAAACTGTTGCCGATGCTTTGGAACCCAAGGGAATCTATGATCTAGTCATAGAACTCAATCAATTACCTTACCTTGATTCCAAGCATGAGTACCTCTGGGGTAACCTCCAGATCAACGATGTGGTACGTTTCTATGAAATTTCCCATTGGAAGGACCCGCAAATTCTTGGGCTTTTGCTAGGTGCTAAGAGATGTCCCGGTTATCCGTGTCGATGAGACGAACACAGTTTCCAGTCTGAGAACTCGTCTTCTACACCTCACATCGTCCGGAAGTGACGACAGTGGATTCCCGATATTACAGAATGATATCGCCGACAATGGCCTGCGGATGGTTGGATATATCGGATCCAACGAACTGGATCATGCATTGTGTTCGTGTGATGTGCTAGAAGTTAAATTTCATCTGAATTATTTTCCATCTCATAGCTTTGGTGCCTCCTGACGGCGACGACGAGATACACTTTCATGCGACTTATGGTCACCATTGGGCGTCATCTTCCATTTCATCATTGCAAGAAGCCGGGGCTGTTCAGTCAGATCCATTCAACTTTACTTCTTACATGGATCAGGTATGTCCTAAAGAGCAGCGTTCTGTTCCATACAAGTACTGAAAGGACTTACCATCCTTCTAAAGGCCCCCCTTACCATGTCAAACAACTCACCCATGGAACTCGTTCACCAAGTCTTTGTGAAGCTTGGAGCAAGATATATCATCATAACTGATACCGAAGGACTTTGTGCGTCTTTTCTTGTTGGCTTCGGTTTCTGTGTTTCACTAAACAGTTAACAGATCAAGGCATCATTGACAAAAAAACTTGGCTTGCATTTCTCAGTGACCTGGAAGAGAAGTGAACCCTAGTCATGTTCCTCTCAATCCATCCCACGTATGTAGCAAATTGTAGTAATAGGTAAATTATACCCTTTCCGTTTGTATATGTTTGTACATGACGATAATGTCAAACATTACCTTGCTTTCCTTTCTTTAGGAATATCATGGCTTCCTCTGGTTTGGGAATTCCAGTCAAACTCCTTCACGAATCCTTGGGGCATATCATTACTGTTGAGCTGAAAACAGGCCAACTTTATCGGGGGAAGCTCGCTGAAGGTGCTTGATTGTGCAATGACTTGTCTGTCCCCAAACTGACAAACGCCTCCTTACTTCTTTGGATCCTGCAGCTGAGGATAATCTAAACATTTCTTTGAAAGAAATCACTGTTACGGGGCGCGATGGTCGTGTGTCACAGCTTGATCAGGTGTATATTCGGGGAAGTATGGTTCGCTTCTTTATCGTGCCCGATATGCTGCAAAATGCGCCAATGTGAGTCCTCTATCTCTTCTCTTTGTATCTACGATCCTCACCCTGCGCTAGGTTCAAGCGTACCGGACCAAATGCCATGAGGGGTAGGGGTATCGGTACTGCTCGTGGACGAGCTACGATCATGAGAGGTAAGCACCTTAAATTTTAGGAATATCCATTGATGGAGTTTATTTCTTATTCATTTTGTAGCCAATGGTGTGTTTTTTTCCCCATGTACTCTGGTTTTCCATTTTGACTGTTCCTGTAGCCCGACGAGGACGTGGTGTAGCTCAGCAACCACGAAGTATCAGGCGATAGAAGAATGTCTTCGGACGATGAAAATCCTCACCATTTCAAGCGATCTTCAGATGCCTACGTCGTGCGACGAAAAAGTAGTCAAACCAGGCATTTTTTTGAATCGACTCTTTTTTTTTTGTCTTTGTGCACTCCCAAGTTGATTTTGTTCCCAATCGAGTCAGTGCACCTGAGACCTTAGTTTCGAGCTAATACTCCCCGCACAATTGAAAACCGCCCATATACTACACGAGTGTACGGCGATGGCGTCCTCATTTAGTAACAGATTGTTCAGATGAGATCAATTATGTAATACAAGGTGGGCCAAGAGGTACGACACCGAAATCTGGAAATCTGGCCTAGAGAAAAGCACATATAGCTTTAGAATTCCTCTATGTATTAGATGGTGGGCCTGAAAGTGCGTCATCTACAAAGTCTTGGATGGCAGGTAGGGCACGTGAGATCAGTCTGACTTGTCGACTTTCGTCTGGTAAGTGTTCAATTAGGAAAATTCAACTGAGCCAAACTTGAGTAGACCGCTTACCAATAGGAACGATGGTCCCGTGTCGTCTGAGGTCTCTTGGTCTCGTGTTTGGACTGAGGATTGGATGAGTTGACGGAACAATTACAAGCGAGCACTAAAATGATCGATTGGCCACTGAAATCGTGAGTCGACAAGATTCAATACCTTGTGATACCACGCCCGAACATCACCATCTTTCGGCGAAGTTGGCGTCCTTTGAGGACCAAGAACTTGAATGAATGCCTTGACAGACCTCATAACTGACGTAGCTACGTGAATGCCATTAGTTTCTGCGGTTAACGTTTACGACCTCTTTACCTCTCTGATTTACTAGGTCCACTAATGGTTTACAACCTGGCCCATGGCCGAGGATAATAATGTTTTCTGCGCCTGAAAGTCTAACGGGGATGAGGTTAAAATAATACTGACAAGGAAAGCTCATACTGCACGTAGTTGTCCCATAGATATACCAGAACCTCCCGGGAAATCTCGTCTGAGTGAAGTTTACGCTGTAATGATGATTACCGGAGATGCACAATATGTGATTGGTAGGCATACCGGAAGCGGTAAGTCCGAAGCTTTGGGATATAAATTAACATCAAGAAGGGCGTATTTCTGTTTCTTGACCCATTCTAGAAGTTCTTTGGAAAGGTCTATCTGCAACAACTATCAGGAACAATCACCCAGTACTACCGTACACCATACCAGGTATGACCGTTCTAGATGAACGTCGCATGTTGCAGATGATTCCAGTTCCATGCGCAGATTGCCACTTGAGGTCAAGCACAATGAAAATGTAAGATTTCGACAACCATAAAAACTCACAATTCGTGCGCAAATAAAACTAAAGTCTTGTTTGTGAATAAATCCTCACTGTAGATGAAATTTTGCTTACTAAATTTACACAGGAAAATTCATGAAAACAGACCTGCATGTTGCCTGGCTTGAAAACCGATCTTCTAGTTCGGGGTACATGAATGGAATTTGCATCATGTCCCAAGTAGTAGATAGATAGAATTGTCGATGTGCTTTGAGTATCTCTATAGAAATGTATCATCAGAAAAACTCCCATAAATTGGGAGACAGCTTACCGGGTATAGAGAAACTGGCTTGTTCGACATCTGTAATTATTAATACGGTGGAGTTCCTTGGGTGATTCGGTCCAACTAACCTTCTCTTGGTTCGCAGGCTTTTGGATCCACGTTCTTCCAATATTTGCTTTGCTCACGGGCAACAAGCCAAACCGTTTCCGTCGCTGCCTCATTGGCTCGTAGTGGAGGAAGTTCATCAGGAGCTTCGCCCAACAGGATTTTCGTGACTGCTAACGCCGACTTTGAAATTGAGTCGAGATTGTAGCCACCCTGCAAGGCTTTTCAGAGGTGGTAATACTTGACAAGAATTATTATCACCTCAAGTGCAACTGCCATTCGACCCCCTGCCAATCCGGCAAGCATATGCGTCATGTGCGCATATCCTGCTGGAGAAACAAAGCATTCACCAAGATCATCACCTGCTGCCGCATCGAAGCCTGCTGAAACTAGAACACCGAATCAGGGGATTAGTAAAAAAAGAGCCTGTGAATTCACTTAAGACAAGTTCAGGGGCGAATTCCAATGCAATGGGCATGATTACTTTCTGGAAGGCATAAATGTATTCGGCGTCGCCCATGCCACTTTCTGGCCAGGGCACATTCACCGAGCTATTACGTTAAGATACTCAGCAGCTTAATAACTCTTGAAATCGAACTACTTACTAACCTAATCCATCTCCTTCACCACACGATTCCATCGATCCGAAAGGACCAGTTGGATAAAAGGTTCCACGTTCATACCTGTGTATGGACATATAGAGGACGGAAGGATCGTCATTAAATGCTCGTTGAGTGCCGTTCCCTGATTAAAAAGGGTATTCACTACATTTCCACCGTTCAATTTTAGGTAGTTACCATGATGAACATCCCTGGTCATGAAATTCAACATCATTCACTCAAGAAAATACGCAACTGCTTACCAGTCGAGGATGAGAATTCTCCGTATGAGAGTTAGTTGTTGGACGACCCTTGCAGCTACAGCGATATTATTGAAGAAGCAAAACCCCATGTGATTGTCGGGCTCGGCGTGGTGGCCAGGGGGGCGGACAATCGCGAAACTCTTCTTAAGCTCACCGCGTGCAACAGAAAGACAGGCTTCTACAACGCCCCCACAACTCAGGAGAGCTGCTCGAGTCGTGCTTGGCATAACATAAAGAGAAAGCTGTTCGTAATACTCCTCTGTGTCTGCTCGCTGCTGTTCGTTCAAGTCTGACATTACAACAAATGATATAGTATTCCAATAGAGTTTAATACGGACTCACATTGCAACGCGATTACTTTGTTCCAGTGGTCTTCGCTGTGGACAAGCAGAGTTTCGTCTCTACGAACTTCTCGAATGGGAATCCACTTCATTTTTTCCGTCATTTGACCCGTTTTCAATGCCAGCCAGATCCGTTGTATACGCTGTGGTTGCTCGGGATGGTGTCCATGCGTGGAGAAATGCGACATCATTTCTGAGGAATATACATAACCAACTGTAAAGTCGGGGTACTTGATTGGTAACGAAGATGCCCGTGGTTTCTGGATGACTGATAACACGGTCTGTTGCTCATCCTTTTGCCCCATGGAGACTTCTTTGTCGACATCCATGCCATCAGTCGACTTTGAAGATGACTCCATTGTAGGCTGAAAGATGTTACCAGGATGGGGAACTTATCAAAGTTAAACTCGCATAACAAAAGTAAACACAGCAATTAATAATTACAGTCAAATTACAGTGGTATCGAATTGCTATTTACATAAATGCTTCCTCTTCACATAGTTTGGCTTCCAATTGTCTCGTGTGCTCTGTCGTCGGTCAAAATGGTCGTAAATTGAAGGTTTGTTGACGTGGGGTAAAATTCAGGTGATGGGTTACGCAGTAAGTTGGTTATCAAGCGACAAGTCTGCGGAGATCAGTTCGTCAATGCAGGTCCTTATTTATGGAAAGAAAAGAGTTACGGAAGCAGATATGATAGTCAAGAGCCATCTACATGTCCGAGGTGTGATTATATGGTACCCTGAAAGAAGAGACGAACATACGCATATGCCGCAACGCCAAAAGAAAGCCGTTGGAAGGCGCATATCACCACAATTAAGCCTAATACTGGAAGAAAAATTGAGTGTTAGGGTAATGAACCAAGGCCCAGACTCACTTGTCACGAAAAGAAAAGTCAATGTTCCATCTCGCGCCATTAATCTCGCGATGGGAATTGCCTTCATAGAATCGCACATATATTTTGAGAGAGTAAGACCGAGTACAAAACATTGGACCAAAAGTCCAGAGATTCTTCAGCAGGTTTCTTAGCAATCTCAATTGAAATATTGATTAATACATACCCAAAATATTCAAATGAATTGGGCAGATGGCGGACAATGTCCAATGGCACGAAATGATGTTTTGATAAGGTCACTCCAACCCCAATAATGGCAACGACGAATTCTATCCCAAGGAGAGATATAAGCAGGATTGCAAGCCACTTTCTTTGCTGGTAGAGGGCATAGACTAGAGTGAACATTGAGTCAGTCGACATACGAAAGATACGCTGTTCGCTGACCTCTCGTCATCAAGACAATCTCCAAGGTAGACACGGAAAAAGCGGCAACCAAGACCTGATGGCAGTACCATATTCGAAGTAATTGTGTGCTGACACCATACTCGTACCGAATTGCCATTTCTAAGGATCGATGCAAACTGCATTATGATGATATTACAGTCAGGAGTACCACTGGACAAATGCCGGACTCACAGTTGCACACCGAGAATGAAATAACGAGCGAAGAGGTACAGCCACTTGAAATAAAACCGGTTTTCTCTCCTAATTATTACTTTGTATATTAGCCACTGATGCATGACAAGAAGGCAGCATACTCACGGCCAAATGAGCTCGATTTCGTCGTCAAGAGTGACCAGCCACTCCCTATGGGATTGAAAGTTTGTGTCTGGCACTCGTTATTGTACTAGCTTACCACAGAAGGGCAAACAGAGCAGCCCCTGAATTCCGTGAGCACTGGTTCAGCTGCAAAACCATTTGACATACCCGATGCCCGGAAAACGGTCACAATAACAGGGTCTTGGAAAACCATGTTGGTTTGTGGAGGAATGTTGTATTGCTGCCCTCCCTCTTTCCATCGCACAACGTAAGATCAGATTCCAGGCCAGGTCTGATTGGTATACATCTCATTCGTTGGTCGTGAGAAACATTGCACTCACCACCATCCACTGGCAAGAGGGATCTCCCTTCGTGTGCGGCAACGAGTGTCGTCGTTACGCGGGGTTGGTCTGACGAAGTATCAACGGGCTCCGCCTTCCTACGCCTCATGTCCAAGCGCTTCTATGCCCAGAGGCAGCACATCATCGCTTCAGTACGTTTGAATTTATTCTTCATGAATGCTTTTATAATTTTCTCAAAGCTCGACATCTTGTTGTATCAATTACATGCACTATCTTTCTTCCTATCGCCATCTTTATTTCTGTCGTTTTGCAGACTCGTTGCTCAATTTATCTGCTCAAAACCACGAGAGCTGGACCCGGAACGTGCTTTGCGCTTCTTCTACGCTATTTGCCTGCTCCTAAACCTACCAAGCATATGCATTCACTTGCTTCGAGGTGTTGTAGAAGGTCGGGCGATCATCCTCGATTTCATTGGAATGTGTATGTTATTCCTGTCTCCTCTAGCGAACTGTTGACGTTTACGGCCCTTAGCCTACAGCCCGTCAAAACTCCAGTTATGTTGTCTGGATCTCTTCATCGTATTGCTCCAGCTCCTCCTTCTCACCATCTCTTATGGAACGTCGGTTTACTACTCAATTGAAGACCCTGATGCAACCGACATACTTCTACCTCTGACCCCAGATTCAACATTCCTCCCACCGTTGGTACGAAAAGATTCTTCCATCTTTTTTCCATCACAGTCGCCCTCTCATCTCACCAATATGATGCCCCTTGTGATCGATCTTCGCCTGAAGTCTATCGCTACTCATTTTCACCGGGCACCTCTTCCTCCCCGCACTGCTCGCAATGACTCTCTCTTGCCATTACCTAATACGTCACCGTTTAATCTCCCTGGCATGGCATTCCTGCGGCCTGGGAGACCAACGCGAGCCGAGAGACGTACTTTCGGTCCAGTTGCAACACCAAACGGTCGGCATATGAGAATGCCAGGGGCAATGGATACCACACAAGATAGATAGTGCTACTTTATATAACACGTAATTTGATTGCTGTGGAGGGACTTGTGATCTCTCTTTTTCATTTAGGTCTCATCTTATGGAATACCCTGAGCCCGATGTCAACATTAAATTGAAAGAACTCACTGCCTGTCGCAAACACATTCTGAATTCGGCGAATTCATTCCTACACATATCCTTCGACACGTCCATGTACGAAGCCAGTATACATTTCCCATATTTTGCTGCATGGGTTGCACATGTCTTTGTGGAGTGCTGGGCGAACCTTTTTAAAGGTTTAAAGGATTTTTGAGTTGGTGGAATCATCGACGTGGTGGTGATTGATTACGTAAGAAGCGCTCCAACTTTTGTTTGCGGACGTTCGCTGGCTAAATTCTCTATGGACTGAATAACTTTTCTATGGCAATGCTGAACTACCTGCTTCTGGTTGCATGCCTTTGCATTGTTGTTGCTCTAATTCTCTACTTTTTCTACTGGAACCGGTTTATTGCTTCAATCATCGGCCAGATCATTCGCATTCTTTACTGGAACCAGGAATCTTCAAGCATTTGGGTTGAAATTGGTATTTTTATTATAAGCTCACATCCTAGGTTTGGAATTAAAACAATAAAGGTTCAATTCATTTCTCGCTTTTGGCGGGAAGGATACTCTTAAAGGACGTCTGTTACCACTCAAGCAACCAGACTTTCAAAGTTGTCAAAGCACAGGTCCAATGGAGGTATTGGATCAGGCGTCCTACGGAAGAGCTGCCTTCAATGCCTGGTGAAGATGGTATGTCTTGACATTCAACTATAGACGTTGGCAGTTTAATTAGTTTCCAGCACAACTCTCAAGGAGAATGTGGAGGTGTCGAATTCAATTCACCTTTCAGGGCGTCGAATGGTTCTTATACAACCGAACGGCAGCGTATGACAACATCATTGCACAAATGGAAAAGGCAGCTCGTCCAGTATCGCGTACTAGTTCCCGTTTCCGTTTCTTTAGACGGTTTGCTAGGAACAGTGGGTGTTCGCCTTTCGCTTCATGTACTTGTTGACCAAATTTTTTTAGATGACTCCTCCCAAGTGTACTCAACGCCTCGTGCTATGCTTCGCATGCCCTCATTTCTCGTTAATGGCTTAACTTGGCTTAGAAAGCAGATGCCCTCGTTTGATCCCAAGAACCTTCTTCCGCTTGGTATCAATATACAGACGGCTGCCATTATTCTAGGGAATCCATCCACCCCAAATTTGCTTGTGGCAGAGTTTCGGAATGCTGTTGGGACGTATGGCATTGTGTCGGTAAGCACTCGATTTTTAAGATGATTTCCCATGATCATTCCTTTGGATAGTCTAAGTCAAAGCATGACCAATATAAGCAAGTTCTGAATCTTCATTTCCGGTCTCCCCTCATTCGCCTCGTTGAAAATGATTACTTTATTGACCCCACGCATGTTGTCGGTCAACTCATTCATAACAGAGCAAGATCGTGAGTTGGCTTTCAAAAGCATAGTCCAAACCGTTTCTTAAGTCTTTCTTCAGCCATTCTACTACACAACAACCTCCATTCAACCTCTCGTATCGGGTATTTTCTAGGCTTTGGCGTCAACTCGGCTTAGAACGATTGATAATGGATTACTTTACGAGACGACAAGCACAGCGAATTGCAAACAAATCACTTCCATCGGGCTTCAAGAAGTCAAAAAGTGCAGAGGAAGATACCCCCATTGGCATAGATTTTTCGACACACGAGTATGCTATTGAGCGCAAGGTATTGGAAGCACCTGGTCTTGAATTGACCTATTACGTAGACGTTGTCGGAGACGTCCCTATCGATGCAACTCCATCTCGCAGTACACTGGGAATATTTGATATCGGCAACGGTGATACGGATCCTGAATGGGGGTTCGATTTGGTAATTTTTGGAGGATTTGTACGTTATGGACCTTGGACTGACCGTCAAAGGTGTGGCGTCTATGTTGTCCCAGTTGTGTTGTTGTTAACGAGGTCATATCAGGGTCGAATTGCAACATGTCTTCTTTCCTCCCACCTTCCAAGATCATGAGATCACGCACCATTTGAAGCCTGGTGATAAAAGAGTATGGACAGCCCTCAAGATCTTTGTGGAACTCCGAGACGAAACTTCTCTTCATATCCCTTTCAGGGAACCATCCAAGGTTTTATCAACGTTTCCGGATTGTATATCTCTAATGTTATGACAGGATTGGCAATGGGATGGTGTTGTCGAAGTCCCTCATCGTCCGCGGCGGCGAGAGCCAGCTTTCTTCAACCTATCTGTTGGAGACCGTTCCTCAATTAACTACGTCGTGCCGATGGTGGTTGGACCTTCGGGATACGAGTCTGCGCTTGAAGTTCACCTTGACAGGATTACAATTACTTCGAGTCTCAATGATATTAGGCTCGTCGTGGCTGAATCAACTCGGGTGAGGTGTTGTCTCTCTTGTCGCATGAATAAAGCTAACATTTCTCAGATTCATGGCACATTGCCAGCTCCCGTCCGATGGAACGCGGAGCGTACTTGGTCTATTGCCGTTTATCTGCGGCAACCTACATTATTCATCTTGAGGGATCATGTGAACATGTTGACTGACCTGGGCAGGGATTGGGTTTCAGGACCGACAGCTGATTACCAAAAGTTTGTGCCGATGATTTATGACTTTCGACTTGAACTGCATCACTATGAATTAAATCTTTATGTCAACGACCATAACATTATCGATAAACCACTAATTCGAAATGAGAATGGTAACTCTAATCAATTTCCCCATCGCAAAATTCTGATTATTTTATGCAGCTTTTCTTACCTTACGGGGACCAAATATGAAGACCATAATTACATTTCCTTCAAATAAATTCCGATCCGAAACCACTTGTATTCCATTCACAATTTCCGCACCAAATCTAATCGGAAACTTCTCGCTCCCACGCTGGAGCACTCATGCACTTAATCCACAACAGGAAGGCATCAGTTTATTCAAGACACAATTGTTCAACCTCGGTGGTTCATATCGCTTCTTCGCAGAAGTGCGTGACGATCATGTGGAGCAATTGAAGTTTGACATTCAGGTGAGTAATGTACTGCCAATTATGTTACATTTGATAATTAATTTGTGCAGTTGAATGGAACTGTGTTTCGTTCCTTCGGTTGGGCTATTCGTTACTTTCTTGTCTTGAGAGAGAACTACTTCGGTTCTTTTACACAATTCCAGACATTATATGAGTACCTCAACAAAAGGGAGAATAACATCCCGATTGGCGATCCTTTGAAGCTGAAACACAGACCCGGAAAGGTGTTTTGATTTCTTATGATATTGCCTTCGCTTTACTGACGGTATTTTAGGCTAACATGCTCGAAGTGGAACTACAACTCCGGGCAGAACGGTCGACTTTGCTATTACCGACCGACCTGGTCGGCTCGTCTAGTAATACATTAGATGACATGGAAACTTTTAAGAATTCAGTTTCCCTCGCGGTTCCCGATATTCAGTTGCTACTTCGTTTACATGATTATTACATGGGTGCGTTTTCGAATCATTCTTATCTCTTTCTACGCTCATACTCCTATAGAAATGTCTTTGAATTCCGATAGAATTACGGCAAGCATCTTCCACGATGAGAAAGGACAATTCAGCTTTCAGACACCACACGAAATCTTTATGATTGATGGTCAGACCTCAGTTCTCTAGTTGGATTTTTCACTGAATTTGCTGTTCAGGACTCGATATTGTCGCAAACCGCTTGTTTGGCCCCCAACCGAGAACGGCCGTATACGTTTGTATCTGGGAGCTCTCAGTGGGAGATGTGAGAATCTCGGTATCTGCAAACCAAGCGGCAATACTTGCGGCTGCCGGAAACGCCTTCTCCTGTAACTTTGTTGATGTGGTAAACGCACCAGCCCGTGATTTTGCTGTCGTCCTCGATCCAGATGGTAGTTATACCTTTTCATGTGGCAACAACATTATTGACCACCCAATTACAGTGACCTTCTATAAAATCGCAGTGAAAACAATCGAGGCAACTTGGAAAGCTGGGCAAGCTGCACTGCTTGTCCAATTTCCCAAAGGAATCAAGCTCGATCGAAACGATCTAAGCACAAACCTTTATAAGCGGGTTACTTCTCTCCATCTACCTGGTGTGTCAGTCAAGATTCTCCTCACAGGACCGCGGAGACCCAACGCATGGCTGGAAGCTGCGGAAATCAGTTCAGAGGCCTATATTGATATATACTCTTCGCCATATAATCATCATGCCCTGACTCGTGCACAGCTCGCCTTCATTGAAGAACAAGACTCACTCACTGGCCGAGCAAAACGAATCTTAGACCAGCTGGATCGAACGAGGCATTCTAAATCACGTAAGTTCAAAGTGTAGAATTGTCGGTTAGCCATCTGAATGTTTTAACCAGATGGCATTTCTTACCGTAATGGCGTTTATATACCTGAACCCTGTTTACCCTGTCGCACACCTGTTCGAGAACGTCCAGAGAATAATTCACGTTCTGGTCATACTCGCCCTCCGTCCTGGCGGTTATCGAGTGTTGCCAGTCTTTCGGATACTGATGGGGAAGAGGGTGTCTCGGAAGCAGATAGAGACGCTAGGCTTGCGTAAGTATTGACTGGTATCTGATCGTTGTTTCCTCACATCTTCTCAAGGAGGACGCGGACGTCCACACCTGTACCACGACCAGATGATGACAACGTGGCGACGTCCAGTGGAGATGAATCTGATGATGCCGATCTCACAGACGGAGACTCATCTGAGGATATTTGGTCCGACATCGATGGTTTGATTCAATTTGTCGTCTATTTTAGTGAAATTTATGCCAGCTATAGAATCATCTCAAGGACATGAGGTCGCATCTCTCTTATCTTTCTACTCGCCAATAGTGCGACACTATTCCTCAGCGGCTTCTGACTCCCTAGAGGGCATTTTGTTCAAGCTTACACGGGTTCAGTCATACGATTTTTTCCCCCAACTTCATAAAACCTTACCCAGTAAAATAGGAAAACGTAAACTTAATGCAGCAGCACTTGCCTGAAGACGTGCCTCAGAATTTTATGACATCTCCATCCCCAGATCTGTCCGACAAGTTTCATGGAGAAGATATGACAACAATCCTCATGAAATGTCGAACCATTTTCTTGACATTCACGCCACTTGCTTTGCCAGCTTCTATCCATCTTGAAGATAATTTGAAGAGCATAGTGAGATTTTTCATACTCCCATCGACCTTTTACAAGTCTGATGCTCTATGTTCAGAATCTTAACGCAGGAATGTATGTGGATTCTCTCCTCGATCTTTGCGCTCGAAAATTGGCCACCAAAGAAACAAAATCTTGTACCGTTCTTGACGTCGACATTGATAATATCACTTCACAAGCAATCCAACATACACCCATGTTCGACGAGAACCACCCAGACATCTTCAGGACTACGTCACCATCAAATCTTGATATCCTGTCCATCCTCCGTATATTTGCTGTTGGTGTCCGTTTCTCTGGGATTTTCCGTCAAAGTTCCCCTGTCATCGCAGTTTCGCTTTTGGAATTAGCTGGTTCCTTCCACATTTCATTGGACAAGCGCACCTTTCACGTTCCCCAACCGGAGTCGACAATTTTTGGCTTTAAATGCTCTTCCACGTCTATATCTTTTGCGAAAAGCAGCCTCGCAGCGGATTTCGGCAGTATTTCAGTGGAAATTGGCCACACCGGTCCAGAGTTGGTAACTGCGGCATGCCTTGCCCTCGCATTGTCTACGTCATCGCATTTTTTCCAAGTGACAAGGAGAGTCAAAGAACATCAACAACAGAAGAAAAGAGCAATCATCGCCTCCATCTTGAAACTTTCACTGGATCGCCCCATCATTGACCCATTGTCTACGATCCAACCTTCCTTCCTAGTTCAAAGTGGCTTACCTCATTTGTTGCGCACCGATCTATCCTTCAGGTTTCTGTATCACCTGCGGAGCTGTCTCGACAAACCACTAAGCCAGGCTTCATCAAGTGAAGTTGACGCCGAGGAACTCAACACCTTGGTAGAGGCAAGGTTAACGCGTCTGGATCCCGATGCGAACGTCGGTGATTACCACAACTCACTGGGATCCTGGTTTCAAAATAGTACTTCATCATCGAATTATCTTATGGCTCATATTCGCACCGCAACCACCTTTGACGTGCGACTTCAAAACCTGAAGATCGCGGTAACTGCACCTTCAACTGGGTCTTCGAGCGAGCTCTCCATCCGCAATGTCGAAACGGACGTGCGATTCAAAAAACAAGAGCTCGTTCAGTTCAATCCGAATAATCCATCAAGTGCCTCGCAGACGTCTTTGCGTGCCAAGTCTCCCAAAGTTGTTAGAAAGGCTGCAATTACTGTCTCCCTCGGAGACGTTGATTTGATTATCGTCCCTCATCTCATGAATTTCGCACAACACATACTCCGGGTCAATACACAGCTCGCTGGCAAAGTAAGCGAAACTGCACTCCGCAAACGAGCGACTGTCGACACTATTGAGAAAAGTTCCACAAAAGTGGTGCACACGGAGGTTATCGGTGTTGTACGTCGGTTTCGAATCCAGGCTGCTGCAGAGAATCTCGTTCTTGTCATAGGGTTCAATGGCCTGCGGACAGCAATCTCACTACTCGCGATGCAGACGAAAGCACTTTCCGTCAATGGCAGTGCGTTGCTTGAGGAGATTTACTTGCAGGCAAGATCACCATCAGATCCTTCAACAGAAAGTGACCACGATGTACTCGCCGCTCTTTCTTTCACCAAAGTCACCTCCAACATCGTGTCGCGGTCTGATTCCAGATCAAGGTTAAATTTAAAATTCGTATTCTCAATGAGTCGGATCAAACTTCATGTACCACGCAGTGCATTACGTTTATATCGCTTTGTCGAGGAATGGCGCCAAGACTATCTGCCTGGCCTGGAGGCCACTCTGAACACCCTGTTATCTGAATATCGAGCTTCCCCACCAAAATCACCTCGTTCCCCAACCCTTTCCCATCACCATACGGCAATCCAGGTCCACGGCCAGATCGAACATGTTGAAGTATCTCTCCAAGTCATGCATGGCACTTGGCTTTTGTGGGAAATGCATAAATCAATGGGTTACATTGAGAATTCCGGGCCTTTGGCACAGAGCGCTAATCATGCCTTTGGTGTACAAGTCAGTTCGATGGTGTTGAATGTTTCATCCAGGCCAGCTGACGTCGCGCCAAGCTCTCGGGTAAAAATCACGCTACCACCCCTCTCAGTTGCCGGACATTCAGAAGGTTCATGTATCTCCATGTTAGTTCTATTGGAGTTCATGGACCTCAAGGTCAAACCCTCGCATTGGGATACATTACTTGCGGTACAGCAGAAATTTGGACAAGACTTCAATGACTTGTTGGTCCTTATGCAAGAGACCCGACAGAAATCTCTTCCCGATAACACACCTAATGCAAAGGGACAAGGAATGCAATATACAGCTCATATGCAGATGCAAGGATTCAGAATTGGCCTGGTTGGCTTATCATCGACCGTCTTCCTTGATTGTCAAGACATAAATGGTGGTTTCACCAGCACAGGTGATTGGACCTGGGATCTAGGTCTTTCCGATTTGGCTCTCTCGCTTGCACCTGGGTTTAGCGGACCTCAAAGCACGAGCTTCAACCGCAAGCACCGATCGGCCTTTGTCATTATTAATATAAACTTGAGTGGATCCAGTCCTGTAGGACAACGCGACAAGAATATTCGCTTGTCCATCACCAAGATACATGCTGTTATGCAACCAAGTGCCATTGGTGAATTTGGTGACTTCATGGATAATCTTCAGGTGAAAAATTCCAGTCTTTGGTTTGAAAATATTCCTGATATATATCACTTTGCAGGCAGAGATGTTTGAGCGTCAGGAGCAACGTTCCTTGGAACTAGCCGCTTTCAAGGTTAAAGCACAGACCCTTTTGCAGACCTTTGATGTCAATGTCAGCGACGTTCAGTTGGAAAAGGTATCCTGGCTAGACTACCTCATTATCAACATGTCGATTCAAAATGTCGGAGTTGCGTTCCCACTGACCCACGATGAAGAACTACAGATCATCCGCAGCAAAACAAAGGAGTCACTTGCCGTTCGAGCCTTTCTATTCTCTATCAAGGCTATCGATTTCACTGCAACTCGAGGAGAGACTGGGCAGGCTACGATGAGACGTCTGTGTTTTCAATTTGTACCGAAGTGAGTTACTTTTTGACAGGTCATTCATTTTGCAAATAATCGATCGCAGGTTCAAACAATCGTTTCCAGAGGACTTTGAGGCTGAGAAACATCAAACGCGTAATTGTCTCTTGTACCCGGAAATGCAAGCGCAACTTCGCACCTCGATGGGATCTTTGAGGAAGGTGTGGATCCGGGCTGATGTCAGTGGATTTATTCTTGACATCGATTCCACTATCCCGAGCTACGTTTTTTCCTTGATCGATGTCTACCGGCAAGGCAAAGATCGTGTTGAGAGGTTATCGACCATTGCCCCTAGAACTCCACTATCCCCTCCCATTATGGAGAATGCCGAGCCTTCTTTGGAAAAGCATTACACATCCGTTCCTACCTCCAACGTGTTCTCCCAGCTAACTTTCCTAAGTGGCAAAGTTCGATTCTACAGTGCATCTGCAGCCATCGAGTTTAAGAACAGGACAGCCCTCTCTCAAACTTTCGTTGATATCTCAGACGATCAAATTTTGGACCTTGGCGCTGAAGTATTCAATCTTCCAGTTGTGTCTGTATGGACAGAATACCGTGCCACGCCTGCATCGCAAAAGTTATCCAAGGATTCGGAATCAGAACCATCCCTTCTGGTGTTCAAAAGTACAGTTTCCTCAAGTCATAACACACTCCGACCTACATTACTTCCTTTCTTGACCGAACTCGTCTCTCGCATTGAGACTCGCATGCGGAAGGTCAGCGCGCGGTCCGCCCACCCCCCCACTCTACCTCCCTCCACCGACAAGGTTCAAGAAATGGACATTGTTTCTAGTATGAAACTATCGTTTAGCTTGCGTATCGACAAGTCAACTCTAGAACTGACCTGCCAGCCGGACGTAAATGTGGTTGCTGGTTTAAATTGGGAAAGCGGCGGTTTTATTGTCAACATCTCTCCAGGCGCTCGGGAAGTCTATTTCTCTGGTAGTGTTGGTGGTCTGACTGTTGGGTTGAAACATGGTTTCCTGAGCGAGGATTGTGTCAAATTAGATGCCCGCAACCTAGTATTCTCCGTGTCCTTTTCAAAAACGGAACTGCTCGATGGAGAGTTGGTCAACTCTGTATCAGTGGTACTCGACACCGAGTTTCTCGGTGGTGTACGATTTTCACGCCTGCAGGACATCCTGTGCTTCAAGGCAGTATGGCTGGACCGCATTCCTATATTGGATAGCCAGGCGGGTGCCGTGGAAGCCAAGATGGCGAAGTCATCCCTCTCAGAAAAGTCTCCGTCAAGCAGAGGTTTTTCAACTGCAATTCTTCTATGCATCCGACAAATTGCCCTTGAGGTTGATCTTGGACAATCTGTTTCAATGCTCAATCTGGATTTAGATCAAATTAGTTTCAGGACAACATTCACTGATGACTACAGTGAGGTATTTCTCTATATTGGCGATATATCCATTTCTGCGCATGGAAACCTGTCTGGACGAGCTCGTGTGCCGAGCTGTGTCTTCCAGACTATACGCCGTTCTGAAGAAACCTTATGGGAAAATGAAGGAAAATATTGCATGTTGGAACTTCGGTTGACCAGTGGTGCTTTGATTGCGGATTTTGAATCCGACTTTCAAAATATACTTTATTATCGGTAAGTGTCGCATTCTGCTCTCCGTTCTTCCCTGCTGAATATCCGTAGTGCCGAACCATTAAAACTTGAAATCCTCGATGATTGGTCTCATACACATGCCGCCGTTAACGACAAGACCCGTCCAGTCCATTTATCGTTTACCATCACCTGTCCTGAAATTGTCGCAGCCATAACCATCGGAACCATACCGAAGTTGTTGTCTTATATGAAGAAATTCCAGGCCAACCTTGACGTTCAACGTCAAGGAGCGTATAGAGAATCTCAAACATTTCGGGTTACTTGGGCACCGAAACCCGACAATCCTTTATCTGCTGTAGGAGAAACGATGCTACATTCTGCGAGGAATCGATTCAAGGAGTCTGTGGTTTCTCTTGCTGTACGCCAGCACATGCGAGTTCGGCTCGACTCGCTGCGGCTGATTGCATTTCCACGGACAATGAAAGATTCGGAAATTGCACAATTCGTTGGCAACGATGTTCGAGCTCGACTAGACGGGCTGGTGGTTTCAGCCTCTCCGTTAGCTGAACGCGAACTACATCTTTCCTTCTCGTCGATGGTGATTTCGAAATACAACCGAACTCGCCCCGTTCATCAACAGCACAACCTTCTCGAACGACCAGGAGACGATGGGCGAGAGTGGCTGGTCGCTTTGTTGAAAGACACCACCGAAGCAAATATTGTCGGTTTACCCTCCATGAAAATGCACATGATCAGCGAGGAATCTGAAGGAGACGCAGCTCGGATTCTTACATACGATTTCTTCAGCGAGTTCGTCCGTCGAGAAGGGATGAAAGCATTTGAGGATATCTATATCACATTGAACATGTCCCTCTATGCTTGGCTCACCGTCCTACGGAAGAATCTGACAAGGGAGATGGACCAGGTGAAATCGAGTGAAGACTGGAGGTCGTCGATGGGTTCAAGCTCGGGCGCGATCAGTCCTGCTTCTCAATCGGCGTCACCTTCGAGGGGGAAGAAGAAAGTTCCGGAACCATTACCCTTACCTTCAATGATCGTTGGTTCCTCGTCTCGTTCAAATTCAATGTCACCTGCGACAATACCAAGTGGAGATGGTTTTCTATCCCCTCCACTTTCCGGTCCTCATTCCACGAGGTTTTCCTCCTTAGAAGGAACTCAATCACCACTTTTCACTAGAGACAATCTGCTGTTGCCACCGTTGTCGCCAACATCAGTTTCTCCCATTCAGTTCCCTAGTCTATTTCGAGAAAAAGAATTAGCAGACGACTTGTCGACTCCATCTCAACCTCCTCCCTCCAAGAAAAAAGCTATGGTCTACAAGCACCGAAAACGCCAAATCGAGCGCCTTACAATGCGCCAGTTGGGAGAAGCTACGCCTGACGTAATGCACCCCTTCTTCATGAAGAAAGAAGGGTTCAGTTTAGAAGATTCATTACCTCAATATGTGCACGAATATGCAACATCTCCATTGCAAGAGATTTTGGAGGTGTTGTTAAAGCTCTACAGTCGACAACTGTTGGCTGGTAGTCGGGGCCCACAGAATCAATTGGGCGATACTTAGTTTAACCGAACTTAATTATTGCCAGATGTTAACATATTAATGGGGACGGTGGTTTATTGTACTAATAGTTACTAATCTAGATCATAAGGAACTCTTCATCTTCCATTGAAGATGCTAAGCAGTGCAAAACAACCATAGAGAAGACCTATAGGATAAGCAACAAGCAGTCTCTGATCAGACATTTTGAGAACTACGACGAATATTCCTGAAGCTGCATACGTGGCCCATAGGATGGAGATGGTAGAAAGCAGGTAGCCAAAGAGGCCACTGATAACAACATATAAGAATTGACAATTCACAGTATGAAGGATAACTCACTCCAATACCATAACTACACTTATGGCGCCTATGCCGACCATGGGTAGCAGGCAATAACCCAGGACTGAGGCTACCCGATAGGCATCAATTCCACGTTCTGACATGAGGTTTAGCAAAGTGTACAGCGATGCTGAACCAAACAGGGCGACGCCATAGATATAGTTGAAATTCGATTTGCCAGACTGGGGAAGGATGGGTCATTAGTCTGCACAGCACGGTATGGGATTACTTACCAGTAACAGACAAAGACCAAAGCAGAAACAATAGAATGCGGGACCTGCTAAGTCTGCATCGTCCATGATGTGTTCGTCGACATCACTCAGGGGATTGAGAACTGTCATTGATTTTGCTTGGATATGGGAAAAATTGATTCCCAGTTCTGTACAACGCATGAAGGATGCGATAAAAGACAGAAATGGATGACAGACCTTCTAAGAGCGGCGGTTCTCCTTCAAATCCACCTGTCCCAAAAGCTGTCCACCAGGGCCCCCCTCCTTGTTGTGGTTGGATGTTACCACCAAAACCACCAGTCACACCACCACTTATCTGTCCATCAAGGCTTGGTCTCGAAGAAGCTGTGTAGTAGTCCCCTGCGTAAAATTGGAGGGGTTCCTGTGATTGGCCAGGATTTTGATAGTATGAGGAAGAAGAGGAAGAAGAGTATGCATTGGCCGTTTGGTCTTGCCACATTCGAGCAGATGAATGAGAGTGCACTGGCACGTGTGCAGTGCTCGCGGTCACGAGAAATATCGTGACACGACTGTCTGTCACCAATAGAATTTAGAAGAAAATGACTTTCAATCGAACCGCCTCTTTTATTACCCATCCTCCCAACTCCCCCACGCGCAATATAAACTCTGCAAGTTTTGGTGCCTGCTTGACGGTGAAGAAGAAGCATTTAGTGCGGCTGGTGTCGAGTAGGACGTGGACCATTGGCGGAGGCGATCCGCCAGGAAAAAAGCGATCTTCTTAAACTCGATCCCTCAAAGATCATCCTTCTGAAAGTGAGGCCGTCCTACTTACCAACGTGAACATTGTGCTCATCACTTACCTTCGCAGCTCAACGAACCCATACCAGTTGACCCCGAGAAGATCCTAAGAAACATCTTCAAATTATCGTAACGTTGCGTGGTAAGAAATTAGATCGTCATTACTTCATTTGAGTAGCGCTCACGTTGTCTGCTTTATATTTCAACTATATCGGGCTTAGACACCATCAAATGCCAACATCCAGACTCTCCCTTTGACACAGACGGCGACAACAAGAGGACAGAAGGAGTTACCGAGACTGTGAGTTTTCAATTATTGGTGTGTGGGGTTTCCTCGATTAGGATATAGAAGAGCTTCAGTCGATGAAAGAGCTATATGAAAGGTTTGATATACTCTCAGAAGAACCTACAAAATATTCAGCCCCAAATGAGGTTACCGATCTTCCCTTTCCTTCTGTGAATGAAATTCCACCACATTTTTCTCTTTTGGACGAAAGCAAGATTTCTTACATGGGGCGAGAGTGTTTCAGCCTGGTCTGGAAGATCAACTCTCATATCTTGGCCGCTTTAGCATGTCTCCTTGTCCGCAGAGGCACACAAGTCGTCTATCTTCCCGATTGTCGGGCATGGCTTTTTGATCCTCTGAGATATCTCCAAAATGCCCTTGTCTTCGCATTTGTAAATTCTAAACGCTCCTTCCGCGAAGAAGTTCTCGATTGCGAGAATCTCGAATCCCTGGCAAACTTTTGCGCACGGTACCGGAATATGGGTCAGCTGTGTTTCATCGTGAATCAGCTCAATGCTCTGGATCCCGAGGTGATGGTGCAAGACGTGGTATAAAAGACTCGCTTCGCAAGCTACTGCACCATATGTCATCGAGACATATTCTGATCTCGAGCGCTTCCGCAAATCACAAGACTTTTCAGCACATGGCGAGGAGAGATACTGGCGAGAAAACGGTTCCTTTGATGGAGGGTATGACCTCGGTAAGGGTATAGTTTTATGCCATTATGTTGATGCTCAACTTTGCACTAGGCCGAAATGGCTTGCTGGTGGAGATATCATGGCTTCACGGCTTTCAGCGACGAAGAAAAGCAAAGGGTCGAAGATCTTACAGGACGTATCCCGTTGCTCCTTAACCCATTCAAGTTCGTGATGCACCGTGAAAAAACTCTCGAATTCTTGGAGCCCCAAATCTGGATGGATGTCGGATTTTTTAGCGCTTGCAAATTCAATGGTTTGAATTTGCAAGCGCCAAAAAATCTGAGTTAGATGATAGGATTTGCGTCTGTTCCATGTGGTCATTTGTCGATCATTCTTACTCATTGTAGGTATCACGATCAATACATGCCCCTGATGCACAATTGCTTAATGGGTCGCGAAATTGGTGCTTCTGGAATGCATCTTGACCACCGTTACTTTTATCTCAATACCGACGGCTGCGCACGCTATTCTTGTGGACTAGCGAGACAAGCGATTACTGGAGTTCCTTCGTGAGAATGGCGAAGAAAGGATTTTCCTCGGAAACGAGTGGCACAAAACTTTAGAACATTTCAAGAACAACCCGTCTGTTATCGGAATCACCATCGAGCAGATACTCATCAGCAAAATGACGTCTGCAGGGTTGTCTGGCAGCATTGTCCTTCCTGCTGCAAAAATCATCATTTTTGAGGGCGAAACCACATGGTTATCAGTGGACGAACCATTGGCCTACGTGCCACTAAAATTCAACAAAAAAGCTATTGATGCTCTCTTCGTCAGCGTCAACCAGCAAGCGCAAACCGCTCGCCTGGTGGGGACCCAAATTACTGTTGCAAAACAACATACAGGCTCTGAGGCCGCATTCTTCACTGAGCTGAATACGTGGCTTTTTGGACTGGAAGATTTCGAAGTCTATATCTCGTTCCTGTGGATCCACGAGGGCAAGCGCGGTCAGTCTGGAGTAGAGGAGAAACTGAAAGAGTTGAGGGGGAGGACGGTAGTGATTTTGCCTAATCATGACACTCATTAGATGTCTGTTGAACAGGTTGATGTGGAACTCGCACGCACTCTTACGAGAATACAGCCGAAGACTAAGACGTAACTCTCTGTTCTCTCGAATCGGCAGGGAGGAAGAGGGTTTCGTGCATGGGTACATAGCCTGGGTAAAAAATGTAATTTACTAATTTATGATATTTACATGCACCCAACCCAAACCCAACCTATTTTTTTTCTGCAACTTTATAACTCTTCAATCCAGAGCAGCCTTCAGTATACTCGGGGGTCATAGGGTGGCCATCCCAGTGATGGCGTCTACCTCTGTTGCATCGTGTTTGGCAAGCCTTCCAGCCCGCCATGGTAAGTTCTCTGAAATTGGATTCAATTTGAAGGACATGCTCATATCTTCTTTGCTGTATAGCCTCAGGTATTGTTTGTATATCTACATATTGGATCAGAACCTCATAGCTCTCTCAGAACGAGTACATTGAGGAACATATTAAACGACATGGTCGTCGGTTAGATTATTATGAAAAGAAGTGCGTCCTAAACCTGCAGGCGCGACGGAAATTCCCTAATCTCTCTCCAGACGCAAACGCGAAGCTCGGGCATCTCATAAATCTTCTGCTCTAGCCCAAAAGGCTTTCGGCATTAAAGCTAAACTCCTCCATGCCAAACGACATGCCGAAAAAATACAAATGAAAAAAACCCTCAAAGCCCACGATGAGCGAAATATCAAACAACCAAATTCAGGTGCAAAATCTGAGGTTGCTCTTCCTACTTACCTACTCGATCGCGAGTCCGAAAACTCTGCAAAAGCACTTTCAAGCGCAATAAAGCAGAAACGGAAAGACAAGGCAGCAAAATACAGCGTACCACTACCGAAAGTAAGAGGGATTGCCGAGGATGAGATGTTTAAGGTTGTCAAGACAGGAAAGAGTAAAAGCAAGGCATGGAAGAGGATGGTGACGAAAGCCACATTTGTCGGAGAAGGATTCACGAGAAAGCCAGTCAAGATGGAGAGGTTTATCAGGCCAATGGCTCTGAGGTACAAAAAGGCGAATGTTACGCACCGTATGTTCATTTTCCTCCGCGCTTTCTATCATTCATGTCTATTCCATAGCTGATCTAAAAGCAACCTTCCAACTCCAAATCCTTGGTGTTAAGAAGAACCCCCAATCTCCGATGTATACCCAACTCGGCGTCATGACCAAAGGGACCGTCATTGAGGTCAATGTTTCTGAGCTTGGGCTTGTCACGGCAGGTGGAAAGGTGGTTTTTGGAAAATATGCCCAGATAACAAATAATCCCGAGAACGACGGTTGCATTAATGCTGTCCTTCGTATGTGTTCCTTCGCTTTATCCTTTGGCCATCCTGACTAGGATTGTTCCATAGTTGTCTGACGGTGTACATATTGACATGCTCTGACACTCTCCTTGCTTGGCTAAATCCACTCCTACCTTCTGAGTCTCGTGGATTCAATTTAGAGGAACTCAGCGAGTTTAACTATTAGAAGTTTGGTACTTGGCTGATCTGAACTCACAACTCGCTTGGAATGCACTACTCTTGTCTGAAGAGTCTGGAATATATTTGCGACAGGGACATAAAGAGCAAAATGACTTGTTGTTCGCACTCGTCGAGAAGCTCCAAGGAATATATTATTTCAAACAAACGCTGCTGAGAACTTAAAACATTTAGATTGCGCCAGCCGTCTTTCCTGATGACCGCATCAGAGGCCCAAACTGCCAACATGGCGACGATCGTTTCCAACGCGCCACTGGAGGCCATGGAAAACATAGTTAAAGATATGCAAAATCAGTAAATCTTGGAAAATATGATATAACGTGCATGTGACGCCAGCATGTCGAAGAAAGTTTTCCCAAAAGGCATCAACGAACTCGGATGTGAAACTTATTCTAGGGTAAGAAAGAGTAGATACCAATTTACGACGACATATTAAAAACAACGGTAACCCTCAACTGAAGTACTGTAGCTGTAACAGTCGCGTGGTTTTTCCAGATTGTTGGGGAGAGAAATGGGTTCGGCAACAGGCCATTTCTTCCTACGCCCACCTACAGTCAAGTGGTGAATGAGAAAACGTCAATAACGCGTACCATCATGCTTCAGTTGTCTGCATCTGCTACGCTTTCTGGACGCTGTTCAGATTAGGCATGATCTGGGCCAGGAATAAATAAAGAAAGCGTCTACGATATCAGATCTTCTGATCAACTCACACAAGATACACTCACCTTCCAGAGGCAAAGTTGGGGATACGGGAATCGGTAATCCATCATACCCATTATCGATTTTTTTCAGGTCTTCCCCAACGGAAACCAAGAAGGGATAAACTGACGAACTGAGTCAAAACTGAGGCTGCGGACCGGACGCAGGGAGTGAAAACGTAAAATTCTGTAGAGTTGCTAAGCTCTCCGTCATTTGAAAGACTAACGAAGTATTGCTGGGGCTTCCGGAAAGTGAGAAGGACCTGATTGTGAGGGATTTGAAATGGTACAACGATTTTCAAAGATCGTTCCAGGTAGTGTTCGTCACGGGTTTACGAACCCGCGCGGGTAAGCGGGTACGGGTAGGGCGGGTACGGGTACGGGTGACCCTAGATGTACCCGCCGAAAACCCATACCCACGGGGCGGGTTCGGCGGGTTTTTA
>Ga0307517_10001616_pt1 | contig 37488 bp, 32 predicted proteins | sample 23_EM_MG_FD_194515 | JGI IMG/M metagenome (GOLD analysis project Ga0307517, IMG submission 194515) | Populus trichocarpa ectomycorrhiza microbial communities from riparian zone in the Pacific Northwest, United States - 23_EM | ecosystem: Host-associated > Plants > Roots > Unclassified | place...
GAGCGGCCCGCTGCGCGACAGCAGCAGGTACACGACCAGCCCGACGACGACCGAGGGCAGCGCGAGCAAGGTGTTGAGCGCCGCGATGAGCACGCGCCGGCCCGGAAAGGCGATCACCGCCAGCCACGCCCCGGCTGCCAGCCCGAAGCCCGCGGCGATCGCGCAGGCGGTCGCGCTCACCGCGAGCGACAGCGCGACCGTGCGCAGCAGCACCGGGTCGGCCTGCAGCACGAGCGTGACGGCGGTGTGGAAGCTCTCCGCGAACGCGCTCATCAGGCAAGCTCCGTGCTTCGCACTGCGGTCAATTCGCGCTTGGGGCGGCCCGGCGAGCTCACGAGATCGAGGCCAGCGGCAAGTTGAGCAGCAGGTTCTGCGGCTTGAGCTTGAGGGTGTCTTGCGGGGTGGTGGCCAGCCCGAGGTAGACCGGGCGGCCGGCGACGTCGGCGCGCATGTAGTCAGCGCTTTCGAAATCGAGGCGGAACAGGCTGATCAGCCGCGCCAGGCGTTCCGGTTCGACCGGGCGCTCCTGGTACAGGTCGTTGAGCAGTGCCATCGACTCCACGTCGAGGCCGATGTGCCAGCGCCAGGCTTCGTCGTCTATGCGCTGCAGCGGCGTGATCCTGACGCGCACGCCGAGGAAATGCGCGACCCACTTCTCGAGCACGCGCGCCAGCGCAGCCAGGCCGGACTGCGAGCGCGCCAGCGTGAAGCTCAGCCCGTGGCCCAGGTCGCTGGTGATTTCGTGGGTCAGGTCCAGCAGCAGGTCGTGGCGTTCGGCGCGGCGCCAGTAGTCGGCCGCGTTGCGGTCGCTCAGCACGTCCATCTGCAGCGTGCGCAGCGGCGCATGGCCCTGTACCAGCAGGCGGCCCAGGTCGCCCAGGCCGGCGCTTTCGTTCAGCATGTCGATCACCGCGAGATCGGCGGCGAGCAGGCGGCCCTCGGTGCTGGAGATGCGCTGCGGGCGGAACAGCATTTCCGCGGCGCGGGCCTCGAAGGCGTCGTTCACGTCGGCCAGCAGCCGGCGCACGATGGCCTGCACGACGCGGTCGATGAAGGCCGGCGGGGCGCTCACGGCGCTGCTGCGCATCTGCCCCAGATACCAGGCTTCGAGCGTGCCGGCGCGCTGCAGCGCATCGCGGAATTCGAGGAAGGTCGTGTAGTTCGAGCGCGCGTCCGCGTCCTGCACGGCCGCGAGCTCGCCCGGGGCCACCGCGCGCATCGGCGCGTCGGTCAGCGACGCATGCAGCGCCGTTTCGGCGGCGCAGGACTCGTCGACCAGCGCGAGTTCGGGCAGCGCCAGCATCGGCCGGAACCAGGCCGCGGTGGCTTGCAACCAACCGCCGGGCACGGGCTGGAGGTGGGTGAACCCGCTGGCGGGCCAGAAGTCTTGCATCGAAGGGTCTGAGGTTATGCGCAGCGCCATTATCGGCAGCGCCGAATACACTGCCTCCCGCGCTGTGGTTTGGCCACGGCACACTCACCCTCAAGGATCGACTCGGTTGATGAACGTCATTGGATTTCGCGGCTTTTCCGGTTCAGGCAAGACCACGCTGGTCGAGCAACTCGTCGCGCGCCTCAAGCTCGCCGGGCAGCGCGTGTCGGTCGTCAAGCACGCGCACCATGCGTTCGACATCGACCAGGAAGGCAAGGACTCGTGGCGCCATCGCCGGGCCGGCGCGTTCGAGGTCGTGATCGCCTCGGATCGGCGGCTCGCGAAGATCCGCGAGTTCGAAGTGCGCTCCGACCCGACGGTGCACGACCTGATCAAAGAACTGAGCCCGTGCGACTGGGTGCTGGTCGAGGGCTTCAAGCGCGCCACCTTGCCCAAGATCGAGGTCTGGCGCGCCTCCACGGGGCAGGCGGTTCAGTATCCGATCGATCCGCAGGTCGTGGCGATCTGCACCGACAGCGCGACGCTGCTGCCCGAGCCCACGCAGTTGCCGCTGCTCGACCTCAACGATCCGCAGGCGGTGGTCGACTTTCTGCTGCGCAGCGGCGAGCGTTTCGTCTACAAGGCGCCTGTCGCCTAGGCGATTCTGGCCAGATCGCGCAGGGTTGTCGGCCCGGCGCGGCGCTCGATCTCGGCGAGCAGCGGCTTGTTCCAGCCGAGCATGAACAGCGCCTCGGCGGCAATGAACAACGGGCCCGTCAGCAGGTTGGCGAGGTCACCGGTGAACCCCGGCTTCTTGCCTTCGTACAGGTGGCCGACCGACTGGATCAGCCAGCCGACGACGAACAGGCTCATGCCCCAGCCCAGCCACGCCGCCACGCTGCCGTAGGCCAGCGGGTGCGCGAGCAGCAGCAGCGCCGCCACGCCGGCGCTCACGGTCGCGCCGAGAACCAGCCCGCCGCGCGCGAAATACCAGGCCGCGGCGAGCGCGAAGACGATCCAGGCCGGACTGAGCGCCACAGAGCCCAGCATGAACGCAGGCCGCGCGAACAGCACACCGAGCGCGAACACCAGGACCGGCACGCCGACGAAGTGGCTGGCGATGTTGCGTTGATCGCGGTGGTAGTGAGCGTACCGGCTCAGCAGGTCAATGGCAGCATGCATGGTCGGTCTCCGCTTCAGGGTGTGTTCCGGTCGTTGTTGAACAATAGTAGCCATTCCATCGGCCGTCGGCCAGCGGTGCACCCCGGAGTGGGGCTCATCGCACCCCCTGCAATCGTGCATCTTCCGCAAAGACCACGCGTGAGCATCAACGTCGTGAGGCATCGCCGCTCTGCTGGATCAGGTCGGCTTTGCCAGCGCGCCAACGAATTGCGCCCCTGAGCGCCCGCACCGGGTCTACGCAGACTCGCCATGGACCTCTTTTCCAGAGCGCTTCGCCTTTGGAACCGAATACCGCCACCACGGAAGTGCGGTCGTCATCACGAGCACCTGCCCGGGCGCTGTAGCGGGTGCGTAACCCGGAAGGTTGGCCAGCAACGCGCGCCATCCGGAGTCGGCCAGAAGCGAGCACAAACGCTGCACTGCCGGGTGTGACAGGTTTGGTTTCAGGCACACCAGGAAGTAGTCCTCTTCGATCAGCGGCACGAAGTGCAGACCGAACTCGATGGCCGCGGCCTCGATACCGACGCCAGCGTCGGCGAGACCACTCGCGACACACGCTGCGACAGCGACATGCGTTTCCTCTGCGTGCTCATCGAAACCCGGCAGGTCGCGGGGATGCAATCCGTGCTGCTGCATCAAGTGATCGACCAGCAAGCGGGTGCCGGACCCCAGCTGCCGATTGACGAACCGAAGCTGGTGTCGCTGCAGATCTGCGAACGAATGGATCAGCGTCGCGTGGTCGCGGCGAAGCATCAGCCCCTGGATGCGGCGCGAGCATCCGATCAGCTTGTGCACCCCGGGCCGGAGCAGGGGCTTGAGCGCAGCCGAAAATACCGGTGCCTCGCCGTGCAGGGTCGGCACATGGAAGCCAGCCACGAGACATTGCTCGTTGTTCAATGCCCGCAGGCTCTCGACGCTGCCTTGAAAGCGAATGTCGACGTGGAGGTCCGCAGTGTCGGCATGCTGTTGCAGCAACTGCAACGCGATGTCGTGGCTGGCGCGAACCGTCAGCAGCTGTTGCGTCCCGTCGCGCGCATCGGACAGCACCCGACCCAGGTCCGCGCGGAGGGCCTCGATATGCGGCCGCATGCGGGCGCGCGCACGGCGCTCGGCCCACACCAAGCGTTCGGCGAAGGGTGTCGGCTTCGCCCGCTGCCCTCGCGCCCAGACGATCAACGGCTCACCGAGCGTTTCCTCCCATTGCTTGAGAGCGCCCCACACGTGCCGATACGAGAGCCCGAGCGCTGCGGCCGCCTGGCGGATGGAGCCAGCCTTCAGCACGGCCGAGAGCACATCGAACAGCGGGTTGCCGAGGTCGGCCCCGCGCTGATCCCCGGTCGCGAAGCTGTAGCTCAGATGGACATCTGCACCCGCCGTTCGACCGGTGTTGCCGTTCAGCTCGGCGAGCTTGTGCTTGGCGATACTCATCGCGGAATCCAGATCACGGTCATGGTTGCCGGTGTGTTGCCTCAAAACACCAGTGTGCACCAACGCAGGTCTGCGGCGCGCGCCATGAACTGCACCGCACGCTGGATCAGCGATTCGTCGGCATCATGACGTTGGCCTGCTGCGGGCTCAGTCCTTCAGCACCTTGACGTTGAGCCGGGACAGCCACTTCACACTGCGCGGACCAGTGCGCTGGTCTCGCGCAGACGCGAGTGCGATCTGGCCTTCACGCGCGGCAAGCGGCTGGCCGTCGCGCTCAAAGACAAGCAGCGCGCCGCCGCCCACCTCGGTATTGAACAGCTCGGGCCATGAGAACACGACTTGGTATCCATCGGTAGCCGTGGCGAGAACGGTCGTGTGCTTCCAGTCGTTTTGGTCGCTGCTCGCGAGGCCGGCGCGCTCCAGCACCGCCGTCAGCTTCACGCCGCGGACGGTGGAGGCGATCTCCTTGTCGCCGACACGCCGCGTCACCGTGACGCTGATGATCTGATCGGCTGGGAATGCCTTCAGGTCATCGACCTTCAGCGTCAGTGCTGTCTTCACGGCACCAGAGACGGTGATCTGTTCGCTCTGCACATCGGCGGCCGATGCCTCCAGCGTTGAGACGAACGCGACGGCGATCAAGACGGAGCGTCTGGACAACAAGGCTGCCAGATCCTGTTCCATGGAAGTGATGTTGTCGACCATCTTTGAAATGTATCGCCGAATACGTCGATCGTTGCGGTCGACGCAGGCGTTGGCAGGCGGGGGGGCCTGGTGTCAGCGGGCCAGCAGACCGACCAGGCGGGTCATGTCCGCCTTGCAGGCCGCCGCGGCAGTGACCTCAATGTGCCGGTAGAGCTCGATGACTTGCCGGCCGACGTCGGTGATTTCGCTGCCCCCACCATGCTGCCCGCCTTTTGCCGAATCCACCGCCGGCTTCTTGAGCGATCGATTCAACTCGTCGAGCAGCATCCATGCCCTGCGATACGACATCTCCAAGGACTTGGCCGCCGCTGTAATCGAACCCGTCTCGGCGATAGCCTCGAGCAGCGCGATCTTGCCCGGACCGACCGCGATGACCTCGCCGGCCGTGATGCGCATCCGGAATCTCACGACCGGCTTGGTTGCGCCCGCGGTTCGCTTCGCGGTCGACTTGTTGACCCTGATCGGGGGCTGGGTCTTGGAGGGCATGTCGCAGAGGTTCGATGGGGGAGGGCAACGGCCCAGGCGATCGCATTACATCACCGCTGGCAGGTCGAGGAAAGGTGATGTTTCCCTATGGTTCGCCAGCGGGTCGTCGACCGGGCGAGACGGGGAGGCCGCAATACCGCAGCGGCGGTTCTTGCGAGCCATGCGGCAGCAAACGGTGCTGCGATGCACGCCGAGCCGACGCATGGCCCGGCGAGGCGACGTCGGCGCCAAGCCCTGAAGCGCGGGGCGCAGAAGGGGGAACGCGGTCGGCTTGTTGGCTTCGTTGTATTCCGTCGTATATTGCGTGGCAGAAAACGAATCGGCCCGTCGGTTGTTCGACACCGATCTCGTCACTGGCCAGTCACGGAAACACGACGATGCTCAAGCCGCCATTCAAACTCGCCACCTCCGTGGGGTCGTCGGCCCCTGCCGGCCTGGCCCTCGCCGGCATGCACCTGACCTCGGCGTGCTGCGAGCCCGAGGCGGCGACCGAATCCGCCTCCGCGTCGGGCCGGCTTCGTCTGGTGGACATGGACCCGCATCTGCATTGCTCGGTGATCGGAACCTGCCTGAGCACTGCCGAATTGCGCAAGTTGATGGCGCGCTTCCTGTTCGTGCGCGACAGCAGTGATCTGGACGTGCACCACGAAGCGGTGTCCCTTGCCTCCCAAGGCGGCCCGGTCACGAAGGCGCTGCAGAAGTTGCTCGATCAGCGGCACGAGGCTGTCATCCAGCGGTTTGCGCGGGTGCGTGACGCCGCGGCCATCACAGCCTTGTGGGATGACGCGCTGCGGCAGGGAGAGATCCCGGGCGCCTACTGGGCGGTGCTGACCCACCGCATCGCGACGCCCGAACTCCGACAGCGCGTGTTCGGCGACGTGCACATGCTGTCGCACCTGGTCGGTGCGGCCAACCGCGCAGACATCCGTCGCCTGGTGGCGCTGGAGAAGTACAACGCCGAGATTCACGACCGGCTCGAGCGCCAGCAGGCCCGCTCGCAGCAACTGCTCGAAGAACGAGATGCGGCGTGGGCAGAGTTGCGGCGCCATGCGGTGGAAGAGACGGCACGCCAGGCTCGCGACGAGGCACCGCCTGAGGCCGATGTCGACGCCGAGGCGTTCACCGCGATGGTGGCGGTGCAGGCCGTCAGGCGGGAGCGGGCCGAAAACGAGGCCTCGACGGCTGCCGCCGAAGCGCAGCGGCTGCAGCAGGAGCTCGACCACCTGCGCGAGCACGCGCAGGCACTTGGTCGGGAACTCGCTGCGGCCGAAATGCAGCTGCGTGCGCACGGTGATGCCGAGGCTGAATCTGCGAACGCCCTTGCCCCGCGGCTGAAGAACAGGCGCGTTCTCTATGTGGGCGGTCGGCCCAGTTCGACACCGGCCATCCGCGACCTGGTGCAGCGCCACGGTGGCGAGTTCCAGAAGCACGACGGGGGCCTGGAGGACCGCAAGGGATTGCTGGAGTCTGCCGTCGCGTGGGCAGAATTCGTGCTGTTCCCGGTGGACTGCATCGACCATGATTCGGCCGGTCGCTTGAAGCGCATCTGCACCAAGCTCGGAACACCGTTCGTGCCGCTGCGCAGTGCCGGCGTCGCGAGCTTTGCCGCAGCGGTCTCGGAGCTCGACGACACCCGCTCGCTCGGCGCGGATGCGCGTCAGTCCAGCAGCGTGTGCCTGCGGCACGGCTGAGTGTGTTGTGACTCGGCGACGGAACGGTCTTGCATACGTGGCTTGGGTGGTAGGCGCGGCTACACTTCCGCGGGCGAGGCGAAGTGTTCTGATGAACATGTCGCGGCTGTCTCACCGCTGCAGCAGCGATGACAGTGCGACGTCAGCGCGTAGCGACCTCCGAGCACAAAAACAAGGGCGAGTGCCCAAAGTCGTGGGAGTAGAGGACAGATGGTCGTCGAAGAACCGGAGCCGGATACTTTTCCGAAGCTGCTCCTTCGCCACTCGAAACTGCGCGGTGGGCGCCCGGCTCTCCGTGAAAAAAGTCGCGGCATCTGGCGGACCATGACTTGGCGTGACCTCGCAGACGAGGTGGCAGCGCTGGCCGGGGCGCTTTCGGCGCAAGGGCTGCAGCGAGGCGCGCATGTCGCGTTGGTGGGCGACAACCGGCCGCGTCTGTATGCCGCGATGTGCGCGGCGCAGTGGCTGGGCGCCGTCGCCGTGCCGCTCTACCAGGACGCAGTCGCCGACGAGATGGTGTCCTCCATGCAGAAAGCGGAGATCACGCACGTCTTCGCCGAGAACCAGGAGCAGGTCGACAAGTTGCTCGAGCTCCTGCCTCGCTGCCCGACGATTCGCTGCATCGTGTACGACGAAGACCGGGGCATGCGCCATTACAAGCAGCCGCAGCTGGTGAGCTACGACACGCTGCTGCAGCAGGGCCGCGAGTTCGCCGGGTCGAAGCGCGAGTTTCTGCAGGCCGAAGCCGAACGCGGCACAGGCCAGGACGTGGCCTTCCTGTTCTTCACGTCGGGCACCACCGGTCCGGCCAAGGGCGTCGTCCTCACGCACGCGTCGTTGATCGACCGGGCGCGCGTCGCCGCCGCGTCCGAGGGGCTGAAGGACACCGACGTGGCCATGGCTTACTTGCCGCCGGGGTGGATCGGCCAGAACCTGTTCAGCTACGTCCAGCCCATGGTCGTGGGGTACTGCGTGTGCTGCCCCGAGTCTTCCGAGACCATGCTCGCCGACATGCGCGAAATGGGCCCCACGTACTTCCTCGCGCCACCCCGTGTGCTCGAGGCCCTGCTCGCCCAGGTCTCGATGCGCATGGAGGACGCGGGGGGGATCAACCGCGCGCTGTACGAGCGCTGCATGGCGCTGGCGCGGCGTGTCGGCGCGCGCATCCTGTCCGGTGAGACGGTGCCGCTGGGTGACCGTCTCGCTTACGCGGTGGGCGAACTGCTCATCTACGGCCCGTTGCGCGACGTGCTGGGGATGAGCAAGGTGCGTGTGGCCTACACGGCGGGCGATGCGGTCGACCGGGATCTGCTGATGTTCTTCCGCGCCCTCGGCGTCAACCTGAAGCAGCTCTATGGTTCGACCGAGACAGGCTTCTTCGTGGCGATGCAGCGGGACGGGCAGGTCAAGCCGGACACCGTCGGCCCCGCGGCCCAGGGCGTCGAACTCAAGTTCACGCCGCAGCAGGAGATCCTGGTGCGCTCCCCGGGCCTGTTCAAGGAGTACCACCGCGACCCGGAAACAACCAGCCGGGCCAGGAATGCCGAAGGCTGGTTCCACACCGGAGATGCTGGCTACATGGATGACGACGGGCACCTGCGGATCATCGACCGCCTGGCGAACGTCGGCGCATTGAACGACGGCACGCTGCACGCCCCCAAGGTGCTGGAAAACAAGCTCAAGTTCCTGCCCTACATCAAGGAAGCCGTGGTGTTTGGCGACGGACGCGACACGGTCTGTGTCTTCGTGGACATCGATGGCACCGCGGTCGGCCGATGGGCCGACCGGCAGAACATCTCCTACACCGGCCACGCCGATCTCGCCTCGCGCGACGAGGTGTACGCGCTGATCGCCGACGGCATCGCCGAAGTCAACACCGGGCTGGCGCTGGAGCCGGCGCTGGCGAAATCCCAGATCCATCGCTTCGTGATCCTGCCCAAGGAACTCGACGCCGACGACGGCGTGCTGACGCGCACCGGCAAGTTGCGCCGCAGCGTCATTGCCGAGCGTTACCGGCTTCTCGTGGACGGCATGTACGACGGCCGCGCGAGCGTTCGCCTCGACGACGCCACCGAGGTGAAGGTCGGCGAGGCGAAGGCCGCTGCACCGGCGAGGAGAGCAGCATGAGCACGGTGGCGTCCTTGTCGTCGCCGCAGCGGGCCTTTCCCATCGGCGCGCCGATCCTCGAACTGAACTCGATCTCGCTGCGTTTCGGCGGCGTCAAGGCGCTCACCGACATCTCGTTCAACGTGCTCGAGCACGAGGTGCGCGCCATCATCGGTCCGAACGGCGCCGGCAAGAGCTCGATGCTCAATGTCATCAACGGCGTCTACGTGCCGCAGGAAGGCAGCATTGCCTTTCGCGGTGAGCGCCTGACGGGCGTGGGCATGACGCCAACGCGCGCCGCGCACCTGGGCATCGCGCGCACGTTCCAGAACATCGCGCTGTACCGCGGCATGTCGGTGCTGGACAACATCATGGCCGGCCGCAACCTGCGCATGCACGCCAGCTTTCTGGAAGTCGCGCTGCAACTGCCGCGAGCGCGGCGCGAGGAATCCGAGCACCGCGAGAAGGCCGAGGAGATCATCGAGTTCCTCGAGATCGAGCACATCCGCAAGACGCCCGTGAAGCGGCTGCCGTACGGGCTGCAGAAGCGTGTGGAACTCGGCCGCGCGCTGGCCGCCGAGCCGAAGATCCTGCTGCTGGACGAGCCGATGGCCGGCATGAACATCGAGGAGAAACAGGACATGTGCCGCTTCATCCTCGACGTGAACGACCACTACGGCACCACCGTCGTGCTGATCGAACACGACATGGGTGTCGTGATGGATCTGTCCGACCGCGTCGTCGTGCTCGACTACGGCAAGAAGATCGGCGATGGCCCGCCCGACGAGGTGCGCGCCAACCCCGATGTCATCAACGCCTATCTGGGCGTGGCGCACTAAAGGATCGGGAGCGATGGCCTTCTTCGTCGAGGTTCTGGTCGGTGGCTTGTTGGCGGGCGTCATGTATGCGCTGGTCGCCCTGGGCTTCGTGCTCATCTACAAGGCCTCGTCGGTGTTCAACTTCGCGCAGGGCGCGATGGTGTTCTTCGCCGTGCTGTCCTTCGTCGGCTTCATGGAACTCGGTCTGCCGTTCTGGGCGGCGCTCCCGGTGACCGTGGTCCTGATGGTGGCGGTGGGCATGCTCACCGAGCGTTTGGTGCTGCGACCGCTGGTCAACCAGAGCGAAGACACGCTGCTGATGGCCACGATCGGACTCACCTTCGTCATCGAGGGCGTGGCACAGCTGGCCTGGGGCGTCGACGTGCGACGCCTGGATCTGGGCATCCGGGATGAGCCGATCGGCTGGCTGATGGACGCGACGGGCGTGCTGATCAGCCAGCTCGACATCACCGCCGGCGTGGTGGCCGGTGTCATGGTGGCCTCGCTGGCGCTGCTGTTCTCGCGCACGAAGATCGGTCGCGGGCTGCGGGCCGTGGCCGACGACCATGCCGCGGCGCTGTCGATCGGCATTCCGCTCAAGCACATCTGGGCGCTGGTCTGGGCCACTGCCGGCGTGGTCGCACTGGTCGCGGGCATGTTGTGGGGCGCGCGCAGCGGTGTCCAGTTCGCGCTGACCTTCACCGCCTTGAAGGCGCTGCCCGTGTTGATCATCGGCGGGTTCACGTCGGTGCCCGGCGTCATCGTCGCCGGCCTGATCGTCGGTGCGGCCGAGAAGCTGGCCGAGGTCTACATCGGCCCCAGCGTCGGTGGCGGCATCGAGGGCTGGCTGCCGTATGTGCTGGCCGTGCTGTTCCTGCTCGTGCGGCCGGAGGGGCTGTTCGGCGAAAAGATTATCCGGCGCGTCTGACCGCGCCGACCACCAGGTTCACCCGACCATGATCTACCGAGAAGCCGGCCAGTTCTTCACCAGCTATGCGCAGGACAGGCAACTGCTGCCGTTGCGGCAGGACCGCATCGGCATGGCCGTCATGCTGCTCGTGGCTGCCGTGGCCGTGCCCTACCTCGCCAGCGACTACTGGTTGAGCGCGATCCTGATTCCCTGGCTCATCCTCGCGCTCGTCGCGCTGGGGCAGAACATCCTGATGGGATACGCCGGCCAGCTGTCGTTGGGCTCGGCGGGCTTCATGGCGGTCGGCGCGTTCGCCTGCTACAACCTCATCCTGCGCGTGCCCGGCATTCCCTTCCTCGGGGCGGTGGCGCTCTCGGGCCTGTGCGCGGCCGCGGTCGGCATCGTCTTCGGCCTGCCGAGCCTGCGCATCCGCGGCCTGTATCTCGCGGTCGCGACGCTGGCGTCGCAGTTCTTCATCGTCTGGGCGCTGGACAAGTTCGGCTGGTTCAAGAACTACGACACCTCGGGCGTGGTCACGGCACAGCACATCGTCATCCTCGGCCACCGCTTCAGCGCGCCCTGGGAAAAGTACCTGGTGATCCTGGGCATCGTCGCCGCGCTCACGTTGGCGGCCAAGAACATGGCGCGCGGCAGCACCGGGCGGGCCTGGATGGCGGTGCGCGACATGGACGTCGCCGCCGAGGCGATGGGGCTGTCGTTGCTGCGCACCAAGCTGCAGGCCTTTGCGATCAGCTCGTTCTACTGCGGCGTCGGCGGTGCGCTGTTCGCCTTCGCCTACCTGCAGACGGTGGAGCCCTCGGCCTTCAACATCGAGCTGTCGTTCCGCATCCTGTTCATGGTCATCATCGGCGGCATCGGCACCATCCTCGGTTGCTTTCTTGGCGCCGGTTTCATCCTGCTGATGCCGGTGTTCCTGAACACGCTGTTCCACGCCTTCCTCGGCAAGGCCATCGACAGCAGCGTGGCGTCGGCGCTGGAGCAGGTGATCTTCGGCGTGCTGATCATCGTCTTCCTGATCGTCGAGCCGCTCGGTCTGGCGCGACTGTGGCAACTCACCAAGGAACGGCTGCGACTGTGGCCGTTCCAGCATTGATTGATGACGGTTTCTTTTTTCAACACCATGACAGGAGGCGCGAGCATGCGCATCGACATGATTCTTCGCCGGGCCCTGCGCGGCGTTCTCGCCGCCGGGGCCGTCGCCGCGGCCGTGCTGGCGCCATCGGCGGCGTTTGCCGACGAGCAGTACTTCGGCGTACCGAGCAGCCGCGTCGGCCCCTACGCGGCCATGGGCACTGGTTACTACGGCGGCATCATCGACTACCTGAACTACGTGAACATGAAGTTCGGCGGCGTCAACGGCGTGAAGCTGACCTACGAGGAGTGCGAGACCGAGTACAACGCGGCGCGCACCGTGGAGTGCTACCAGCGGCTGCTGAAGAAGGGCGACCAGAAGATGGTCGTGTTCGACACGCTGGGCACGCCCGGCGCCTATGCCGTCATCGGTCGCATGGCCGACGACCACGTCGTGCTGGCGCAGTACGGCTACGGGCGCACCGACGCCGCCGACGGGCGCGTCTGGCCCTGGGTGTTCAACGCCGCGGGCCACTACTGGGGGCAGATCGCCGTCAAGCTGAACTTCATCGCGCAGAAGGAGGGCGGCATCGCGAAGATGAAGGGCAAGACGATCGTGCACCTGCACATCGACACCGCGTACGGCCGCGAGCCGCTGCCCGCGATGCGCAAGATCAGCGAAGAGTGGGGATTCAAGCTGATCGAGATCGCGATCCCACCGCCGGGGCTCGAGCAGCAGTCGCAGTGGCTGCAGATCCGCCGCGAAAAGGCCGATTGGGTGACGTTCTGGGGCGCAGGCTCGGGCATGAATTCCACCGCGATCACGACCGCGGCGCGTGTCGGCTTCCCGCGCGAGAAGATGGTCTACGTCACCTTCGGCGGCGCCGAAGAGGACATGATCCCCGCCGGTGATGCGGCGAAAGGCACCTACGTCGCCGCCAACGCCGCGCCCGGGAAGTTCCCGCTGATCAAGGACATCGAGAAGGTCGTCTACGGCGCCGGCAAGGGCAACATGCAGTCGCCGGAGCGCGTCGGCACCGTCTACTACAACCGTGGCGTCGGCGCGGCGGTGATGTGGGTCGAGGCCCTGAAGAATGCCCAGCGCATCCACAAGAAGACCGGCAAGACGGTCAACGGTGACGAGTTCCGCGACGGCTACGAAGCGCTCGACATCACCGACGCGAAGCTCAAGGACCTGGGCATCCAGGGCATGTCGGCCCCGTTCACGATGTCGTGCGCCAAGCACGACGGTTCCGAGCGTTTCAGGATGATGCAGTGGGACGGCAAGAAGTTCGAGATGCTGACGGACTGGGTTGCGGCACCCGACCCCAATTTCATCCGCAAGCTGATCGAAGACTCGGCAGCGAAGTACGCGGCCGAGAACAAGATCACCCCGCGCTCGTGCAGTTGAGCGTGGTCGAATCCGCGCCTGGGGCGGCCGGCACCGCAGCCGCCGAGGCTGCGGCGCGGCCCATTCTGGCGGTGAAGAACATCGAGGTCATCTACGACCACGTGATCCTCGTGCTGCGTGGCGTGTCGTTCGAGGTTCCGCAGGGCAAGATCGTCGCGCTGCTGGGCGCCAACGGGGCCGGCAAGAGCACGACGCTCAAGTCCGTGTCGACCCTGCTCGCTTCCGAGCGGGGCGCGGTAACGAAGGGCTCGATCGAGTTGCGTGGGCAGCGCATCGACCAGCTCGCGCCCGGCGACCTGGTCGGCATGGGGATGATCCAGGTGATGGAGGGGCGGCATTGCTTCGCCCACCTGAGCGTCGAGGACAACCTGATCACCGGCGCCTACTCGCGACCGATCAAGGGTGCGCAACTGCGCGACGAACTCGAGAAGGTCTATGCCTATTTCCCGAAGCTGAAAGGACGGCGCACCAGCCTGGCCGGCTACACCTCGGGCGGCGAACAGCAGATGGTGGCGATCGGCCGCGCGATGATGGCCAAACCGAGCATGCTGCTGCTGGACGAACCGTCGATGGGCCTGGCGCCGCAGGTGGTGGCCGAGATCTTCGAGATCGTCCGCGAGCTGAACCAGAAAGAGGGCGTCAGCATCCTGCTCGCCGAGCAGAACACCAACGTCGCGCTGAAGTACGCCGACTACGGCTACATCCTGGAAAGCGGTCGCATCATGATGGACGGCCCGGCCACTGCGCTGGCGGAGAATGCCGACGTCAAGGAGTTCTACCTCGGACTGTCTTCGGAAGGCCGCAAGAGCTTTCGCGACATGAAGTCGTACCGGCGCCGCAAGCGCTGGCTTTGAGACCGCACGCTCAGAGGCAATGACCTCGGGCCGTGGCAAGCTGGACCGGCTGCCCGGGTGCACACTGACACTGCTGGAGATCGTCGGCGCGTCAGTCATTCAGACCAGCGGCACGGCGCACCCTCCAGATGCGCGGCACCGGTTCGGCTTCGACGCGATGGCGCACCACTAGACTACCGGTAGTTCGTCATCCCACAAGTCCGTGTCTCTTCCATTGGCTGAACCATGCAGAACGCTCCGCTCATTCACTGGCACTCCATGTTCATGGGGGTCGCGCTGCTGGCGGCTGCGCGCTCGAAGGACGCGCGCAAGCGCAACGGCGCATGCATCGCCAGTGCAGACAACAAGATCCTGGGTGTCGGATACAACGGCCTTCCCAGAGGGTGCAACGACCAGGACGAGTCCTACTGGGCGGACATCGACGAGGATCCGCTGCAGTCGCGACACAGCTATATCGTGCACGCAGAGGTCAACGCGATCCTCAATTGCGTGGTCCTGCCGCTGACCGGTGGGACGATCTATGCAACCCAGTTCCCGTGTCCGCGCTGCGTGCAGTCGATCATTCAGGTGGGCATCAAGCGCGTGGTGTTTCTCGAGCGGAAGTCGCACCAAATTGCGCTGAACGGTGCCGCCGACAAGATGCTGCAGGACGCCGGCGTCGAGGTCTTTTCGTTGGACGAACTTGAGCCAGCCGCGGGGGTATGGTGCGACAAGCTCGATGAGTTCATCCGCGATACCGGGCCCGCGACCCATGGCGTTGCGAGCGGGGATCGTCCGGCTGGGACAGGCTAGCCGTTCCAGGGCGCGGTGGTGTCGACCGCCAATCCGTAGCGCGCGATGGCGCTTGCGCAGACTGCCGCATCGACGCGCCCCCGAGCCGCGAGTGCGGTCAGTGCGGCCAGCACGATCTGATGCCGATCGACCTCGAAGAAGCTGCGCAGCGCCGCGCGCGTGTCGCTGCGACCGAAGCCGTCGGTGCCGAGCGCGGTGAACGGAGCGCCGAGGTAGGAGGCGATCAATTGCGGCCAGGCGCGCACGCTGTCGCTCGCGGCGACGATGGGCGCGTCGCCCGCCAGGCACTGCGCGGCATGGCTGGCGCGCGGCGCCTGATCCGGGTGCAGCCGGGTCCAGCGCTCGCACTCGCGGGCGTCGCGCGCGAGCTCGCTGAAGCTGGTCGCGCTCCAGACCTCGGCCTCGACCTGCCAGTCGTCGGCGAGCAGCTGCTGCGCCGCGATCACCTCGCGCAGGATCGCGCCCGAGCCGAGCAGCCGCACGGCGCCCGGCGCGGCCGACGCGTCCCAGCGGTACAGCCCCTTGATCACGCCGGCGTGCGCCCCCGGCGGCAAGGTCGGCTGCGCGTAGTTCTCGTTCATCATCGTGAGGTAGAAGAACACGTCGCGCTGCGCTTCCGCCATCTCGCGCAGGCCGTGGTCGATGATGACGGCGAGCTCGCCGGCGAACGCCGGGTCGTAGGCGCGGCAGTTCGGCACCGTCGAGGCATTCAGGAGGCTGCTGCCGTCCTGGTGCTGCAGCCCTTCGCCGCCGAGTGTCGTGCGGCCCGCGGTCGCACCGAGCAGGAAGCCGCGGGCGCGCTGGTCGGCCGCAGCCCAGATCAGATCGCCGACGCGCTGGAAGCCGAACATCGAGTAGTAAATGTAGAACGGCAGCATCGTCAGGCCGTGCACCGAATAGCTCGTCGCCGCGGCGACCCAGGAGCTCAGCGCGCCGGCCTCGCTGATGCCTTCTTCGAGGATCTGCCCGTCGAGCGCCTCGCGGTAGCTCAGCACCGAGCCGATGTCTTCGGGCTCGTAGCGCTGGCCGGCGCTCGAATAGATGCCGATCTGCTTGAACAGGTTCGCCATGCCGAAGGTGCGCGCCTCGTCGGCGACGATGGGCACGACGCGCGGGCCGAGCGTCGGGTCTTTCAGCAGGTTGGTGAGCATGCGCACGAAGGCCATCGTGGTCGACATCTCCTTGCCGTCGGCCTCAAGCGCGAACGCGGCATAGCTCGCGAGCGGCGGCACGCCGAGCGCCGGCGCCTGGGCCTGGCGCGCCGGAATGAAGCCGCCGAGCACCGCGCGGCGCGCGTGCAGGTAGCGCATCTCGGCGCTGTCGTCGGCCGGCTTGTAGAACGCGAGCGACTCGGTCTGCGCATCGCTCAGCGGCAGCGCGAAGCGGTTGCGGAACGCGATCAGCGCATCGTGGTCGAGCTTCTTCTGCTGGTGCGTCGTCATCTTGCCCTGGCCGGTCGTGCCCATGCCGTAGCCCTTCTTGGTGTGGGCGAGGATCACCGTCGGCGTGCCGGTATGGCTGGCCGCGGCGGCGTACGCGGCGTGGATCTTCACGATGTCGTGGCCGCCGCGCTTCAGGCGGTCGATCTGCTCGTCGGTCAGGCCTTGCGCGAGGCGCGCGAGATCCGGGTCCTGGCCGAAGAAATGGTCGCGGTTGTAGCGGCCGTCCTTCGCGGCGAAGGTCTGGAATTGGCCGTCGACGGTGCGCGCGAAGGTGCGCGCGAGTGCGCCCTGCGTGTCGCGTGCGAACAGGCCGTCCCAGTCGGAGCCCCACAGCAGCTTGATGACGTTCCAGCCCGCGCCGGTGAAGAGCTGCTCGAGCTCGTCGATGATGCGGCCGTTGCTGCGCACCGGGCCGTCCAGCCGCTGCAGGTTGCAGTTGACGATCCACACGAGGTTGTCCAGCCCCTCGCGCGCCGCGAGCGTGAGCGCCGACATGCTCTCGGGCTCGTCCATCTCGCCGTCGCCGAACACGCCCCAGACCTTGCGAGCTTCGGTGTTTTGCAGGCCGCGGTGCTGCAGGTAGCGCATGAAGCGCGCGTGATAGATCGAGCTGATCGGGCCGATGCCCATCGAGCCGGTCGGGAACTGCCAGAACGACGGCATCAGCCACGGGTGCGGGTAGCTGGACAGGCCTTGCACCGGATCATCATGCTGGCGCGCACCGATCTCCTGCCGGTAGTGCGCGAGCTCGCGTTCGGCGAGCCGTCCTTCAAGGAATGCGCGCGCGTAGACCCCCGGGGCCGAGTGCGCCTGGTAGAACACCAGGTCGCCGCCGCCCGGCGCCTGCGCGCCGCGGAAGAAGTGGTTGAAGCCGACCTCGAACAGATCGGCCGCGCTCGCGTAGCTGGCGATGTGGCCGCCGAGCTCGGCGTGCGCATTGTTCGCCCGCACGACCATCGCGAGCGAGTTCCAGCGCATGATGGACGCGAGCTTCTCCTCGATCGCCAGATCGCCCGGGAAGGCCGGCTGCGCGTCCACCGGGATGGTGTTGACATACGGTGTGCCGCGCCGCGGCTGCCAGCAGATCGCCGGATCGCGTGCGATGTCGGCGAGCGCGTCCAGCACGAAACGGGCGCGCTCGGGGCCCGCGCTGCGCACCAGCGACAGCAGCGCCTCGCGCCACTCGTCGGTTTCCGCAGGATCGTGATCGTGACTCATCAGGTTCCCCAAGGCTTGTACCAATGACCACTGTAAGCGCGGGGCACGCCTGGCTCATGGCCGCGCGCTACGATGCGCTCTCAAAGACCAGTACACCTCAAGGAGCACGCGATGAGAATAGACGGCCAGGAGGAGAGTTCGAACGTCGAAGACGCGCGCGGATCGAGCGGTGGCGGAGGTGGCGGTGGGTTCTCGTTCGGTGGTGGCCGCGGCATCGGCCTGGGCACGATCGCGATCGCGCTGGTCGCGGGCTGGATCTTCGGCATCAACCCGTTGACGGTGCTGGGCTTGCTCAGCGGTGGTGGCGGCGCGCCGCTGCAGCAGAGCGCGCCAGGGCCGGTCACGAAGCCGCCCGCGGGTGACCCGCAGGCCAAGCTCGTCTCGGTGGTGCTGCGCAGCACCGAGGTCGTTTGGACCGACGTGTTCCGCAGCGCCGGCAAGACCTACCAGGTGCCCAAGCTCACGCTCTACACCGGCAGCTACCCGACCCGCTGCGGCCAGGGCAGCGCGGCGATGGGGCCGTTCTATTGCCCGGCCGATGCGCATGTGTACCTCGACATGGGCTTCTTCCAGACCATGAGCCAGCGCCTGGGGGCGCCGGGCCAGTTCGCACAGGCGTATGTGATCGCGCACGAGGTCGGCCACCATGTGCAACACCTGCTCGGCATCACCGACAAGGTCGATGCGGCGCGTCAGCGCGGCACCGAGGCGCAGGCGAATGCGATGAGCGTGCGGCTGGAGTTGCAGGCCGATTGTTTCGCCGGCATCTGGGCCAAGCGCTCCAACGACGCGAAGAGCTGGCTCGAATCGGGCGACATCGAAAGCGCGCTCAACGCGGCCTCGCAGATTGGCGATGACACCTTGCAGCGCAAGTCGCGCGGCACGGTCGTGCCCGAGAGCTTCACGCACGGCACCAGCGCGCAGCGCGTAGGCTGGTTCAAGCGCGGCTTCGAATCGGGCAGCCCCGACAACTGCAACACCTTCGAGGCGCGGCAGCTCTAAGACCGGTTCAGCGCGCCGATCCAGTCACAGCGCAGCAGGCGTGCGCGGTGCAGCCAGCGCCGCAGCGCGACGTAGAGGCCGGGCAGGAACAACACGCTCAGGCAGGCCGCTTCGCCCCAGCCTGAGTGCAACAGAAAGGCGCTCGGTGCGCCGACCCAGCCGAGCAGCCAGATCGTCAGCACCGCATCCCAGACGTTTTTCTCGACCGGGTGCCGACCATGCTGGCGATGCCAGACCTTGAGCGCGTGGAATTCCTGCAGCCGCATGTGAACCTCCGCTGAGACTCACTGTACGGCGCTCTGCCGCTGCCGCAAACACCCAGGTTGATGACGCGGCTGCTGCTTTTAGTAACCGACGGTGAAGCGCTGGCGCAGATGCGCCGGGCGCTCGATTTCATCGACGATGGCCACCGCGAGGTCGGCCACCGAGATTCCGGCGGGCTCGGCGCCTTGCATCAGCAGCTCGTCGCCACCGATGCGGAATTTGCCGGTGCGCTCGCCGGGCGCGAGCTTGGCCGGGGGAGACAGGAAGGTCCATTCCAGGCCGGTCTCGCCGCGCACCAGGGCCAGTGCTTCACGTGCTCCTTGGACGCCCGGGATGATCTCCGGCGGCACCATGGACTTGAACTCGGGCGTGTCCATCAGCTGCACGCCGGGTGCGACGAACAGGCTGCCCGCGCCGCCGACAATCAGCAGACGCCTCACGCCTGCCCGTTTCGTGCCGGCGAGGATCGCGCGCGTGCCGGTCATGAAGAGCTCGTACAGCTCGGGTGACTTCCAGCCCGGGTTGTAGGCACTGATCACGGCGTCGGCACCGGCGACGGCGCGCTCGACTTGCGCGGCATCGGTCACGTCGGCCTGGACCGGTGTCACGCCGGGCAGGGTGCGGTACTTCGTCGTGTCGCGCGCCAGCGCACTCACCTGGTGGCCGCGTTGCGACAACTCGGCCAGCACGGCGCTGCCGACGAATCCGGTGCCACCGATCAGAGCGATCTTCATGGTCATCTTTCAGTGCATGTTGCGATGGCGAGAGATTACGGGCTTCACAGTAAGCCGATAAGCCCCGAAAATATGACAACTTTATTCAGCTGCACTTCACAATGATCGAGCTCCGGAGCATGGAGATCTTCGCCACCGTGATCGAGCAGGGCTCGATGAGCGGTGCGGCGCGTGCGCTCGGTCTGAGCACCTCGGCGGTGAGCCAGCAGGTGCGCGAGCTGGAGCGCCGCGGCGGGGTCACCTTGCTGCACCGCTCGACCCGCAAGCTCGCGCTCACCGAGGCCGGGGCGCACTTTCTGGAAGACTGCGCAGCGATGCTCGCGGCCGCGCGCCGCGCGCGTCAGCAGTTGCTGCAGGCGCGCGAGGCGCCGGTCGGACAGCTGCGGCTGTCGGCACCGGTCGGTTTCGCGCGGCATGTCGCGCCGGCGCTGGGCGAATTGCTCGCCGCGTATCCGGCGCTGAGCTTGCGCCTGCTCGTCGACGATGCCCGCATCGACCTGATCGACGCCCGCATCGATCTCGCGCTGCGCATCGGCAGCCTGCCCGATTCGAGCTGGGTCGCACGGCGCCTGTGCGGGCTGGAGATGATGCTGTGCGCGGCGCCCGGCTGGCTCGCGGCACACGGCACGCCGCAGCGACCGGACGACCTGCCCGCGCACCAATGGCTCACGATCGCGCGCGACGACGATCCGCGCCTCTCGCTGCCGTTGACCGATGGCGCACGCCAGACGCGTGTGCTGCACCTCGAGGCGCGCATCAGCAGCAACAACCAGCTCTCGATGCAGCAGATGTGCCTCGCCGGCCTCGGTCTGGCGCGTCTCGGCCGGGTCGATGTGCACGATGACCTCGACGCTGGTCGCCTCGTGCCGGTGCTGCCGTCGTGGACGCTGCCGGCGCTCGACATCTGGGCCGTCACGCCGCAGCGCGACGCGCAGCCCGCGAAGGTGCGACACGCGATCGACGCGCTGCAGCGTTATCTGGTGAAGCTGCCCGGCATCGCCGCGTAGGCGGATGGGGTCAGCCGGGTATCGTTCCCGGCAACAGCACGCCGCGATCGACGGTGCGGATGTCGGTGTGGCCGCAGAACGCCATCGTGATCTCGAGTTCCTTCGCGATGATCTCGAGCGCCTTGGTCACGCCCGCTTCCCCCATCGCGCCCAGGCCGTACAGGAACGAGCGGCCGATCAGCGTGCCCTTGGCGCCGAGCGCGACGGCCTTCAGCACGTCCTGCCCGCTGCGGATGCCGCCGTCCATCCAGACCTCGATCTTCGAGCCCACCGCCTGCGCGATCGCCGGCAGCGCGGCGATGCTCGAGGGTGCGCCGTCGAGCTGGCGGCCGCCGTGGTTGGAGACGATCATCGCGTCGGCGCCGCTGTCGACCGCAAGGCGTGCGTCTTCCGCGTCCATGATGCCCTTCAGGATCAGCTTGCCGCCCCAGCGCTTCTTGATCCACTCGACGTCGTTCCAGTTGAGCGCCGGGTCGAACTGCTCGGCCGTCCACGAGCTCAGCGACGACAGGTCGCCCACGCCCTTGGCATGGCCGACGATGTTGCCGAAACTGTGGCGCTTGGTGCCCAGCATGCCCAGGCACCAGCGCGGCTTGGTCATCAGGTTGAGGATGTTCGTGAGCGTCGGCTTGGGCGGTGTCGACAGGCCGTTCTTGATGTCCTTGTGGCGCTGGCCGAGGATTTGCAGGTCGAGCGTCAGCATCAGCGCGCTGCAGTTCGCGGCCTTGGCCCGATCGATCAGGCGCTCGATGAAGCCGCGGTCCTTCATCACATAGAGCTGGAACCAGAACGGCGATTTCGTCGCCGCGGCGATGTCCTCGATCGAGCAGATGCTCATCGTGCTGAGCGTGAACGGGATGCCGAATTTCTTCGCCGCGAGCGCGCCCAGGATCTCGCCGTCGGCATGTTGCATGCCCGTCAGACCGGTCGGTGCGATCGCCACCGGCATCGCGGTATCGATGCCCACCATCTGCGTGCGCAGCGTGCGGTTCTCCATGTTGACCGCGACGCGCTGGCGCAGCTTGATGGTCTGGAAGTCGCTCTGGTTCGCGCGGTAGGTGCTCTCGGTGTACGAGCCCGAGTCGGCGTAGTCGTAGAACATGCGCGGCACGCGCTTCTGGGCCAGCACGCGCAGGTCTTCGATGTGGGTGATCACGGGCACGTTGTCTCTCCGGTCTGAGTCGCCCGCGATGCTAGCGGCGCACCGCGTGTGCTGGCCGGAAAGATTTTCAGCGCGGACCGGAAACCGGCGCAGCCACGAGCGCGTTCGACTCGGCCGACACCTCGGCGCAGACCTCGGCCAGCCAGCCCGCGAACAGCGCCGCGGCGCCGTGCCCGGCGTGCGGCAGCAGGTGATACTGCGTCGCCGGCACCGCGCTGACGCCGAACGGCAACGGCCGCAGCGCGCCGCTGGCGAGCCAGCCGCGCGCCAGGCTGGGTCGGGCCAGCGCGACACCCTGGCCGGCGACCGCGGCCTCCAGCGTCAGGCCGAGGTCGACGAGCTTCGGGCCTTGCGAGGGCTCGGGCCAGTTCAGGCCGGCCGCGGCGAACCAGGGCGACCACGGCTCCAGCGGCGTGCGCAGCAGCGGCGCGTGCACGAGGTCGGCGGGCACGTGCAGCGGCGGCAGGCGGGCCAGCAGCGCGGGTGCTGCGAGCGGCAGCACGATGTCGTGCATCAGCACCAGCCCGCCGCTGCCGTGGCGCACCTCGATATCCGCGTCCGACTCGCCGCCGTCGAGGTAGGGGATCGACAGCAGCAGTTCGAGTTCGATGTCCGGGTGCGCACTCGTGAAGCGTTCCAGATGCGGCACGAGGATCTGGCGCGCGAAGGTCGGCGGTGTCGTGATGCGTAGGCGCGCCAGACGTTGCGTGCTGCGCTGGTGCAGCGGCATCGCGGCGAGCAGGCCGAGCGCGCTGTTCACCTGCGCCAGGTATTCCTTGCCGGTGGCGGTGAGCGCGAGCGTCTTGGCGGCGCGGGTGAACAGCGGTGCGCCGAGCAGGTCTTCGACCGTCGCGACGCGCTTGCCGACCGCGCTCGCGGTGATGTGCAGCTCGTCCGCCGCGCGCTCGAAGCTGCCGAGCCGCGCCGCGGCCTCGAACGCACGCAGGCCGTCGATCGAAGGCAGGCGGACGTCGGCGAAGGGCATCGCGCGATGATATTCGCGCAGGATGCGGGTCAGCCGGCGCCGGGCCGCCCCAAGGCGGCTGAACGCCCCCTCGGGGGGGCAGGAGCGAAGTGACGTGGGGGTGGTCATCTCGTCAGTCGTCGAACAGCGGCAAGGTGTAGGTCGCGGGCTCGGGTTCGCGCACCATTTGGCCCGGCTCAAGAGCCGGCGCGGTCTGCGGCGCGACCAGCTCGGCGAGCGTCGCGAGCGCGCCGGCGCGCACGCCGAGCAGGCGCAGCCGGCGCGTCAGGTCGACGCGCTTCAGGCACTCGCCGGCGGCGCGGCGGATCGTCTGCGCGTCCATCGTGTGCGCCGGCAGGCTCAGGTCGCGCGTCACGATCTTGAAGTCGTCGAAGCGCAGCTTGATGCCGATCGTGCGGCTGGCGTAGCCCTTGCGCGCCAGGTCGCCGGCGAGTTCGACGCACAGCTCGGTGAAGATCGCGCCCAGCGTGGCGCGGTCGCGCACCGCGTGCAGGTCGCGCTCGAAGGTGGTCTCGCGGCTGATCGACTTCGGCTCGCTGAAGGTCACGACCGCACGCTCGTCGCGCCCGTGCGAGGCCGCGTGCAGCCAGGCGCCGTAGCTCTTGCCGAAGTGCTCGATCAACCAGGCCGGATCGGCCGCGGCGATGTCGCCGATCGTGTGCAGGCCGAAGCCGGCGAGCTTCTCGTTCGCCTTCGGGCCGATGCCGTTGACCTTTTTCGCGGCCAGCGGCCAGACGCGCGTCTCGATGTCTTCGGGCGCGAGCAAGGTCAGGCCATTGGGCTTGTCGAGCTCGGAGCCGATCTTCGCGAGCAGCTTGTTCGGCGCGACGGCGATCGAGCAGCTCAGACCGCCGGTCGCGCTGCGCACCGCGTCCTTGAGCTGCTGCGCCTTGCTGCGGCCGGCGTCGAGCTGCGTACCGGGTAACTCGCTCAGGTCGATGTAGATTTCGTCGATGCCGCGGTCCTCGACGATCGGCGCGATCTCGCGCACGGCGGCCTTGAACAGGCGCGAGTACTTGCGGTACTCGTCGAAGTCGACCGGCAGCAGCACTGCGTCGGGTGCGAGCTTGGCGGCTTTCATCGTGCCCATCGCCGAGAACACGCCGAGCGCGCGTGCCTCATAGGTGCTGGTGGTGATGACGCCGCGGCCGGTGTAGTTGCGCAGCAGCGAATACTCGCGCGTGCCGTCCGCGCGCAGCACGGGCTGGTGGCGCCGGCCACCGCCGATCACGACCGCGCGGCCGCGCAGGTCGGGATAGCGCAGCAGTTCGACCGACGCGTAGAACGCGTCCATGTCGAGGTGGGCGATCAATCGGCGAGGGGCCTCGGGCATGGGCCGGATTGTGCGGCGAGACTGTGATTGTGTACAGTGTTTCGCGCGCTGCCACCAGCCCGCCGCGCGGCGTCAATCGAGGGTCTGCCGGTACCTCGCGAGCGCCACGGCCCCGGCGACGATCAGGAAGGCGAGCATCGGCCAGAGCTCGGGCAGCAGCTGCCCCGCGCCGTTGCCCTTCAGCATGATGCCGCGCACGATGCGCAGGAAGTGGGTCAGCGGCAGCACCTCGCCGAGCCACTGCGCCCACACCGGCATGCCGCGAAACGGGAACATGAAGCCCGACAGCAGCATTGACGGCAGAAAGAAGAAGAACGTCATCTGCATCGCCTGCAGTTGGTTCTGCGCCAGCGTGCTGAAGGTGAAGCCGACCGCCAGGTTGGCCAGCATGAACAATCCGATCATCGCCATCAGCAGCGTGAAGCTGCCGACCATCGGCACCTCGAACAGCGCCCACGCGGCGAGCAGGATCACGCCGAGCTGCACATAGCCGATCACGATGTAGGGTGCGATCTTGCCGAGCATCACCTCGAACGGCCGCACCGGCGTGGCGAGCAGGTTCTCCATCGTGCCGCGCTCGCGCTCGCGCGTCATCGCCAGGCCGGTGAGCATCACCATCGTCATCGTCAGGATCGTGCCGATCAGCCCCGGCACGATGTTGTAGCGCGACAGGCCCTCGGGGTTGTAGCGGCGATGGATGCGCAGCTCGAACGGCGGCGTGCCGGGCTGCAGCGCGCCCAGCGGCCCGGTCAGCTCGTGCGCGAGCGCCTGATTCGCCAACTGGCCGAGCGCGGCGATCGCGTTGCCGGAGGCCGACGGGTCGGTGCCGTCCACCGCGACCAGGATCGCCGGCCGCTCGCCGCGCACGACCCGCTGCGAGAAGTCGCTCGGGATCGCGACCATGAACTGCACTTCGCCGGATTCGATCAGCGCCTCGGCCTGCGCTTCGCTGCCGGGCTGGTGGGTGATGCGGAAGTAGCCGCTGTTCTGCAGCGCGGCGCTGAACGCGCGCGCCTGCGGCCCGGTGTCGATAGCGACGATCGCGGTCGGCAGCCCTTTCGGGTCGGTGTTGATCGCGTAGCCGAACAGCACCAGCTGCATGATCGGCACGCCCAGCGCCATCGCGAACGTCAGCCGGTCGCGCAGCATCTGCTGGAACTCCTTGATGAAGATTGCCAGGCAGCGTTGCAGCGAGAAGCGGTCGCTCATGCCGCGGCCTTCGTCTTCTCGGCGAAGTTGTCCTGCGCCTCGGCGATCAGGCTGATGAAGACGTCCTCGAGGTTCGCCTCGCTGCGCGTCCAGACCAGGCCAGGGCGATCGCGCAGCGGCGCGATCGCGGCGTCGAGCTGCGCCTCGTCCTGCGCGGCCACGTGCAAGGCATTGCCGAACGCGGCGACGCTGAGCACGCCCGGTGCGGCCTTCAACGGCTCGACCAGCGCCGCCACGTCCGGCCCGTGCACGGCCCAGACCTTCAGGCCCGCGCCGTCGATGATCTCGCTGGCCGTGCCGCGCGCGAGCAGCTTGCCGTAGGCGATGTAGACAAGCTCGTGGCAGCGCTCGGCTTCGTCCATGTAGTGGGTCGAGACCAGCACCGTGATGCCTTGCGCGGCGAGGGCGTGGATCTGGTCCCAGAAGTCGCGCCGCGCCTTCGGGTCGACGCCGGCGGTCGGCTCGTCGAGCAGCAGCAGGCGCGGCGCGTGCATCAGGCAGGCGGCCAGCGCGAGGCGCTGCTTCCAGCCGCCGGAGAGCGAGCCGGCGAGCTGCGTCTGGCGCTCGACCAGGCCGAGCTGCGCGAGCGTGCGGTCGACCGCGCCGCGCCGGTCGGGCAGCTGGTACAGGCGGCCGATGAACTCGAGGTTCTCGCGCAGGCTCAGGTCGTCGTAGAGGCCGAACTTCTGCGTCATGTAGCCGACCTGGCGGCGGATCTCGGCCGCGTGCGTGGTCAGCGGCAGACCCAGGCAGCTGCCCTCGCCGGCGTCGGGCGTCAGCAGGCCGCACAGCATGCGGATCGTCGTCGTCTTGCCGCTGCCGTTCGGGCCGAGGAAGCCGCAGATGCGGCCGCTGCGCACCTGCAGCGAAAGATCGTCGACGACCGCACGACCGCCGTAGCGCTTTGTCAGCCCGCGCACGTCGATCGCCAGTTCAGTGTCGTTCATGAGGGCGTTGCGGCGACACTGCGCACATCCACCGGCTGGCCCGGTTTCAGGCGCTCGCCGTCGCGCGCATCGGGCCGGGCCTCGACCATGAACACCAGGCGCGCGCGCTGGGTGTTCGAGTAGATCACCGGCGGCGTGTACTCGGCCTGCGTCGCGATGAACTCGATGCGCGCGCGGATCGGCGCGCCGCAGCCGTCGCAGTGCAGGCTCACGGGCTGGCCGGTCTGGAGTGCGCCGAGCTCGCTCTCGGGCACGAAGAAGCGCGCCTTCGTCGCGCCAGGCGGCAGCAGCGCCACCACCGGCTGGCCGGCGTTGACCCATTCGCCGACGCGGAAGAAGGTGTCGGCGACGCGCGCGTCGGCCGGTGCGCTCTGCCGCTTCTGTTGTTCGCGCCAGCGTGCCTGCTCCAGCGCCTGCGCGGCGGCCTGCGTGTTGGCGGCGGCGGCGCTGCGCTCATCGGGGCGCGCCGGCAGTTGTGCGACGCGCAGCGCCGCGCTCAGCTCGGCCACGCGGGCCTGTGTCTGGCGCGCCGTGGCGCGCGCATCGTCGAGGCGCGAAGCCGAGATGAAGCCCTGCGCGATCAGCTGCTGTTGGCGCTTGAGTTCGGTCGCGGCCAACGCCGCCTGGGCCTGCGCCTGCGTCAGCTGCGCCTGCGCCACCGCGAGCTCGTCGCGGCGCTTGCCCTTGCCCGTGTCGGCTGCCTGCGCTTCGGCACCGGCGACGCGCGCCTCGGCTTCGCTGCTGGCCGCACGTTCGCTGTCGGCGTCGAGCGCGAACAGCGCGGCGCCGCGTTGCACGCTCTCGCCGCGCCGCGTCGACAGCTGCGTGAGTCGGCCGGCGAGCGGCGCGGCGACGTAGACATAGTCGCCTTCGACATAGCCCGACCAGCCCGGATCGGCCGGCGGCGCGCAGCCGGCGAGCACAGCGGCGACGCACGTCATCGGCAGTGCGCTGCTGCGCCACGGCTTCATCATCATCGCGCCTCCGCGGTGCGCGCCCGCCGCTTGGTCGGAGTGGGTGCTTCGCTGCGCAGCGCCGCCAGTGCCAGGTCCACGCGCTGCGCGATCGCGGCGTCGCTCATCACCTGCGCGTCGAACGCGCCGCGAATCGGCGCCGGTGCCACGCCGGCGTCGACCAGCCCGGCGACGAAGATCATCGGCAGCGCCAGCGACCCCAGCAGGAAGGCCAGGCGCTGCACCGGCGGCAGCTCGCGCAGCGCGCCCTCGGCGTGGGCCTGCTCGACCAGGCCCAGCAGCAGGCCGACATGGCGCGGCGCGTTGTCGCGCAGGAACGCGAGCGCGACCGATTCGCCGGCCAGCACGTCCATCCAGATGCGCGCCAGCACGTGGCGGTTGTCGCGCGCAAACCGGGCGAAGGTGATCAGCGCCGCGCGCAGGCGCGCCAGCGCCGGACCGGCATGGTCGGCGTCGAGCTGCAGGCTCGCGAACATCTCTTCGTACATCTGCTGCAGCAGCGCGCGCAGGAAGTTGTCCTTCGACTTGAAGTGGTAGTGAAACATGCCGACGTTGACGCCCGCATGCTCGGCCAGCGCGCGCAGCGAGAGCCCGGCGCAACCGGTGGTCGGGAACAGCGCGCGGCCGCTGGCCAGCAGCCGTGCGTCGATCTGGTTCGAAGGCCGGTTCATGCGGCATTATTAGGCGATTGACTAATTTACGTCAAAGGCTCGTTGCGGGACGGGCAAAGCGCGGCGTGGAGAGCGCTGCGAACCCTCGCCCGGCGAGCCGCGAATGCGACAATCCGCCGCAGTCGGCATCGATGCCGCGGGAGCGGTCAGTGCAGGGCGTGGACATCGCGAATTTGGATTCGGCGCAGATGCGCCGGGCCGGCAAGGAGCTGCTGTCGCTGGCGCTGATGGACGCGCGCAACCATTCGCTGCGCTGGGCCGCGGCCTTCGAGGCGGCACCCGTCACCGTGGCCGAATCGGCGCTCTGGGAACTCGGTCACGCGGGCTGGTTCCAGGAGCACTGGATCGCCCGCAACGTGCAGCGCCAGCGCGGCGAACGCGCCGATGCAACCCATCCGAAACTCGCTTCGATCCTGCCCGAGGCCGATGCGGTGTTCGCGCGTCCGGGCGCTGCCGCCGCGCTGCCGCAGGCCCAGACGATCCGCCAGTACCTGGTCGACAGCCTCGAGATGACACTCGAACTGCTCGACGCCGCGGCCGAGGACGACGACGCGCTCTATTTCTACCGCCTCGCACTGCTGCGCGAGGACGCGCTGGTCGAGCGTTTCGCGGTGCAGGCGCAGACCTTGGGCCTGGACACCGGGCTGCTCGCGCCGCGGCCGGCGAACACGCCGCGCGCCGCGCTGCTGTTCCCGGCCACGCGCTGGTCGCTCGGCAGCACGGCCGGGGGCTTTGTTCCGGACGACGAGAAGTGGGCGCACGAGGTCGCGCTGCCCGAATTCGAGATCGACGCGCAGCCGGTGAGCTGGGCTCAATACCTCGAGTTCGTCGAGGATGGCGGTTACGACGAGCGCCGCCACTGGGGCGCGGCCGGCTGGGCGTGGGCGCAGGCGGTCGGCCGGCGCACGCCGCGCCATGTGGACCAGATGCGCCAGGGCGTGCTGCAGATGCGCTTCGGCAAGCCGATGCGGGTGCCGCTGACGCACCCGGCGGTGCACGTCAGCTGGTTCGAGGCCGAGGCCTGGTGCCGCTGGGCCGGCCGCCGTCTGCCCGGCGAGGCCGAATGGGAAGCAGCCGCGCTGCTCGGCGCGACGCGCGGCTTTCGCTGGGGCGAGGTGCGCGAGTGGACGGCCGGCACGCTGCGGCCGTACCCCGGATTCGGCGGCGCCTCGCCGGGCCAGGTGCGCGCCGACGCCGCTTCCGGCACCGACGCGCCGCGGGTGCTGCGCGGCGCGTCGTTCGCGACGCGGGGCCGGCTGCGCCACGCGAAGTCGCGGCTGGCCGAGGCGCCGGCGCACGACGCCGGGTTCTGCGGTTTCCGCAGTTGTGCGTTCTGACGCACGCGAACTCTCAACTTTCGCCGGCAAAGACCGATTGACACAGAGGGTGGCCTGCGGCGACCCGGTCCTAGGGCCTGTTAACGCTATCGGAGGGCTCGCGTGACTCACCAAACAGCTGCCAGCAAGGCGCAAACCGTAGCCATAGCGGCTGCTATGGCGAGGATTTGCAACGCCGCTGGCAGCTGTTTGGTGAGATCACCCTTCGGGCCGGGCCGACACAGTCCGCAGGGCGTCGTTGCTCGCTCGTTGTGTGCCGAAGGCACACGGCCTCGTTCGCGCCTAGCCCTGCGGACTGTGGCGGCCCGGCGCGAGCCCTCCGATAGCGTTAACAGGCCCTAATCATTCCCGAAGCGCGGCGCCCATGAATCCAACTGCTTTCCTGAGCGCGAGCTACAACCCGTGGGTCGTGCTCGCCTCGGTCCTGATCGCGATGCTGGCGTCCCAGGTGACGCTTGATCTGGCGCGGCGCGTGCGCACGCCGAATCGGGCGGCCGCACGCCTCTGGTGGCTGGGCGGTTCGCTCGCCATGGGCACCGGCATCTGGTCGATGCACTTCGTCGGCATGCTGGCGTATTCGCTGCCGATCGCGCTCGGCTACGCGAAGCCGCTGACCTTCGCCTCCTGGCTCGCCGCGGTCGCGGTCTCGTCGGCCGCGCTCGCGATCGCGAGCCGCAAGACGATGGGCGTGCGTCAGCTGGTCGGCGGCGCGCTGCTGATGGGCGCCGGCATCTGCGCGATGCACTACCTCGGCATGGCCGCGATGGACGTGACGCCGGGGATCGTCTGGGATCGGGTCTGGGTGGCCGTGTCGGTGCTGATTGCGGTCGTTGCCTCCGGCGCGGCGCTGTCGATCTTCGTCTGGCTGCGCAGCGCGCCGATCCGGCGCGCCAAGCTCTACCAGGTGCTGGCCGCGCTGGTGATGGGCCTGGCCATCAGCGGCATGCACTATTCCGGCATGGCCGCCGCGTCCTTTCCGGAAGGCACGCTGTGCCTGAGCGCGGATTCTCTGTCGGATGGCAAGCTCGGCGTGCTGGTCGCGATGGTGTCGCTGCTGCTGCTCGCGGTCATGCTCTGGACCTCGGCGCTCGACGTGCAGAGCAAGACGGCACGGCTGGCCGGGTCCCTGCGTGCTGCCAATGCGCAGCTGAAGGTCGTCAACGCCGAGCTGCAGCAGCGCGCGTTCCTCGATCCGCTGACGAACCTGCCGAACCGCCTGCTGTTCGAGGATCGTTTGCGCCACGCGGTCGCGCGCAACGCCCGTTCGGACGAGCGCAGTGGCGGGCGCGGGCTCGGCAAGCTGGCGGTGTTGTTCGTCGATCTGGACGGCTTCAAGACCGTCAACGATTCCCTCGGCCACGCGGCCGGCGATACGGTGCTGAAGGAAGCGGCGGCGCGGCTGCGCAGCGGTGCGCGCGACAGCGACACCGTGGCGCGCGTCGGCGGTGACGAGTTCCTGCTGCTGATGGAAGAGGTCGGCAACCTGGCCGATTGCATCAACCTGGCGCGCCGCTTGTTGCAGGCGCTGGTGCGGCCGTTCGACACCGGCGGCTCGCCGGTGATGATCTCGGGCTCGATCGGCATCGTCATCTACCCCGACCAGGGCCACCACGAGAAACTGATCGCGAGCGCCGACACGGCGATGTACGCCGCCAAACGGGCCGGCGGCAACACCTACGCGGTGTTCGAGGCGCGCATGGAGCTCGGCGCGCCGGACCAGCTGAACCTGCAGAACGATCTGCGCTACGCGATCGAGCGTGGCCAGATGCAGCTGCACTACCAGCCCAAGGTCGACGGGCGGCGCGGCCAGATCAGCGGCGTCGAGGCGCTGCTGCGCTGGACGCACCCGGTACGGGGCATGGTCAGCCCGGCTGAATTCATCCCGATCGCCGAGCGCTTCGGCCTGATCAATGCGCTCGGCCACTGGGTCATCGAGGAAGCGTGCCGCCAGATGCAGGCCTGGGCCGACGAGGGCGTGCGCATGCGGGTGGCGATCAACATCTCGGTGCATCAGTTGCGCGAGGACGATCTGGTCGAACGCATCCGCCTGGCGCTGGAGCGCCACCTGGTCGACCCGTCGCAGCTGCTGTGCGAGATCACGGAATCGGTGGCGATGGAGGACATCAAGGCGACCCAGCGCGCTTTCGAAGGCCTGGCGCGCATCGGCGTGTTCCTGTCGATCGACGACTTCGGCACCGGCTATTCGAGCCTGAGCTACCTGCGCCAGCTGCCTGCACGCCAGCTCAAGATCGACCGCAGTTTCGTCAACGACCTGGAGACGAGCAGCGATGCGCGTGCGGTCGTCGATGCGGTGGTGCGTCTCGCGCACGCGCTCGGGCTGAAGGTCGTGGCCGAGGGCGTGGAAACCGCCGGCCAGCGCGACGTGCTGCTCGGACTCGGCTGCGACGAACTGCAGGGCTTCTTCTTCGCCCGGCCGATGGCCGCGAGCACGCTGCTCGACTGGACCCACGGGCGCAAACCCGCCGACACCGTCGACTTCTCGCCGTCGGTGCTGCACGAAGACATTTGAGCTGGCGCCGCCGTGAGGCGGCGAACCTAGGGTAAGCCCGCGCTGTGCGGGGAGAACGTGTGGTCGAACAATGGGTCGAGCACGGGGCGCCGAGCGCACCGTCACGACCCGCAACCACAGGAGACCCCCGTGAGCCTTCCCATTTCACTGACCGTCAACGGCAAGGCCGTCAACGCGCGGGTCGACCCGCGAACCTTGCTGGTTCAGTTCATCCGCGAGAACCTGCAACTCACCGGCACGCACGTCGGCTGCGACACCGCGCAGTGCGGCGCCTGCACCGTGCACCTGAACGGCCGCGCGGTGAAGTCGTGCTCGATGCTGGCGGTGCAGGCACAGGGGGCGCAGGTGACGACGATCGAAGGCCTGGCCCAAAACGGAACAATGCATCCGATGCAGGAGGCCTTCCGCGAATGCCATGGCCTGCAGTGCGGCTTCTGCACGCCGGGCATGGTGATGTCGGCGGTGCAGCTGCTGCAGGACAACCCGAAGGCCAGCGAGGCGGAAATCCGCGAGGGCCTGGACGGCAACATCTGCCGCTGTACGGGCTACCAGAACATCGTGAAAGCGATTCAGTTCTGCCAGTCCGGCGCCAAAGTAGCGGCCTGAGGAGACGACCATGAGCGACATGTCCACGCCTCCCAACAGCCCGATCGGTCAATCGGTACGTCGCCGCGAAGACGCGCGCTTCCTGACCGGCACCGGCCAGTACACCGACGACGTCGTGATGCACGGCCAGACCTACGCGGTGTTCCTGCGCTCGCCGTATGCGCATGCCCGCATCAAGTCCATCAATCTCGACAAGGCGAAGAGAGCGCCCGGCGTCGTGATGATCTTCACCGGCGCCGACCTGGCCGAGGCCAAGGTCGGCGGACTGCCCTGCGGCTGGCTGATCCACAGCAAGGACGGCAGCGCGATGAAGGAGCCACCGCACCCGGTGCTGGCGCAGGGCAAGGTGCGCCACGTCGGCGACCAGGTCGCGCTCGTCGTCGCCGAATCGGTCGCGCAGGCGAAGGACGCGGCCGAGCTGATCGAGGTCGACTATGAAGAGCTGCCCGCGGTCATCGACATCACCCAGGCGGCCGGTCACACCAGCGCGGTGCATGACGACGTGCCGGGCAACGTCTGCTACGACTGGGGCCATGGCAACAAGGACGCGGTCGATGCGGCGTTTGCGAAGGCGGCGAAGGTCAGCACGCTCGACATCGTCAACAACCGCCTGATCCCGAACGCGATGGAGCCGCGCGCCGCGAACGCGAGCTACACCAAGCACGACGAGAGCTACACGCTGTACGTGGCCAACCAGAACCCGCACGTCGAGCGCCTGCTGATGTGCGCGTTCGTGCTCGGGCTGCCCGAATCGAAGGTGCGCGTGATCGCGCCCGATGTCGGCGGCGGCTTCGGCTCGAAGATCTTCCTGTACGCCGAGGAGACCGCGCTGGTCTGGGCCAGCAAGCGCGTCGGCCGGCCGATCAAGTGGACGGCGGAGCGCAGCGAATCCTTCCTGACCGACGCGCACGGCCGCGACCATGTCACCAAGGTCGAGCTCGCGCTGGATGCGAAAGGCATGTTCCTCGCGCTGCGCGTGAAGACGATTGCGAACATGGGCGCGTACCTGTCGACCTTCGCGTCGAGCGTGCCGACCATCCTCTACGCGACCTTGCTCGCCGGCCAGTACAAGACGCCGGCGATCTACGCCGAGGTGAAGGCCGTCTTCACCAACACCGCCCCGGTCGACGCCTACCGCGGCGCGGGCCGGCCCGAAGCGACCTACGTGGTCGAGCGCATCGTCGAGCAGGCGGCACGCGATATGAAGATGGACCCGGCCGCGATCCGGCGCCAGAACTTCATCACCGAGTTCCCGTACGCGACACCGGTCGGCCTGACCTACGACACCGGCAACTACGGCGCCCACCTCGACAAGGCGATCGCGATGGCCGAGGTAGCGGGCTTTGCGGCGCGCAAGGCGGCCTCCCAGGCCAAGGGCAAGCTGCGCGGCCTGGGCTACAGCTGCTACATCGAGGCCTGCGGCCTCGCGCCGAGCAACATCGCCGGCGCGCTCGGTGCGCGTGCCGGGCTGTTCGAGGCCGGCGAGGTGCGGGTGCACCCGACCGGCACCGTGACGGTGTTCACCGGCTCGCACAGCCACGGCCAGGGCCACGAGACCACGTTCGCGCAGGTCGTCGCGGCCAAGCTCGGCATCCCGGTCGAGAACGTCGAGATCGTGCACGGCGACACCGGACGAGTGCCGTTCGGCATGGGCACCTACGGCAGCCGCAGCCTGAGCGTCGGCGGCACCGCGATCGTGAAGGCGGTCGACAAGATCATCGCGAAGGGCAAGAAGATCGCGGCGCACCTGCTCGAAGCGGCCGACACCGACATCGAGTTCGAGAACGGCGTGTTCAAGGTCGCCGGCACCGACAAGTCGGTGCCGTTCGGCAGCGTCTCGTTGACGGCCTACGTGCCGCACAACTACCCGCTCGACAAGCTCGAGCCGGGCCTGAACGAGAACGCGTTCTACGACCCGACCAACTTCACCTACCCGGCCGGCAGCTACATCTGCGAGGTCGAGGTCGATCCGGAGACCGGCAAGGTGCAGATCGAGCAGTTCGTCGCCGTCGACGACTTCGGCAACATCGTCAACCCGATGATCGTCGAGGGCCAGGTGCAGGGGGGCATCGCGCAAGGCCTGGGCCAGGCGATGATGGAAGGATGCGCCTACGATCAGCAATCCGGCCAGCTCCTGACCGGCTCGTACATGGACTACGCGATGCCGCGCGCCAACGACATTCCGCACCTGAAGATCAGCAACGTCGTCACGCCGTGCACCCACAATCCGCTCGGCGTGAAGGGCTGCGGCGAGGCCGGGGCGATCGGCTCGCCGCCGGCCTACATCAACGCCCTGACCGACGCGCTGGGCGTGAAGGACATCGCGATGCCGGCCACGGTCGAGCGCGTCTGGCGCGCTGCGAACAACGTCGCCTGAACCACACTCGCAAGGAGCAGATCCATGTATGCATTCGACTACCAGCGCCCGGCGAGCGTGGCCGACGCCAAGGCCGCGTTGAGCGGCGACGCCCGTTTCCTGGCCGGCGGCCAGAGCCTGATCCAGGCGATGAAGCTGCGGCTCTCGAGCAGCGAGCGGCTCGTCGATCTGGGCGGCATTGCCGACCTGAAGACGATCAAGATGGACGGTGCCAATGTCGTGATCGGCGCGATGGTCACGCATGCGGCCGTCGCCGCCTCGGGCGACGTGAAGCGGACGATTCCCGCGCTGGCCGAACTCGCCGGCGGCATCGGCGACCCGATGGTGCGCAACATGGGCACGATCGGCGGGTCGATCGCGAATGCCGATCCGGCCGCGTGCTATCCCGCAGGCGTGCTCGGGCTCGGTGCGACGATCCATACCAACCAGCGCACGATCGCCGCCGATGCGTTCTTCACCGGCCTGTACGAGACGGCGCTGCAGCCCGGTGAGCTGATCACATCGGTGAGCTTCCCGCCGGCGGCCAAGGCGGCCTACGTGAAGTACAAGCAGCCCGCCTCCCGCTTTGCGCTCGTCGGTGTGTTCGTGAGCCAGGGCGCGGGCGGTGTGCGCGTGGCCGTGACCGGCGCGAAGGGCAGCGTGTTCCGCGCCACCACGATCGAGCAGGCATTGACCAAGAGCTTCACACCCGAGGCCGCAAAAGCCGTGAAGATGCCGACGACCGACATCAACAGCGACATGCACGGCTCGGCCGAGTACCGCGCCGCGATGATCAGCGTGATGGCCTCGCGCGCGGTGGCGGCAGCGCTGGCCAGGTGATCGCCGCTGAATGACGAAACCGCTGGTCCTCCCCGACTCGGTCGACGCGGTCATCGCGCTGCTCGCGACCGAGCGCTACGTCTGCGACCGGCGGCTCGCCACCGCGTTGTTCCTGAGCCTGAAGCTGGCGCGCCCGCTGTTTCTCGAAGGCGAGCCGGGCGTCGGCAAGACCGAGCTCGCGAAGACGCTGGCCGCGGCGCTGAACACCGCGCTGCTGCGCGTGCAGTGCTACGAAGGCCTGGACGTGGCGCAGACCGCGTACGAGTGGAACGTCGCGCGCCAGATGATCGAGATCCGACTCGCCGAGGCGGCGCACTCGATCCACGGTGAGGGCGACCGCGAGCGCCTGACGCACAGCCTGTATTCGCGCGGCATGCTGATCGAGCGCCCGCTGCTGCAGGCGCTGACGCAAGCGCAATCGCCGGTGCTGCTGATCGACGAGCTCGACCGCGCCGACGAACCCTTCGATGCCTTCCTGCTCGAGGTGCTGGCCGAGAACCAGATCACCATCCCCGAGTTCGGCACCGTGAAGGCCGACGCCCCGCCGATCACGATCATCACCAGCAACCGCACGCGCGAGATCCACGACGCGCTGAAGCGGCGCTGCCTGTACCACTGGGTCGATTTCCCGGACCTCGAACGCGAACTCGAGATCGTGCGCCTGAAGGCACCGGGTGCGGCCGATCGCCTGTACGTCCAGGTCGTCGAGTTCGTGCAGCGCATGCGCACGCTCGACCTGTTCAAGGCGCCGGGCGTGGCCGAAACCATCGACTGGACCAATGCGCTGGTCGCGCTCAACGCGATCCGCCTCGACCCGGCCACGGTGCACGACACGCTGGGCGTGCTGCTGAAGTACCAGGACGACATCGTCAAGCTGCAGAGCGGCGACACCGCGAAGCTGCTCGATGAGCTGCGTGCACGTGCGCTGCTCGACTGAATCGTGATCGCGGAAAACATCGTCCATTTCGCGCGGGTCTTGCGCACGGCCGGCATGCCGATCGGGCCGGATCGTGTGCTCGCGGCGATGGCCGCTGTCGAGCACGTCGGACTGAACCGGCGCGACGACGTGCACGCGGCGCTCAGCGCCGTGATGCTCGATCGCCACGAGCAGCAGGTGATCTTCGATGCCGCGTTCGACGCCTTCTGGCGCGACCCGAAGCTGCTCGAACAACTGATGTACCTGCTGCTGCCGAAGATCAGCGGCCGCGGCGACAAGGCCGTTCGGCCGCGCGCGAACCGCCTCGCCGACGCGCTCGCCGCACCGCGCCCTTCAGCGCCGCCGAATCCGGCCAACAACACGGCCGACGAAGAGTTGAGCTTCGACACCAGCTTCACGTTCTCGGAGCGCGAGCGCCTGCAGCAGGCCGACTTCGAGAGCATGACCACGGCCGAATTCGAACTCGCGAAGCGGCTCGCCGAGCAGCTGCCGCTGCCGGTCGCGCCGGTGCGCCGCCGCCGTCATGAAGCTGCACGCCACGGCCGGCTCGACCTGCGCGCGACGATGCAGCGCATGGCGCGCCACCCGCACACGCTGATGCCCGCGTTCACGCGCGAGCGCCGCGAACTGCCGACCCTGGTCGTGCTGCTCGATATCTCCGGTTCGATGGAGCGTTATGCGCGCCTGCTGCTGCACTACGTGCACGGCCTGACGCGCCGCTACCTGAAGGTGCACACGCTGGTGTTCGGCACGCGCCTGACCAACATCACGCGCAGCCTGCGCCATCGCGACCCGGACGTCGCGCTGCTGCATGCCGACAGCCAAGTGCAGGACTGGAAAGGCGGCACGCGCATCGCGTCCTGCCTCGAAGAGTTCAACCAGCGCTGGGCGCGCCGCCTGCTCGCGTCGAACGCGGCGCTGCTGCTGATGACCGACGGGCTGGACCGCGACGAACACGGCGACCTGGCGCAGGCGGCCGCGCAATTGCGCCGCCTCGCGCACCAGATCGTCTGGCTCAATCCCCTGCTGCGCTTCGATGGTTTCGAGCCGCGCGCAGCAGGCGTGCGCGCGTTGTTGCCCAATGTCG
>Ga0307517_10001617_pt1 | contig 37472 bp, 36 predicted proteins | sample 23_EM_MG_FD_194515 | JGI IMG/M metagenome (GOLD analysis project Ga0307517, IMG submission 194515) | Populus trichocarpa ectomycorrhiza microbial communities from riparian zone in the Pacific Northwest, United States - 23_EM | ecosystem: Host-associated > Plants > Roots > Unclassified | place...
ACCTCGCGTTTGCCGCGTTCTCAGATATTTTTGCTTGCCCTCCCTCCCACCCTTCAATGTGGTGTATTTGGTACTGCGGATTGTACTGCGGATTTGATCTTCGGACCTTCGGACTCATCACCACATTCAGAGCCAAGCTAAGTCAGCTCTTCCCACAAAACAAGAAACATAGTTTCTTGGCCATCTATTTTCATTTACGCTGGACCTTGTCGCACCAGCTGACTTATCTTCGATATATGTGATGTGCCCTATGGATCACAATATATGAAGTCTGTTGGTTACCATGCCCCCAAAACCGCGCTAGAAAATGTTTATGTAATCTTCGGACTTTGAAATTACCTTTCCCTCTATTGAACAGACAGATGAAAGGGTCCTTTCGAATTCATTAAGAGAAAAAGTTTCTTAATGAGTCAAAATGCGTATTGTATCAGAAATTTGAGATCTTATAGGTGGATGCGGAAGCGGTAGGAAAATCAGTGTCGATAACAGCAAGCACCTTCCGATCACGTGCATGGGTTTTGGCCTCATTTCCATCGACAAAAATGCTCACACAAGGGGCAGCCATCTCCCCTCAAAATTTGGTTTATATATTTAATTAGCTATACATAAATGGTTCCTCTCAAAAAAATGGCCAAAAACTGGTGCTGTCGCGTGAAATCGACGCGACGTGGTTTCGAAGTCCGAAGATTACATAATGATTTTCTAGCGCGGTTTTGGGGGCGTGGTAAAAACAGGACTATGTAATATGCGCGACGCGCATTTCGGGTTTTGGGCACGTGTATGGCCACGAGACGTGACCCGCGCGGTCGTCGCAGCAATTTGTCAGCCTCGTGGACGTCCGCCCCTCGCCGGAGGGGCGGAAATTCGAAATCCGGAACTTTCTGAAAATCTCCTTGGTCTTTTGAGAGCTCAGAATGTAAGTTCTTCGTGGAGTTTGGAAGGCATGGATGATGGTGCAGGAGGTGCATGAGGCGTCCAAGGAGATGGGCGTGCATGTAGAGTGTCCTTGAGGGGCTCCTCACTCACATTATGAGCAGTAGCTTCAAAGATACGACGGAGAAACAAATAGCATAAACGGACAACTCTTCAAAGCAGAAATAAGTCACCTCAGAAATACTTTCATTGGTTTCATGCCGTCGACACCACAGTCGATGACCTGTCGGAGACCGCCAACAGTATCGCAGAGTGGATGGCTGGTTTCGGTTATCCATAATTTTTCATGAGAGCTCAGATCTGGGGCTTGATCGTGTATTCGACCATTGTTCCTTTATCAAAATGGAACAAAGCTGACTGCAATAATGCTCTTCGCCATCACCCCATTCCAAATCCAGGTCGAATAACTTGGCGGCACGACGGAAGATGAATTCAAGGTCTGTGGAACGCAGAGGTTTCGAGATAGATGACGGAGCCCGAGGAGGATCTTCGACGTGGACCAGAAGTCGTGTGATTGGGGGGATTATATGCACATTGCGAAGGGACTGTCGATCGCGGAAATATCGAGAGGATGTACAATCTAAATCCCTGTACCCTCCGTCATTGTCGAAATAAGAAACAAAAGTGTAACCCTGGCAAATACGGTTCCCGGAATTGAGACACCCGTGCCAAAGCCCTTACAAAGTCGACGAGCCCCGCGATGAAGAATACGAGAGCGCGTTGCTAAATCGTGAATATTTTAGGAATATGCCAGGATTCCAGAGCATTAAACCGAATGCAAAAGACTGCGAACATAGCCCATAATGGAACGGTGAAGAAGTGGTTCAGAAGCGAACTGTCGATTCACAACCCGTGGTTAAATGTTGGTTAAAGATGGGCGAAATAGCGAGACCGGCCACGATGACAATAAAGATGGCGGCGAGGATGGGTATTACAAAGATGAGCCAGAACTTGAGCTTTGTGCGCGAGAGAATCTCAACGGATAATCCGAAGAGCGCGACTGGGAGGGAAGGGTAACTCCAAAGTGACCTGTTGAGCCCAGATGGGTCTTTGACAGTTTCCCGCCACTGCAAAAGCGGTGTAGAGCCAGAGTGGTGGATGCGACCCAGGACTCTAAGAGTAAGTATCCTTCATCAACGCATTGATATTTATAGGCGAGTGGGGGTTTGAGGATCCCAGAATAGTAATCGGACGACTTCAGATTATTGCCTTCCAAGTTCCAACAGAAAAGTCAAAATTCCGCGCCGCCAAAAATACGAGACTAACTCACCATCCACCTCCAACGGCTCATACAGGTGATAAAGAACTTTCCTACTAGCGCTGAGATTACTGCTCTTGTCAAACATAAAGGACTCTCTTTTGTGTCGCATTGCTAGAAATATAAATAGGCATCGACTTCGTCCTAAACATCGAGAATCTGTTTAGCTATCTGCCAAGCTGCTAGTGAAATACTGTGCGTCGGGACCTGTTTGATCAAGCCTATTCCCAGCCCCGAGAAAAAGCCTCGCCATCCTGCTTGCGTCCATACGCGTGCGACAATTTCTCGAAAACTAATCATTCTCTGGGGAGAGCCAGCACCGCTCGCTTGTTGACTACGTCGAACAACTTCCAATGGGTAAGTTACCACCTGGGCGACAGTCCCTGCAATTGCCCCAACCACCAGATATATCTGTGTCTGATGTGAATCCAATGTTTCGGCACTAAGGCGGTCGCGCGAGTGGGCGTTCAGCGTTTCCCATATCAAGAAAATACCTCCCCGATAAGGTACAGTACCGAGCACCGACACAGTAAAACCTCTATAAAAATGGAGGATCGGTAATGCAGAAACATTGCCAGGGGACCGCCCTTCAGTCCAGATAGTGTGTATAGCATTCCACGGACTGGGACGATGAGAGTGATGCCTCGTTTCTATAGCCATGCGGACACGAATCAGCTCGAGTGGATGTGTGAACGGCATAGCAGACACCCCTATCTTGTCGTGAGCAGTTTAGCATATGAAACTTGGTGCGAAAAATAATTACCTGTGAGAGCGCCAGCTAAGAACCGCCTGAATGATGTTTGAGCTTCGGGGGTAGGCATTAGCAGCTAAGGAGCATAGTCAGTGATTCGTTACATCTTGTAGAAGAGTTGACAACTTACTCGACTTGCTTTGTCATAAACTGTGTAACCAATGGCGCCGTGTGGAATCGCTCGAGCAAGCGTCAATGTGTGCCCCTGTCCATAAATAGTTGGGATAAGCTGTAGATATAGCACGCCTGGCCTACCTGATAGAGACCTCGCACGCCCTGTGTCTGTATGATGAACCGCAGTGCATCAGGAATACCTCTCCAAGAACCTGAATAGGGTTAGCCTTCAACGTTCGCATCCACAGCGACTGAATTAAGTAAGACCAGAGAATCGTTGAAACTCTGCATTGTGCGTTTGGAACAAGATTTTGATTCGATCCAAGGGAGCAACTGCAGTCTTTGCCTGGTTAATGAGCATATTCCGAATCAGCGAGCGGTACCGTGGCAGGTGAAATACTAGATCATGAATGCAGTTTAATTGCTTACAACTCCACCTGCAAAGCCACCTGCCAACGTGGAACGGACGAGGAACTCTAAACCGGCATGACCACCCACTGGTTTCGACGAAGTAGAAGTGGACATAAGACAGAGGACGCCGGATCATACTGAGTTTGAACAGAGCCCACTGGTGGGCGTGGGTAGATGTTGCTCGAAACAGGCACAGCCTCGCATCATCAACCGATGTCCACGGCCTTGCCAGGCAACCTTGGTTTTCTTACGACAACACCTTCCCTCTGTATTTTTATGAGTTTTTTATACGCAACATCACAACATCAGAATGAGTGACGCCCAGGAGTGAGTTACTGGAACTCTATTTTTTTCACCGACTAACAATCCTCTCCTCAGGGCATGGCATTTGACAAGTGAGCTCTCGGTGGGATAGAAGGACGGGGGCTGAACAACAATTTCTTTGCCATTTCGCAGTCGTTTTACTTGAGGGCTTGCGACTCATGCGTCCAGAGAAAGTTTGGCGCCCAATAGTGACCATAGAGGTTGACAGACACTACACACACGAAACGATCCTTGGCGTGGACGGCCAAAACATCAACCAAAAGGAGGTTTTCAGATTGTGAGGATCGCCATTCACTCTTATGCACGGCATAGCCTCACTTTGTGTGGGCCGCCCGGTCGCCTAGTCATGACGCGGAACACTCTTCTCAAGTCGAAATCAAGGTCTGGCATCGCTCGCAAAGCAAGCGGAAAAAAAGGAAGGTGCTGGTGGCTTCCGCTTCTCATTCACTTGGAGAGTTGGTGAAGAAGCAGGAATCTGAGCCACGTACGTCTTTTGTGTCTCTTACTACTCATCCTGTTCGTCGACCATGTAAATCAGGACTCGAGATTCGCCTACAATGTCGCACGGCAGACCAGAAATGCATCGCCAGTCGGGGTCGACCGCAGAATAGAGCCCTCTTGCGCCTGAAAATCAACCCGCCACCCAAGTTGGCACGGGACGTAGAGCCCCCCGTGAAGGGAGACGAAGAGGGTGATTACTTGTCAGAGATGGATATGTCCGTTGGTGCGTCCTCACTTTCATACGTTTTCCTCTGAGACTCAGCCGCTCTACAGCCGATTCCAGCTGTTCATCATTACCAGAATCTGAGCTCATCGACTTTGGTGACCCACCAGACCCCATTCCCCGTCCTTCTCAAAATCTCCGACGCCGACGAGTTAGAGGATATACCATCAATTCCGAAGAAGAGCCTTACTCCTCTGACGGCAGTGAAACGCAGCGCCTCCCACAAGGTGGCGAAAATAACTTTTCCAGGCTACTCGACGACGACACCTGCGTCGATGACGAAGACGAAGATTATGACAAAGAAGACCCCTACTCCACAGCTCTTGTCTATCGCCCCGGATCGGGTGAAATCATCAGCATCACTCCTGCAGATGGAGAAGGTTGGACAGCGTACTCCGATCTGCCCCTTCCTCTGTACACAGAGAAGATCACGGTTCCGCCGAACTTGACGAAGCCAGAGAAGGTCCTGGCTTCCATGACAATGTACGGCGAACTCTCCTCGGCTGAGACAGCCGATCACTTCGAACCAATATTCCGGCGCCTACAGCAGGAATGGACTTTCATTGGTGGATTGGTGCGCTTATTTTTTTCTTTCTTTCGAACACAACCCAACTGAAGACCATCTCAGCTCGTCGCTCTTGCTGCGTAGGCTACTTATTGGTTATAAAAATATGCGCTTATAATTTCATACAGCGTAAATACGGCCGTTTTCTCAATATCGCCTGATTCGATATTCACCGTCGATTCATATGCACGAAGTGCAGTCGCCACGAGCAGCGTGGCCTCTGGGCTCGGTATCGCTTGCGACGCGTGGTTCCTCTTGCGATACAACTGGGCAGATATACACACATTCATCGTACGTTCACTTTCTGCTATACGCTTCCTCCACTTTTTCACATATCCTCTTCGCCATATTCGCCACAGGCCCGCGCGCGTGACCTCTACGAATCCTACTTCTTCTTCTCCCTCTCAGCCCGCGTACCCGCCTTCTGCATGTTCATTTCTGCTGTCTCCTTGATGGGCTTCTTGGCTCTCGTCGCATTCGATGCATGGCCCGAAGGCGTCGTCGCCGTGTGTTTCATCGTTGGAATAATCATGTCGCTCCAGTTTTTAGTTTATGGTGTGCATTGGTGTGCAAAGCGGGTAGCCATGGGGGGGCGCGCGAGTGGGAGGGGCGTGGTAAGGGTTATGAGGAGTGTGACAGGGTGAAAGGATATGGCAGTATCATTGTGTTTATCACGTGGCATCCTGCACTTCGACAGCTCTGATCTCTCACAACACTGTATGTATCAATATTTACTAGGAATTGTCTCTGAATTGTCCACTGATCTTCGGCCTTGAGCCACACAATCGTGCCACAAGCAATTCAGTACAACGTGTAAGGTGCAAAGAGTAGACCATGCATGTCACACCCGCTTTCTCGAACCAGTGCATCTATGTAGTACAGAATAAACGACTCGCCCGAAGGGTAACCAGGGCTTGTTTCTGTTCCATTGGTCTGCGACAGTAGCACCTCTCAAGCGCACACCAACTCTAACTACCTTTATACGTAAGTTCTGAATGTTGACCTCACGTACATTAGAATCCGTGTCAAGGACCTATTCTGGTCCACCTTTATGAGAGCTTTCGAGGGAAGTGTACAGTAAATTAGATATTTGGCCTTCGCGAGAGGGCCTAGACACAATTCGGACAAACGCACCATATTCTGGAATTGGACGCAATGCAGGAACTGAACAAAAAATTCCAATGCAAAGGTGACACAGAACCTGCGCAGTGGGGAAGTTGAGGCCGCCCGGAAGGACCCTCAGAGAATACGAAATAAAATGAGAATGGACGAACCGAATTACAAACGGACTTCAGCGTTAGTCGAATGGGAATTACCAAATGTATTCAGCAAAGATTTATTCACGGTGTAGAGGGCCTCCTCTTCAGGCACTCATGAGTTATTACTTCCATAGCCCGAGCTTGGATTATTTGATCCATGCATTTTATATATTAATCATTTCCCAAGATTGAGAATTCATAAGCGAAAGGGGGAGGGGGAGAGGGAAATGGCCATGGCCATGGGATCGACGCTGGAAATTGCTGCCTTTGTTCGAACCGCCTAACTACAGAATGAAATGATCAGAAAATAAAAAAGAAACAATGAAGAAAATAGTGCTCGAGAGTAAGCCTTTTGCAATCTGACATCGGTGTTCCTACCGCTCCTTCGTTTGAGTCGCGTCAACGCTGCTTGGGCAGATGGACGGCAGCTGTGTTCCAAGGCTGTCATCTCCGCAAGTAACGTATTGTACTCTAATGGAAGCGACTTATTTTCGTCGTTGACAGGGGGCTTCCATTGTAAAAAAAGGGGTCAGCAATTTCTTCCCGAAGAGACGCTATAACTTTGTTGATCAAAATCTAACCAAGACCATGCATATCTGCCGCAAACAGATCAAAGGTTTTTCCTTCTCCCTGATCTTGCCCAGGGAAATGGTGTGAGGGACATGGTCCAGCATCAGAACGGCATGGAATAGAGTGGTTTGAACAGCCGTTTGGAAATCGGACGGCGGCCCCAAAGTCGATAAACCCCACACAAAAGTCAAATTACGTTGAAACTTTCTGTAATCAGGGGCATCTTCCGACATTCGCATATCGTGACATTTCCAGACAATGTTGTTGGGGTAAAGATCCTGGAATTCAAAATTAGCAAATCGTACAAAGGTTAAAGTGGAAGGAACACTACACCATGCTCAATCCCATGAAGATGGATGAAGGCCAAACCCTCCAACAGTTGATGGGCGACCAGATAATGCTCGTCCATTGTTTCGAGCCTCGGCCAAAGCCACTCTGCACCCCATTTGGCTTGGACGATAAACACTGTCTCACCAGCATGGTGGTACAGAATGGAAACGACAGCCTGAGGTATCGTGTGGTTGGCGGGGTTATCACGCAGCGTTGGCGATGTGAGGATCTCCAAAAATCCGCCATTAGTTCGAACTCTTCTGCACGGCCTGAACATACACTTCACGACCCAGGGGTGTCAATTCCAAACTAGCAAAACGGATACTGACAGTGCATAAGAAATTCCGGGCGAGACCACAACAAGAAAAGTACGTACCATGTGCTGATAAAACATGCGCCTCGCCGTGCGCGGACGAACGCGGTAAACGAAGTCCCCTTCACAAGTAAGGAAAAAAGGAGACCGAGGTGGGGCAGATGGAGGAAGAGGCGCCCTGAGATAGGCTTCGGTTTTAGATTTGAACACTACACCGTGGCTTTCCAGGAATGTGGAAAACTTATCCCATTAGTTTGTTACGTGCTCGCTGCACACCGTCCAGTCAATTTCTACTCCTGATTCCACGAATATGAAGTTTGTGGAAATTGTCAACATCCGTTTTCGGTTGAGATAGTGCACGTGATTGCGACAATAATCACATAAGGAGAGAAAAGAGGGGCACGACACACACCACAGATGAGGGTATTATACCAAGGTACGTAGATGTTATTGATTCGAGAATACTGTTTGAATACTGTTGTATTTTAATCAATTCCCAAATTCAGCCGTCCCTTGTCCCTCCGAATTTTTTTGACCTCGGATTAAAATTATTTTCGTAGACTCGAGCATTATTCCGCATACCGTAATACGCCGTCATTGGCGGTAGATCGCGTTAGGGATATCTCCATATACAATCAATGGACAGAATGGGTATAAGGAAATGATATACAAATGATATACATAGAATCACGAGAATCAGAACACGGAGGCCGTCATAACCTAAACCAATTCAAAATGCTGCGGGGTAAGGGTGTATCCCAGCAGAAGGGTCAAAAAAAACAGGGCCCCTTAACAAGGAAGCCGCTAAAACAGGATACCTCAAATCGTGTTCAAGCTGGTTCGAAATTTCCTCCCCGACATCTTCCATGACATCAAGCATCTGCGGACGGGAAAACCCGATGTATAATTTCTTCAACGGCCTGATTCCAGGTAATGAATATTTATTCTTGATAAAATCGACCAACGCATTGTCGGTGAATTCCGATGTCGTATAGCACTCGAAGATTTCCAGGGCTGGGACGGGGTACTCCCCAGGTGGATCCGGCGTGGTGAACCACAAAAGGAGGTCATCAGAAACGACTTTGTATTGTTCCGCGGGGTCATCGACCATCGGAGACCAATCGGGCGTCCTAAAGAACGGGCTCCACCGAATCGAAATATCGGTCAAGCTGGACATATGGCTGAGACACTTAATATGATGGCCCTGGGCGAAGAATTGGGGTTCGGTGATGAACCGTTCAAGTGTGGTGATGCGAGGGAGCAGCATCTCGAGGGAACTATGCCCCAAACGTCGTGCATTGGTGTTGAATTCAAGATATTTGAGGGATGGAAGTTCGAGGACTGTAAATAAGGGGGATACGTCGACTCCACTGTCGTGAAGAGAGAATGCTTGGAGAAATGGGAGGCGAACTGGTGATCGATCTTGATCAGGATCGCCTACACATAGGATGACCTCCAACCGAAACGAGACAAGCTGTTGACAAGATCTGAGGATAAAGGTGACTTGCTTCAACGACATCGCAGGGACCGAGGACATTCGAGTATCGGAACCCAAGGAAATCGCCGTCATCTGGGACCACCCTAACGGAAACTCGACGATGTTCTCCGTAATTCGGGGAAATGAGATTGCTTGGAGCTTTGGGGCTTTTATGATCTCACTCGTTGACCAGAGAAGGGGAGCTGAGTTGAGCGAGGGCCCGGTTGTGTCCAAATTCTGGATGAAAACTTCGTTCTGAACATTAAGCGATTCCAATTGTGGGATTTGTGACGGTACCAAGCCAGCGATCCGGGTTAAATCGCAAGAATGGGTATCGAGTTGCAAGTGCTTCCAACGAGGCGAAAAGTGAATAATCGTGTCGAGCACAAGATCGCAGACCTCGTTGGGACAGTACCCGCCATCGAATATGGATATAGTGAGCGGTGATCCTTTAGATCGTTCCAACCATTCATGAACTGCTGCCATGCGCCCCCGAATGAGCGCGAGAAGTGCCGTTAAATAATTTGACAGTCCACCGACAGGGAGCGGATGTGAACTGGGATCTACAGGGAACGATGGAATTGGGATATGGATTGCGGACCAGAATTGCGGGGTGGAGAGAACAATGCTTCGCCAGTTCTTGCAAACCTGGGTGAGGAGGAGTGGGGCTTCGTGTCGACTCACTACTGGATTATGTGTCATGGGAAGACAAGCAGCGAAGATCTCTCGGAGTATATCTATCGGGAGATGGTGTGTAGGTGATAGAAGGGACCGATGGCCTTGGATATCCATGGTCAGCTTGGCACGGAGGGCATTCAGTTTCTCTATCTCCTGGTCAACTTCCGCTATATGAGCAACCTTTTCGGAAATATATTCCTTGATTTGGACTGCCTCTTCCGGCGTAGGTAGGTAACTGGTTCCTATACAGGAAGAAAAGGGAGAAGAGTCCATCTGTTCAAGGGCTGAATCGAGCAGCCGTCAGTGTATTATATTCCTCAATTATGGTTGGACTGTGACATCTGATGCACAGTTGGTCAGCGCTTCGGCGTTTATCGTATGTCCCGCGTCTTGTGATTAGGTGTAAAAATCAAAGGCTGTTTGGTGACTTCAGCGCTGTCCACTGGAGAGCATGCTGTCGTTAAGACAAGGAACGATAGCGGTCGCGGGCCGTACTCGCCGTGATCTTTGTCACGATATTTGCTCTCTTCATGGTTTACAAACATTGAACCAATGCAGTGACTGGGCATTTACCAACCATGGCAGATGAATGCCCAGCAAGCTCCGGGAAGATAAATAATTTTCTGTACTTTATTTATAGAACCTGTAGTGGGTCTCCCCCTTTCCACCTGCATGCAAAAATCCTTGGAAATTTCAGCTCATGCGCAACTCGCTCACAGTGTTTGTACAAGCAACCGCTTTCGGTAGCCTGAATGCGCATCGTGACACCATCGTCTCCAAGCATCACTGACGTTGTGTAGTTAGGGCACCATCGCTTACTGAAAGAGGACTTCTGGCATAAGGATGACCAAAGTATGACCTGTTAGGATACCAAAAACAGTTTATACAAACATTGGCGCACGAACTGGAATTTCTTGGGAATTTCGTAGACTCGCCTCCAGTCTCTATGGGTTCTACTTGTTGTTTTAGGGTAGGTAGAAATGTAGAAAATTGACGGATTCTTAAAATGGACAAGGGAACCTGGTAACAAATCTGATCCCGAATCGGTTTTATCCATAACGTCTGGTTTCGAGACTAGGAATTTCGAAGGGTTCCTCCGAGTCGGTTTTTGCATGTAGCTGTCAACTTTGTAATTTGTACAATGTACATAAGTGGGTTACTTCTAATTTTTTGCCTCTTAATTATGTCGAATGAAGTCGTTGGGGCGTTGGAATTTAGCAATGTCAGATAATGGCAGATAACTCGTAGCTCCCACGTGATTCGCCCAGACACTCGTCCTTGCCTGCGTTGGCGTTTCCATCGTTCCGGAGAAAATCTGAAAATATTTCAGGGAATAAATATCACGTCAAAGAGCGCGAAGGCCGAAATTAAGAGCCCAGGAGCCGAAATTGAGCCCAAAACGTTTACATTTTGACGGAGCCGGCATCAGACTGCAGTCTCATACCTCAAATCTGAAGAAACCGGGTGAACCTGCGCAAGAAAAAAAATTGTAAAAATTTCATGGTACAATGGCAGTGTTCAATGTAATTAATTTTATTAGCTCATTCGGCCCTCGAATTGTTCCTTGAGAGTTCCATTAATCCTTCCTTTCTTTGATTCTTTTCCCGTCACAACACCCTATTGAGGGGAAAACCTTCCCTATGACGGGCTGGCGAGGTAACATATTTAACTGAGTTACTATGTAACGTAGTCAGCTTGAAATTATTACCACCACGATCGTCAGGATTGGAATGGCGGACCGGACTCGGAGGGTGGTAGATAACTTAGTACTTAAGCCCAGAAAGCACAGAACATCACAAATTGCGAAAAGCAGTGGATTTGGGGTGGATATACAATAATGAGATTAGAGGTGCACGTAGCTAGACGATGAAGGTGCGGAGTTGTCCAAGGGCGCATCCCGTAGATCACCCAAGGGTACGCAGAAAAAAATCCCCATACACGGGGTTGTTTTATTTCACCCCTCTTCTCCTTCTTCAATAAAACATGTGTTTATCCGGCTACCTAGTAGACCCTACGCCTACATTTGTGTGTAGGAACTCTAACTCCAGCATTTGCCTTACATTCGTCGTCACAAAACCATCCACCCGAAGGCCTTTCAATGAGACCACGGCAGGTTAAGTGATGCTGTAAGCTATATTAGTATTTATTGTAATAAAAGTGCCTGAAAAGCGCTTGCGATGGTTGAAGCAATGATGTGCAGTATTGAACAGCCAATTGTTGAACCAGGCTGAACTCAGCCACCGACATCAAATGTGGACAAAACGTGAATTTAGGCTCTTTTTTAGCACAGACACTCCTGAGACCGCAGAAGTTGAGTACTTAGGAGATCTACAATGGATAATCATCTTCCGGGGACCTTATATGGCGAAATAATCGTCTGAAAATTTTAATTTGGGTGGGCCCTTGCCTACCCTCCTTACCCCATATGCCGGCAATCGCCGGTGCGTACCCCTTGGAAAAATCAATTGGATGGTCATGATACCATCATGAACCCAGCAACTTCTGTTGCTTGGTTTTTTGCTAAGCGTAAGGTCTGAGATTCAGCAATCTATAGACTTGATATAAACCGAAAATTTTGACAACGGTTGGCGCAGCCAAAAGGGCGTGGGAATAAAATGAAACTACACTTGATCTTATCTGTGCTTATCTGTGTTTCTTTTTTGGAGCATCAGTTCTCCACTTGGTTCGCTTCTTGTTCCTGTTCGCTTTTGTTTTGCATGAACTCTTCTCTTTTTTTCTCCAACTATATTTATCTGCGACCCTCACTCATACTTTTTATTACTAGCAGTCTATCCACGCTCAACCTCACCCGGTGCTCATCCGCCTCCTCCATCCTAACTCCCGGAACCATGGTCTCCACTAACGACAGCACCCGCTCTCTCGGCCCTACAGCTCTGGCGCCCTTCTTGAATCCGACCACCACCGCTCGGGCAACCGTGGATTCAATATGTCATATGATGAGTACGGCGACGAAGATCACGACATGCTGCTCAATGACGGAGAAGAGGATAACACATTACAGGCATCAGGCGAGTGGGCTAGGAGGATACGGAGGTCTTATTTAGGGGTGTCTAGTTGGGCGCGAGGCCCCCTTCTACCTTCTGCGTCGTCGAACCATCAGTGGGTCGCTTCCACGAAAAGAATCGAAAGGTTAAAGTTCCAGAGGGTGATAAGGATAATATTTATAGGTACACGATAAAAGTGTTTCTCGACCGTTAAGAATATTAGGATAGGTGTTTGTCATCGAATTCGAAGTTTAAGGAAGCCATCCTGGGTTGTTGCAAGAAAATTACACTGTTGTCTAATGTACTCTACTCTTTGTCTCGGTACCTCTTGCTTATCTTGTGAGCGATCATACTTGAAAACCGTTTTTGTCCGAAACGTTATGCTAGCGACCCCGAGCCCTGAGCACTAATACCTTGCTTCCATGCCTCTACAGTTGCTGGTTCAGAATATAAACGCGCTGTTTAACGGGTAATGAGTTGTAAGTGAGAAGTTGAAAAGAGTCACGAACTGTCACCGAGTGGGAACGCATCCTCAAACAAAGCCGGATCATAACCACGATCTACACAAGGATTCAATTAGTGGTTCCTAGCGATAAAAGGAAGAGAACACACCGTGACCACTCATCAGGGCCCTCCCATAAGCCTTTCGTGACTCCAGATCGGCACTTGCTAGCCATTGAAGCTCTCTTCGACGTCTTTCCGGTGTCCAAATATCAGGTGGAGTTTTCACTTCGAAAGATTGAGGGGAGCCGAGATTCTGAACATCGTCATCTTGAGTGTCTTCCATCTCAACATCCTCACTAGAGTCTCGCTCAATGAACACCGCGGGATCAGCTCTGGAAGCTCTTCCACTATTTCTTCGCCTCCTAGCTTGCATACGAGCCATGATCGCCTCCCCTTTCGAGCCCTTGGTTGGTACGGCTCTCCAGTAGACGAGATCTACCAACTCTTCAGTGCGGCGCATGAGGTTCGTTACATCGTCTGGGAGGGGTATCGGAGGGGGGTCCTCCCTGATCATTTCAAAGTAGCGCCGAAATTTAATTTCGGCATTCAGGATGACGAGGAAAATATTTATCCGTTCGGCAAATTCACGATCATCGGTGTGGCGGAAGGGTGGTAAGTGAGGGCTATTAGGATCGGGCGACTCGCGAAGACATCGGTCCCCCGCTGCAACATAGTTCTTGGGGGACCCGTCTGCGGGACTATAGACTGTGAGGACAGCGCATCCAGGGAGGAAATGTTCAGGATGTAACGCGATGAGTTCATACTCCGGATTTGCCACACTTGGCAGCGAGAACTGGTTATAAAAAACGTCAGGGCCTTCGCAACGTTGAAGAGAAGGGCACTCATCACATCGATCGAGCGGGTAGGTGCAAGTCCAGTTTCATCTAATATCCGCTGTCGATGATCATTATCCGATTTGACCATCTCCAGAAGGTCGTTGAGCGTTGATGAAGACGCCGTCACTGCGATGAAAGCATAGAGATCGAGGGACGTGTGGATAAATGCTTCAACTGTTCAACGTTAGAGAGGCCTCGCTTAACGTAAAATTTCAAACTTACGGTAGGCGAGATTACATGGATCATCGAGAGTGAAGTTTTCATCGGGAACAATGCGCAGGTCACGCGAAATGACTTCCTCCTATAGAGTTGGGTTCAGCTACTGCCAATGGGCATCCATCAACCTGCTGCTTACGATTAGATGGCAATCTCCAGACTCATTTCGAACTGCGTTGACCCAGTGCGCGAGCTGGTGTGTGTACTTGATGGCCTTTGTAATGAGGCAGCCTTCCTGAGCAAGGTCGACGCCTCCAGTGGATCCCCGGCTAGACGATACATTGGAGACTGAGGCAGGTGCGCGCTGGATGGCAGGAAGGTCAAGTAACGCTGGAACTTTTGCGAACGGTTTGACAGAAATGCGGTCTTCCCCTGTGAGCAGCAACATCAAAGTCAGGTTCCAGTTGAGTTTAGAGCATTACGTCACTTCCGTGCAAACTCGTTTCCCACGCTCCTAAGCGCCGAGCAGGTTTACGAATGCTCGGCCCACGCATCCCGTTCACTCTTGATACGGAAGTTGAGTACTTGAGTACTTGTTCGATTCCTTGGTTCGTCCGCGTCATTAATTAAAGGACACTATCCCTCAAAGCTTCACGACTCACGAGTGTTTGCGAGCGCTCAGCGAAGCGAGTGATCAGTCTCTAAGGTGGCAGTAATACTTACAGTCATCCACCGGCTAATGATACACTGAAACCTTAAATATTAAATTTAAATCTAAGGGCATATTACTTCGTCACGATAAACACATATTAAATTTTCATAATACATTATACGAGTACTGTAATCTCCAAAGATCACCCTGCATCTACCCAGATGACATGCAGCTAAGTAATTGAAGTACACCATCAGGTCTACTCATGCTCGATTGTGATCATCGCTATGTTTTGACTGTTGTACGTAGCTTATACATGCCTACTAGTTGATTGTCATCTTCTGACCGGCCGGTGGTCCCAAATGTACAACTGCAGTCGCCTCGAGTCGAAGTTATGATTCATGAACTGATTTATGCGATCGGCCCTTCCATTGCATGTTCCAATACATCCAGATACGGTATAATCTATGGAAGAGGGGGACGTAAAACGAGAATTACAACACATAACCGAACACTAATTCAAAACGACAGGGGTTAAGAAAGTGTTTATCCCATCAAAAGGATGAAAAACAACAGGCCTGTCGAAAGAAGCTGTTGGATATGGATACTTCAACGCGTGATCGAGCTGCTTCGAGATTTCCTCCCCGATCTCTTCAATAATATCAGCCGTCTGCGGACGCAAAAATTCGATGCATATTTTCCTCAACGCCCTGATTCCAGGAAGTGCATATTTCTTCCTAATAAAATCTACCACCCCCATTTCGGTGAAATCTGATGTGGCATAGCACTCGAACGTTTCCAGGGTCGGGACGGGATAATCTCCAGCTGCGCCTGGCGTGGTGAACCACGCAAGAAGGGCATCAGAAATGATTTTGTCGTTGTTATCATCTATCGGATACCAATCGGGCGACATGAAGAATGGAGTGCATAAAATCGCAATATGGGTCAAACTGGCCATATGTCTGAGACACTTCACGTAATGGCCCCGGGTGAAGAATTGGGGTTCGGTGATGAGCTGTTCGAGTGTGGTGATGCGAGGGAGTAGCATCTCGAGTGGGCTCTGCCTCAGATGTTGCACCTTAGTGTTGAATTCGAGATATTTGAGGGATGGGAGTTCGAGAAGGGAAAATAAGGAGGATATATCGATGCCGCTGTCGTGAAAGGAGAATTCTTGGAGAGATGGGAGACAAATTGGTTGTTGAGTTTGATCCAAGTCTTCTGCCAGTAAGGGGACCTCCAATCGGAACAACATAAGTTGCTCGCAAGATCTGAGGATAAATGCAACTTGCTTCAACGACATCGTGGGAGTCGAGAGCAGTCGAGCTCCAAAGATGGATCCCAAGAAAATCCGCGTCATTTGGGACCACCTCAATGGGAATTCAATGAAGTTGTCCGTCATTTGGTGAAGTGCTATTTCCTGGAGCTTTGGCGCTTTGACGACCTCGCTCGCGGACCAGGAAACCGGACTTGAGTAGGGAATCTCGAAGTTCCCGGTGACAACTTCATTCCGGACAACGAGCGACTTTAATTGCGGAACTTGAGAAGGTAGTAAGCAGGCGATCCGGTTTAAATCGCAAGAGTGGGTGTCGAGTTTTAAACGGTTCCAACGAGCTGAGAAGTGAATGATCGTATCGAGGACAAGATCGCAGATCTCTCTGGGACTGTTTCCAGCATCGAATACGGATATAAAGAGGGGCGACCCATTAGATCGTTCCAACCATTGATGAATTGCAGCCATGCGTTCGCGAATGAATGCGAGAAGTGCCGTTAAATAATCGGACTGTCCCCTGACAGGGGGCTCATGTGGCATGATATGTCCGGGGAGCGATGGAATTGGAATATGGATTGCAGACCAGAGATGTGGGGTGGAGAGCACAATGTTTCGCCAGTTCTTGCAAACCTGGGTGAGGAGGAGTGGGGCTTCGTATCGACTTACTACTGGATAATGTTCCGTAGGAAGACAAGATACGAAGATTTCTTGGAGAATATCTGTAGGAAGGTGGGGTACAGGGGATAGAAGAGACCGATGGTCTTCGATCTCCAGGGTCAGTTTGGCGCGAAGAGCTTTGAGGTCCTCTATCTCTTGGTCAACCTCCGCTATGCGAGCAGCTTTTTCGGCGATATATCCCATAATTTGGAGGGCCTCGTCTGATGTGGGTAGATAGTTGGTTCCAATGCGAGATGAAAATGGAGATGCAGGGTCTATCTGTTCAAAGGATCGGAGATGGGTTGCGTAGCTATTAGCACATTTCGAAATCCCTAAGCCATGGTTGGTTTGCAAACCTCTGAAATGTGGTCCATGGTAGTTCAGAGCCTTCGGCGCTTATTGTGCGTGCCTCGTCGTATGACCGCCTGTAAACAAAAAAATATTTGGCAAGTTCAGCGCCCACTGGTAGAGCACAAGATGTCGAGGGTTCCGATCGTTACGTTGATTAAGTATCTGTCCGGCGAAGTCCGAACGGTAACATGACGCACGCTAATCATGGACGTTGATTTTGGGCCCACAAAAATTCTAGGGAAGTAACGGGGATAATTATTCACTCATTTAATATGTTGGAATTTTCTTATTTGGAGCCAGGATTCCGTCCCAGAATAAGTGTGGCAGATACTTAAACCCAAGCTGTGGCTGTGTAGTGGCAGATAACATTTGATTTTTACAGCACAATCGGGGACGATATCCATCGTTTTGAAGAGACAACTACATTATAATAGCTATTTGGTACACACCCATGGAGAGAAAATGAGAAAAAGGGTCCAAAATCCAGAAGTATCCGAGACTCGACTCGACTCGCAATGCCTATATTATCAACCATTCGGACTTCGCAGATAACATACCCAAGCACAGCGATGGGCATGCGAAATTCACGAGTTCCTCACAGAGATATGTAAACATTTAACGTTCACCTTCACATCCTCGTAAGCGATGACGAGCAGACCCTGCACGCCCCCGCCCTACTGATACCACCAGATCCGGAAACTCATTCAAGATTATTATTAGGTACGAAAGAGTAGTACAGAAAATCGTCAAGAATGGATGTGATTTACGCGATGCGAACAGTCTAGATGGAGGAAAACAAGCAAAAAAAACAGCAAGTCAGAAAATATATTCGAAAACCAACAAGAGGCGAAGAAGAGGAAGAAAAAACATAAGATCGCTTACCTTGGCATAAAGCGACTCGACGACCTTGCCCACCTCCGCTAGAGTCCCAATCGCCGCCCCGTATGTGTTCTGTCGGGGAAAGAAATTTAAGAGGGAAAAAAAAGGACGCGACAACCGAGAAAGGACGTACATCCGCTTCAGGCTTCTCATACACCAACAGACACCCACGTCCCTGATCGAGCACGCCATAAAACACCTTGTCAAGGATCATCTGCGATAGTCTTCATAATCCAGCGTAAGTGATAAGATAGATAAAACGACCACTAGAGAACGGGTGACGCACTTGGCTTCAACCGCCTGCCTCTCCTGCCCTACGGTCTCGGCGACATAGGCAATTTCCACGACACTGTACGGCTCCACTATCCGGAGGAGGTTCTGTTCGAGCAGGGTATCGTAGAGCGCTGCTAGATGCGAGCGGATTGTTGGGTCGGAGGAAAGTTCTGAAGGAAAAAGGGTGGTTAAACATTGGGCGATTGGAGCAGAGGAGCAAGGAGAAGAGGGAGAATAAAACCAGAAGGAGATAAAAAAAAGGAAATGCTTTACCATCCCGATAATCCCGCAACGCCTTCTCGAAATCGGCTAGGTTCCTACCCTGATGCGCACGTGCAATCGCGCGCATGCTCTCCACGTCCCGCATGTTGGCGTATTTCAGCGCGAGTTTGATGGTAAGGAGAGAGTTGACGTCTTCTGGCTTTTGACGCGGGGGAAAAGGGGGAAGAGGTGCAGGTGAGGTGCGGGCGGAGGAACGTGGATAGAGGTCGAGCTTACCAGATTCAACATAACTTTACACAACAACATGTACTTTAACGCGCCAAGTGCTCCTTCCTTGGCCTTTACTTCCTGTCCTTCGCCTAATCCAGCTTTGCCTTCCAGGCCGTCGACTCCTTGTGCGCTCATGTTTTCGAACGCCTCGAAGAAATACGAGTACGCGGTCGTGTAATCTTTATCCTCCGCGTGTAGAATACCAGATTGGAGGTCGAGGGCGGCTTGGAGGGTAGGTGGACAGTAGATGGAATTGGCGGCGGTTCGGGAGGATGTGAGGGCTGCCTGTTTGAGACGACAAGTTAGGTTAGTGAGAGAAATTTAGAAGAAGAAAAAACACGACGAACCTTGGCTTTCGCCAGATTGCCGATCCCTCGATACACCCGACTCTCGAGGAGATGAACTTCTGTAAGAATCATCTTGTCGTCGAGACGTTTGAGTTCAGTGAGGAGGGTATCGATTAGGGCAAGGGCAGCTGGGTGTTGTCGGCTTTCAAGTTGGCTGGGGCACAGTTAGCAGGGTGAATGTGTGAGAGTGCTTAGACGTACAGCCCGACCAGTCGCGTCTCCAGGGAATGTTTGAGGAATATACGTTTTTCGGCCTTGGCCCATGCGATATTGTCTGTGAGAGTTCGCATTTGGATCTTTTGGCTCCCTGGGATGGAGGAGAAGTAGTCTAGGAGAGTGCGGACTAGGATGTGTTAGCAATGACCAAACGACGCAGTGGGTACAAGCGCACTGAGTTTGGCCGTTTTGGCTTTGGCAGTCGAGGACATGAATGCCCGGGATTGTGTTATAACCTCTGCCAGACCCTGGGCGTTCCTATGAGTTTCATCAACGTGAGTTTATGTTCAGGATGTTGGAGAGCAACAGACGTACTTCTGATCCCGATACAACTCGCCCAATTTCACCAGGGCCAATTCCTGGTCGCGCAAACTCTGTGCTTGCTCATCGTCTCGTGGTGGTTCGCCGTTGGATGTAGATGCTATAGATACATTTTAGAAATTCTCGAAATCCTTTGCAGATGCCCGAGCCTCACCAGATGCGGTGGAGAGGATCTGCTTATAGATCCGCTCTGACTCTTTCGGATTTGTTGACGAGGAAGCCTGTGCTTGTTCTAGGAGTTGGGCGATGGACGACATGGATGGCAGGGTTTGAAATTCAAAAGCACAGAGCAAGGGGACACGCGTCGAGGGCGTGGGAATATAGATCATCGCGCTGACGCGTCTTCCTCCTCCTCCTGACAATACCCAACCATGGCCGACGAAGTCGTACTCCCCATTCCAAACCTCACAATCCCACAAAACCTATTCGTGCTCTCCAACCCCGCTCTCGAGCACCTACACGACAATGCGCGGAAAGATCTCTTGGAGGGTATCAAGGCTGATCGTACGTATTCTTCCATATACATAACATAGATTTCAGAGATTGACTGGGCGTAGAAATGGGCCCATATTACAAATCCGTAACCTCTGCATCCAATATCTTACCTCTCGACAAAACCCTCCTCGCCGAGATGGAAGCGGCGAACGAGGAAGAGCTCAAGAAACTCGACGAACGGCTGGCAGAAGCGGAGAAGATCGAAGGCGAGTCGGAGATTTCGGATGCGTTGAAAGCTCGAGCGAATTATCTGACGAGGATTGGGGATAAGGTACATTTTTTGTGCCTCCAACACTTTGCTCGTTTACATGGAATGAACTTAGGAGCGATCGTTACAAGCCCAAAAGCTCGCACTCGAAAAGACACCTGGGCTCGGGTCGCGCATCGACATCACACTCACTATCGTCCGACTTGGATTCTTCTTCTCCGACACTCAGATCGTGACCACCAACATGGACAAGGCGGAAAAGTGCGTCGTCTCCCCGTTCCTTTTGTTTTTCTAGTTGATTTACCTCTTCACAGACTAATAGACGAAGGAGGCGATTGGGACCGTCGCAACCGCCTCAAAGTCTACACCGGCCTGCACTTCCTCTCCATCCGCCAATTTAAGCGCGGTGGCGAGCTGCTACTCGATGCTCTTAGCACGTTCACAGCCACAGAATTGCTTAGTTATAACGAGTTTGTCGGTTTGACGGTCATTGCGAACACCTTGGGCTTGAAGAGGGTCGATCTGAAGAAGAAGGTGCGTACTTTTTCTATTTTTTATTCACACATGCCAGCCTTACGCGTACATTCACAGCTCATCAACGCCCCAGAAGTTAATCAAGTCCTCCCCGAAATACCAGTACTAGGCGACCTGGTCAAGAACTTATACGAATGTCATTATGACAAATTCTTCGTTGCCCTTGGTGGTGAATCCCTCATCCACACACCGCTTATGCTAATCATTCCATTTCCAGCAACCCTCGAACAAACACACCTCATCCCCTCGCGCCTCCTCTCCCCTCACGCGCGTTTCTACACAAGAGAAATGCGCATTCTTGCGTACACGCAACTACTAGAGAGCTATCGAAGTCTAACCCTGGACAGCCTGTGTTCAGCGTTTGGGGTAGGCAAGAATTGGGTCGACGCGTGAGTGTTGTCTCTTGTCATCCGTGTCGTCTCTCTAGTCTGCTGCCTTTATTCCCTTTTCGTTTATCTTCGTCCCTGCGTCTTTCGTTCCAAGACGAGAAACGAGAATAAATTGGCGAACAGCCTCGTTCCTTACTTTTATTTACGCCATCTAAATCCATTTACCGTCATGGCTAACACCCTTAACCAGCGAACTCTCCCGTTTCATCGCCGCAGGGCGCCTACACGCCTCCATCGACAAAGTGCACGGCATCGTCGAGACCACCCGTCCAAGTCTCAAGAACGCGCAATACGAGACGGTGGTGAAACAAGGCGATGTGTTGTTGAACGAGGTGCAGAGGCTGAGTAAGGTCTTGTATTAAAGGTTTTTTTTTACATTGTGGTTTTGGCACCAGGTGTAATGGCGTGTGTCGTGTAATTGCCTATACATAACACGACTTTGATGCGAACTTGACGAAAGAAGGGGGAGGTTCGAATTTATTTCAGCTTGGATCCCAATCTAGAAATTAATTCCAAGTACTCGTACGTCCTTTCTCAGCATCGCCAAGGGCACCCCAGTTTCCAAAATAGGATATCGATATACATTCATGGTTGTGGTGGACGAGCATGTGGGCGCCAAAAACATCCCTGATACCAATCTCAGTTACTCTCTATTTCTCAGCGAGCGGCGATGGGCAGTGAAATATTGCTGTCCTGTTGCTTAAAAATTCTGGATATTTAACCGAGTGTGGGCAGAAATATACGGCCCGCGGGGTTGCATTGCAATTAATTGGTCGCAAATTTAGTTACATCGAAGGCCTCGCCTTCCTTGCTCTTTTCCTCCGTGATTGACACATCGATATTGTGCTAAAGGGCAAAGAGACTAAAGCATAGTACGAGGAGCGGGTGCTGGGTTAAATCGAACTAAGGTTAAAAAAGAGGACGTAAGGCGTATGTACATTGATTGCTCAGCAGATACACAGGCGCTCAAGGCTTTTTCTAAGATTTTTCTTTTGTCTCATGCACTGTCGTATTTACAATTAAAACGTGTTCTTGCGCGATACTTCAATCGCCTTCCCATGGTCTCCGAGCAAGTGCACTGGGTTTTGGGTTCTGCCCGTGGGTTTGAAGGGTTCTGCAAATCTGTTGACTGGAGGAAGCCCAGCACTGACTCATGTAGTCACATTGACAAGTGAGGTGGGAAATTATACATGGCACGTAGGGCCGTAGGCATTTCTTCGACTTACAGCTAGTCGCTAATCGATAAATCCACTTTACGTTTACAGCGCTCGTGCCCTTTGTTTTAGTCTTGGAGCATGTACAAATAATTCTAAGCTAAATCAGGCAGTCGGATGCTGACGATCAAGTCCCCAACAGCGCTCATCCTTGGATGACCTTCCGGCAGATTTAGCTTGGATTTATTTGTACGGCTAAATAAAGAACATGAGCGCTGGGAACCTGAAGCGGTTTTATCAATTAGAGTCTGTTCGGCTGCCGTATCACCCAGAGTGGTCGGAAAACCTAATTCCCTTATATAGTACCTCGCGGAATTGATGAATGTGTGATGATTTGTGACGCGACAACCCATGACACCGCACGTGATTGATCAGGGTTCGATGTTCGTGACGTGGTTCTATAGGTACTCTTCCACCATTACCACCACTTCGACTGTGACCACCAACCGCGACTGTGGCCTCGACTACGACACCACCCCCGACTTCCATCCCGTGCTCGAATGCTCAGTTCCATCACCTCACACCACGCCATGACCACCAACGAACAACATAGTACCACCAACATGACCAAGGCAGGGTGGGTTGCCACGAACAAGGAAGAGGGCTGAGGGGGAGCTGCGGTTAACGAGGAGGAAGGATCCAAATAATGAGCCCTCACGCATATGAGGCAGTGTGTCCCCCCCCTTCCTCGGCCTTGCACACCGGAGTGCCCCCAGTACGAGATGTCGCCTCACTTGTACTTTTCCCCTCTTACAGACGGCACCCAAGTATAGGCTGTGATAATTATCTACTTAATTTCTTACATTACAACGCTTCTATTACTGAATAAAATTCATTGTGCCTACTGAACTCAATGCATTGGCCCTTCAAAAAATGTGAACTGGTTGGCCTTACTAACCATCAAAAAGCATGTGGCAAGGGGCTAAAAGTCACCAACTCGTCACGCATTCCGCGAGGTACTATATAAGGGAATTAGGTTTTCCGACCACCTGGGTGATACGGCAGCCGAACAGACTCTTAGCAACTAGCTGTAAATTTAGTCAGAAAGTACACAATCAGCCAAATAATTTCTTGATCTTTTTACGGAATCGAATCGGCGTTTCGGAAAGGAAGATGGATGATCACCATATCTAAGATACAGAACACGTTAAATCATGCCGCAGAGCTATTGTTAGATGGGACAATGTTCTCCCAAGAATTAGTTGAGTGGCACAGCCCCTGTCGCCGCCAGGACAGGGGTTCGAAACTTGGAGGTTGGGAAACTGAGTTTATTAGGGAAAACAGTTCGATTGGCCCCTCGATCACGGCCATCTTTTCATCAGCGGCTAGAACCACGAGAAGGTCCATGTCCGATACATGAAGTGCTTACATACGAACCCGTTATCAACGCCGGGCCACTATTTTGGACATGGAATGGACTCGTCAGACGATGCGAACATATCTTATCGAGTGCGATACATTTTTCCAGAGTTGCGCTTCTAAAAAAAGTACATCATACTACGTTAGATATCACCTTTCCCTTCGACCGCGTAAGAGTATATATACATTCGACTATCATACTATGCATCGCAAGTTTAGCCTGAGATGTCAGCTCCCAACAGTGACACAATTACATCATCCCCACGTTGAACAGGGAAGAAATTATTCTTGGTAATTTCGTGCGTCGACTATTCGAATTCCCGAGTAATTAACCGAACTATTTTATCTCTAGATCATTCATTTCAGCATTTTTCCTCGTTTCCTTGGACCAGACCATCATATCCACAGCGTTACCAACGATTGCGTCCCACTTTGAAGCGGTGGCGGACCTTTCCTGGATTGCGGGTGCTTATTTCCTTCCCCAGGTTTACTTTCTTTCCCATCTGCGGTTGAATATCATCTACTTAATTGTACTTTAAGGCAGCTTTTGTCTTGTTCTTCGGAAAAGTCCTCGATGTGTGCGGCAAAACCTGTCTTCATGGCTTCAATCGCGATCTTCGAAAGCTTTTTTTGCGCTGTTGTACCCACGATCCGTGTAGGTGTGTGTAAGTCATGGGTTATGAGGGCGTCAACTGTACACACACCTACACGGATCGTGGGTATAAATATAGCCACTTCGGTTCCCTCAACCTGCTTCAAAACGTCCGAAAGTGGCAAAAATCTAGCGGAGATGTGATGGATCCGTGCCTGCGGGGGGATCTCCCCTCGGGCATGAGATAGGCGCCGTGATCACTTCTCGGTAGTCGCAACTTCCTGGGGCAGCCATGATTTTAATCTAATTATATATCTCTGTGATACCTTCTTCCTCAAGCTGAGTCACTTTGCGGATTTGGAGGAAAGATCATCAGCTTTGGAACCCACTAGCACTGCTCCACACTTCGCATTCTATGAATAGATCACCTGTTCAGCATGGCAATGTGGGCCGAAGGACGGGGTTTGTGATTAACTTGTAACCTGCATCGTTGATGAATCCACGGCGCCTGATACTGCGCATTTGCGTCTTCCGTCTGGAACGTTGTGGGCATAATCTTTCGTCTGATTAAAATGCAGGTTACTCTCAACCGATCTGGTCATCCAAATCGAAGTTTAACCACTAAGCTCCATCGCGCTAAAACTGTTAGAAAATTGTTCTATTTCAGAAGTTAGAACACCCTGAATCTTCTTCCTATCGTGATCTACTACAGAGAGAAAGTGACATCCCTCACAATGAAGTAAGGGCATCAGGCATCACATGGCGTGAACGATCGGTCGAAATAGTACAGAAATCAGGATCTGCCGACATACTAGTGCTGTTAATGGACACTTTCCCTTTCTTTACCTTATCCGAACTGGTAGTCCGATATAAATTATGGCCACACACGTGCAAGTTATCATGTCGATTGAACGGGTTCCATCCCATGGATCACCCTCTCGTGCTGATTTTAGGCACTTTCTCCCTGTGGAAGCAGATCCTGAGAGGATAGATAGATAGATTTACACCGCGTGGACCCATATTTAGAAGTTAGATCTGGTTCTCTTCTCCGAGAGACGACGTGTTCCCAGACATACACAATTAAACAAGAGATGCGTTAGCTAATGGTCCAGCAGCCATGGACCTTTCTGTCTATATACGCGCATCCGTTCGTCCCGCTATTTTAATTCATACGATCGTACTAGTGCCTTCAGCTTAAAGGGAAGGGTAGATATAAGATGTCCTATAAACATTCCACTCATTCGCGAATATTTGAACCAGACCATGTATTTGGCCTTTATTCCGACCTCGTTATTGGCACTGGTTATCATTCTCACGTGTATTGCCCTTCGACGCCTGACGAACAAGGCCAGGGATCCTGTCGTCGTCCCAGCGCTTCTGCCATGGTTCGGCAATTTGCTAGAATTCACCCTGAGCCCCCTAAAGTTTCTTGAGGACTGCAGGCGAGTGTCAAACTCGAGTTATGATGCACGCACTTAACCATGGGCTCTTAGACTACGATATGGCGACACTTACAAGTTCCAAATATGTGGTCGCCAGGTCGTTGTAGTTTCTCATCCGGCAGTAATTTCTTCTCTCTATCAAGATGTCAATAAGGCTTTCAACAATTTCGAGCTTTATAGTCGGATGACGAACATTTTAACCGGCACCAAGGATCCTGCCCAGATAATCGACATATTAGAGCACAAACTCCACCGTATCGTCGCCTTGAACCTGTCACCATCAATGTCCATAACTCACGGAAAGGACATATCCCGGATGTTGGTGGCAGAGTTAAACGCAATGACATGTGACCATCTTCCAATCACACTCAACCTTTATGACTTCATTACTCGTCCCCTATACATGGCCGGTTCCCATTTCCTCTTCGGATCCACCTTTCCTTGCGCCGAGACCTTCGAGGATTTTCGAATGGTCGAAATGAGGATTTCCAAACTTGGGACTCCGTTGTTGGCGTCACTGCCATTTTTTGTGCCAGACGGAATTCGCGCCCGCGAACGCCTATGCTCCCATTTATGCGCTTACATACAACCATGGTGGGATAGCAATGGACGCCATGGTCTCTTGGGGATCTCCGATTTAATGCTACAGTCTCTGCAGGCAATGAAGGAGTCAAAAATTTCTAAAGCAGACGCAACGGCCCTCAACATACTCCTTGCCTTCGGCTTCCACTCTAACACCTGGTATACTCTCTTTTGGTTGATGGTGCAGTTAATCTACGAGGACGGATTGGTGGAGAAGATTAGAGCGGAGATAGATCTCAACAACCCTCAATTTGTCGACCCAGACGACAGCTCCGGAGAAGGTTTGTACCCTATCCTCAATTCCGTCATCGAGGAGACTTTGCGGTGGGCAGGTCGAAGCAGTCCAATTCGTCGCGCCGAGAAAGATACCGGGCTCACTCAGGATGGAAAATTTATCCCTGTTCGGAAAGGCGAATACATCATAGCAGATGTCAGGGCCTTGCATTTCAATCCGGAGATATATCCTGACGCCGAAATTTTCAAATTTGATCGCTATATTACCTCAGCCAGTGAAGGTACTCCTCCGAAGCCACTGGCGTGGGGAGGTGGGAAGCACGGTGTGAATTTCCTTGAATTTTCTTTCAACTCTTCGTCATGATAACACTTCATTTTAGTGTCTCGGGCGTCACGTAGCCAAGTATCAAATTCGGGAATTTGTCATCATCTGTCTTCAGCTATACGATATAAAGGGAGTCTTCAATGATACAACTAGAAGAGAACTGCCTTCGTTGAGAGCGAAGGACGTGTTGTTTGGATCACCCAAGGCCGCAGAAGATCTCCTTGTCACAATTACCAAACGCAAGGAGTTCAAATCGTGAACCGGGTGAGTCGTATCGCTAGAAAAAAGTGAGAAGAAAATAGAAGTAACTTCCACTGCTTAGACATGTCGCGTGTGGCGCTGGAAGCAAGGGAATGGCTCCCTTTTTCGAATAAGATTGTTTTTCGCTTGCTCCTCTTTGATTTCGAAATTAGGTTTGAGAAAATTCTCTGCTTTGTAGTATCAAAACCATTTCATAGGGCCATTCTTGTTTGATGAACCCGAAAATGGGCATTGGGCAGTCATATCAGAAAATTCTGCTAGTGGCCTCTGGCCTGAGATGCCCGAGATTAGATGGTTAGATTGGATCTCCATCAGTGGCACTGTAGATACGTATGTAGAGGCACGCAGTTTCGTCACGAATTCATCTTTGCCTTTGCCTTCGACGCCACTCCGAACGGCTCGCTAGACGCGCTTTCCGAGCCCTTCCAGCCTTCAACACCTAGGGCCTGCCTCATTGGACTACTCCATCGCGAGAGTCAAAGGAGGCCTTAGGCCGAGAATTAGACGTCGTGGGGGTAGCGGCAAGGTATCGGTTTTGAGATTCTTATAATGGGGAGTCAGTTTGGATTTATTATAACAATAAACGGTCAGTTGCAGATTGAGACTCAAAGTCACTATCACAGCTGGGTCGTCCCAACGCTTTTCATTCCCACCCTGTTGCAAGGGCAATACCAGCATTTTTACCATTGCGACGCTCAAGGCCGTGCCGATCCAGTCCAACTGTACCCACCTACGTAGTGTTGACACCCCATTTTCGGCAGGTGCGGGAGCATAAGGTATTACCAAGAAGATTACGACGAGTGCTATACCACCGATCTAAGGCTGTGTAATGAAAGGTGGAAGACAAAGAGCATTGGATCCACGAACCGGAAGGTTTATATCTGTCGGAGGAAGATATATTACCAATCCAAAATATAAACTCAACAGAAACACCAACTGTCCTCGGTAACCACACAAAACCTGGCATGTCAAGTCTTGTCAAACCAGATGGGAGCTTGACCCACCGCCAGGATGATTTGTCTTTTAGGATGTGTAAACGCAGGACTATGGATAAAAACGGTGGCATACCTGCAAATAATCCTCCCGGAAGGGGTCCTCCAATAGAAGAAATGGCAAAAATGGCTCTAAAAATGCCCATTAATGCCGACCTCTGACTGACAGTTTTCACTTTGTGACAGACATAGACAAATGCATCAAAATAACAGGATAAATGAGAAAAGAGAGGGTCACCTGTGCCAAGATGGACAAAATGGAAACCCAGAGACCACCAGCGCCTAGCGCGACCGAATATCAAAAAGTCAACGGACGGAGCAACAGCGCAAAATAAACTTCCGAGCTCGAAGATCGCGATTGAAACCATGAAGACAGGTTTTGCCGCACACATAGCGAGGACCTTTCCGAAGAACAAGACAAAAGCTCCTTGGAGTACAATTAAGCAGTTGATATGCACCGCAGATGAGATGAAAGTAAACCTGGGGAAGGAAATAAGCACCCGCAATCCATGAAAGGTCCGCCACTGCTTCAAAGTGGGACGCAATCGTTGGTAACGCTGTTGATATGATGGTCTGGTCCAAGGAAATGAGGAAAAATGCTGAAATGAATGATCTAGAGATAAAATAGTTCGGTTAATTACTCGGGAATTCGAATAGTCGATGCACAAAACTACCAAGAATAGTTTCTTCCCTGTTAAACGTGGGGATGTTGTGGGGATGATGTAATTGTGTCAGGAGCTGACATCTCAGGCTGAACTTGTGATGCATCTGAAGTGCTTGTGTTTCCCTTTCTGCGTCGTCCATTGCAACTTTGGAGATATTCAGAACAAGTATGATACTTAGTCGACTGTATATATACTGTTACGTGGTCGAAGGGAAAGGTCATATCTAACCTAGTATGATGTACTTGTTTTAGAAGCGCAACTCCAGAAAAATGTATGTATGGTGCTCGAGAAGATATGTTCGCTCCATCTGACGAGTCCAAGCCCAAAATAGCAGTCCGGCATTGATATAACGGGTTCGTATGTAAGCACTCTACTACATATCGGACATGGACCTTCTCGTGGTTCTGGCCGTTGATGAAAAAATGACCGCGATCGAAGGGTCAATCGAAGTGTTCGGTAACCTTTTCCCTAATACACTCAGTTTCCCAACTTCCAAGTTTCGAACCCCTTGTACTGGCGCTGACAGGGGCTGATCAGTCTCACTCAAGTACAGCCCTTTTCATAACGATAGGCACATCCCTCTTCTACTTGTTTAGACTGTGTTTAGGTCTATCAGAAGATCTGGTGCAAAAAGGCATAGCCTGTCGCCCAAGCAAGCTTGCTGCTCAAGTGTTCTCACATTGTGTTGTGGATTGTTCCAAATTTAAATTTCCAGCTAGTTGTTGATTTATGGACCCACTTTGGGTTTCCAGCGCTCACGTTCTTTATTTAGTTGTGTAAATAAATCTAAGGTATATCCGGTAGGTCATCCAAGGATGTGCGCTGTCGGGGACTTGATCTCCAACCTGATATAGCTTAGAATTATTTGTACAAGCTAAATTTAACAAAGGGAAGGAGCGCTGTAAACGCAAAGTGGTTCCATCGATTAGAATTACGTATGCATACAGGAACAAAACGATCTCACAGCCCAACACACAGAAGGAGGAAAGGAGGAAATCAAGTACCCACCTCTCGAATAAATTCCTCCACCTTGTCTTTCCCTCCGGGCTCTTCATCCAATCCTCATCTAGCTTAACAAGTTCGTCGTACGGTTCAAAAGCCTTCACCATGTGCTCTAAGATCACGTCGTCGTATCTATCGTGGGGATGGCAAGGAGGGAGGAAGAGAGGTCAGCCTGGTTTGTTCCGTTCAGAGTACAGAGGCACGAGGAGCGCGAGAAGATATATACATAACGATGACGATGCACCAAACCCCGTTGTTTATTTTCTCTAGAAGATTCCAGTATTTCTGTAGTCTGAAATGACTGCGAATTCGCGTGCGTACCTGGGCCTGCCCAACTGCTTTTACCGCGAACCTAGAATGAGCAGGGGTTAGCAAACTGTCATCATGATCGCAGGACGGGACTGAACTATGCCTCTCTCAATACTTGACCCTCAGGACAGCGTCAATGCCCTTACATACCTCCATAAGATTATTCACATTGTTACGGTGATCGGGTTGATGGACCCTTAAAGTCACTGAGCAATCGGGATGGCGGGCAGTTCAACGCGAGTTTTGGAGTGACAAGACTATGCAAGAGGGGAAAGTGACGATGAGGCAACCTGGGGAAGAGGAAATCAGAAAGAATTACCTCGCTTGGTGTCTGCACATGTGATCCGAGCACGTTAGAAAAATGGCGTTGAGGCGGGGTCTTCGCGTCGGTGGGCGGCATCCTCACCTAGGTGACCGGGATCATCGGGGGCTCGAGGATGATCTGCATCGTGGTAGTCGCGTCGGTAACTATGCTGATAATGCGTTCGGTGCGTGGCATCACATTCACGTCGTTCGCGATGGTGAGCATAAACTTGTTTATGCACAACGACCATGATGTGTCCCTGGAGCGGCGATATCACTGCAATGGGAATAGAGGTGGCCAGGATAAGGGGTAGTGGCCTTGATGCTGACGAACAGCCCTCCAATGGTGAACACTGCCTAACATGAGGGTAAGCCAACGGTGCCATAGTCAAACGCCGCTAACTAAAACCCTCTGCATTCCTAAACTTACATCGACCGTGGCGGAGGTGGGGTACAAACAACTCGCGACGTATCCGAGGCATTGAGCTCGACGTCTGTGCGACTCTACATCAGCGAAGCGAAAGGGCCCGCATTAGCCGCAGCCAGCGGAGAGTAGACTGCGACCACAAAACCCGTTGATGACCAGAACGCCGCAGAGCAACGTGACTCTTGAATCATCAAGGTCAGATTGGTGTTGACGAGACAGGTCAGGGACCGTAGAATGAGGGTTGCAACGTCGAGTGGTCAGACACGCTCACGTTCGACCCCTTGTTTGGCCCCGCTTCAATATAAGTAAGAACTAAATTCAATTCAATTCACATTTTTAAGGACTGTTAGGGAGTAGAATAACGTACAGAAATGTGAATTACTATCAAAAGTGTTCAAGCCATCGTAACACGATAACAATTTGTGGGCCCGCCTAAATTTTCCTAGCCACCTTCCAGACTCGCCAGCCATTCGTTCCTAGGGTTCTGTTGTTGTCAGCATTATCGGTCAGCTTGGAATCCAGCACCAGGTTGGCTAAGCGGCACAGTCGCAGTGGCATGGAGGATAGCCTGTGCGAGAGGTAGCACATAATTGGGTTCTTGTCGATGTCGCTGAGTTGTTGTCGATGTCGCCGAGTTGTGTTGTCTATGTCGTTGGGTTGTCGTCGATTGTCGTTGAGGTTGGGTTGTGGGCGATGGAAGTTTCGTCGATATCGCTGGGTGGTCGTCGATGTAGTTGGATTCTCGTCAATGTCGTTGGGTTCTCGTCGATGTCGTTATGTTCTCGTCGATATCGCTGCACCATCCATGTTGACCAATGGCTCCTATTGTCTTTGACAGGGTTTGCTGTTGATGGGCTGGATTCTTCATCAATTCGATGCGTTCTCGTCATTCTACAGGGGGTTGCACACTTTCGTGTTGTGTTATCGTTGCAGTTCGTGGGTTGTTAGGGAATGAGTGAAAAGGAAAGCGCACCGTCTCCCCCACTTTGCCTGGTTCCTCTCCTCCCTTCCTTGGCGTATTCCTCGAGCCTAAAGGGAAAGGGCCCACATTCCTTAGGGAAGGGGAGGGGCACCTTGTGGTGATTGTGGCGCGGCGGTAGAGGGTAAGCGACGTTCTCAAACGAAAGCCGAAGGCCCGAGTCGCCTGACACAATGATTTTCCGGCTGAATAATAAGTGCCGATGCCCCGGCACAACTTGTTATATAATACATTCCCAGAGGCGAGGCTCACCTTCCTCTTTGCTACCCGCGTTGTTCGCTAGGGTCCAGGCCCTCATCGTGTTTTGCCAGGGTAGATGAGGTGGCCATGCAGCCAAAAAAAATGACCAACCACCCTTAGATGTTTGAAGTTTGAGCATTGCAAATTGTCGTTGAATTTATGTAAGTTCATTCAAACTTCGAACATCATGTGATCGCATGTTGACGATCTTTCCCCCACCATCCCCTTCACTCCTCTTCCTTGCCCCAGCTGCCGGATCTATTTCCATTTTATCTGCCCGGCAGCCCACATCGCTCACTTTACTAGGAATACCCGGAACATGGTGAGGTCGTGTGCGGTTTCAAGTACTTAGGCAGCCTATTCATGGTCATCTTCGTTTAGCATTCCTTCTTGATCCATGTTCGATAAGCCAGTGCTCATCGGGGCCCGTGATGCAGAGCTGGATAAGGTGAGCTCTCCATCCCAGCCTGAGTTCTATAGCCAGATGGTGACACATCTGATTTTACACATTTAGTCGCACCCTGCCCTACCACCAAAGAGCCGCGCCAACAAGCTCGCTTCAACCCCACCGGGTGCTACATACTGACCAACAACCTGCTTGATTCTGCAGTAATACCAGAAATAAAAGGAGCAACAAAGTGGGTTGAATTGACGCTCATATCCTTGATCGAATTATTCAATCCGAACGTTTTATAGGTTTCCGGCCCATGAATACATTAGTGGGGCTGCGAAGCTTCCCACTATCATCTACGATGGCGGTGGGAACATCAAGGCAGTAGGGGTAGAGGCGGTGAAAGAGGGCATTTACGAGACTGCTGAAGGCGAGCATTGGGCAAAGGCTGAATGGTGTGTGTCAATCCTTTACTTGGCGCTCCATTTTCACACCAAACTAGGTTCAAACTACGTCTTCGGCAGCTGCTTCCATACTGTCGATCCTGTGCCCAACTCCCTGATATTCGAGAAGGGGCATACTAACAGCTGCTTTATTTTGGACTCGCGTATTTAGGAGTCGGACGGTAAGTATTTGGATCATCAGCTCTCATTTCTGGTTGGCTGCAGTATTCGAATCCGAATCCAGACAATGAATGGTCCTAGTTCCGCACCATCTCCACCGTCCAGGATGTGTGAGTCCTCCGAGCCCTCTGAATTATTGAAAGCAAACTAACTTCTACATTAGTTTATGGGTACGCAGCGACCAGCTGATGGTGCTTCCGAATGGCGACCATGTCCCGAACTAACGCAGTCACTCTTATGGTTCATCTACACTTGTTCTACCACTATCCTACCTTTGCGTGGACGCTGGCCACTTTCCACCTCCGAGATGATTCACCACCTACTCGCGCTTGCCTTGTGTATCTAATGTATACTTGGTCGCAGGATATGGACTTGTTACTGTTGCGCGGGGCCAAGTAACGTGAAGCATATATTATGGTTCGGGTCTGATATGTACTAGTACCTAGCCACCTTTTGTTGACGCAGTGCTCGAACACAATCAATTTTAATCGCCTACGGTGCGATAGGCCTACTCAAAGGCTTGCAAATATATGGCATTCAAAGCCAGGGACGGTCTTCACAAAGCTCTTTGCCCGTCTTTGAAAGATTCTCGATGGTCTCGAAGATGACCGTCTCTAGAAGAATGTGTACCTGTGTCCCGAAAGACGTGCGGTCTCCGTGTCTTTGAAGTCTTCGGGTCTTTCCGAAGACCCCAAAGATGCCCAAAGACGACCCTCATGTTTTCCTGATGCCTTCTATGAATAAACGGCAAGCATTTCCATGCAAGGTGAGTTTCAAATGAGTGTGAACTACTCGCGGGCATGCGGTGAAATGATGTCCGACAACAAATCTAACACCCTAGCTAAATTTATACGTACATTCGCTGACTTGACAGAGGCTAAAGAAATCTGAAACACGGAACCCAACTTACGCTTCTATTCAGTGTTACGTAGTTTTTATGAACTTCATCAATCAAGGTGGCCACTCGCTTCTCAGACCTTTAAATGAGAGAGGTGCTATTACACGTTCAACATCCGCCTCAAAAAATCGCTGTCTATCACGATGTCTCCTCCTTCCAGAGGTTTCCACTTTTCGAGACTCTACCACGGAGATAAACTCGACAAGGCACTTGCGCGTCATGAGCACTACCTTTTTTCCAGATTGGCTTTAAGATCTGGAATGCGAGTGCTAGATATTGGATGTGGAGTAGGCCAAGTGGCTCTTGAATTGGCAAACTTTTACAACGTTCAGGTGATTGGCATTGATAAATGCTTGAAAAATGTACCAATTTTATTCCTCAAACTGTCTTGCGCTCACAGCTTTATGCTCAGATTCAAGAAGCCGACCGTCGATGCCAGGATATGTTGATGTCTGACCAAGTTACGTTTATACACAGTACGTTCACGTTCGGAAGATCACCACGGCCGCCTTACCGAACTCCCAGCGCCTTGTATCGGCGATATTCAAAACTATCCTGAACTTGGAACTTTTGATGCGATATATGCTATCGAATCTCTAGCAGTAAGATCAACCTTGCTGTTGTCTTTCTGATTTTACTTACACACTCGAAGGCAGAATCAAGCTTCGAAGATATATATCGCCGATGCTACAAACTTTTAAAGCCCTTTGGCTATGTAGGTTGCCTCCCTTGATATAAATTATTTTGAAAATTCACAAAGCTTGCAGTTAGGTGTCTACGAATGGTGCTGGACTTCAGATTTCAACCCATCCGCCATTGAGCACTGCCGGTTGGCCAATATGCTTGAAGAATCGACAGGAATCGGGCACCGTGAGCCCAGTGAGAGGCTCATACCTGCAGCTTTAAAGGCACTTGCAAGATCTCATTTCCAGGTCGTTGAATGGGAAGATCTAGGGAAATTTAACAGCAAGAATTCCTGTGTACCATGGTACGAACACTTGGAACATGCGATTCAATCTCCACAACTAGAGTGGCCATTGACATTCGGGGACTTGCCGAAAGAATCAGCGGTAATTCTTCTTCACGCTGGAGTTTATAATGTGCGCATTTTTGACATTCGTTTGAATGATCTAACAGAGGGGATAGCTCTTCACTCCAATGGCAATGATAATTTCGCGACGCCTTGACGTCAAACTTGGTGGTAACTATTGACCAATGACCGGTGATTCCTCAGGCTGCCGCTTCCACGTGTACACTGAGGGTATAAAATGATGTTGAGAGGGTTCGAAGTACGATGACTGTGTTGCCAACGGTTTCAATGAGCCCGTTTCGTTACACAAATCATTGGAGCCATCAAGCATCGGAAAATTTTCGAAGTTGTTTTTGATTCGTACTAATTAAAATTCAGTTGTGGATACTTGGAATCTGGCATAAAGCTTCGACAATAAGAAGGCACGCGAGTTTGTTGAAAACCAGAGGCCTTGAATTGAACACATTCTGTCTGGTGACTCGGAAGGATGGAATTATGAATACAGGACGTGCGATGTTCCTTTATCCAAAGCGGTCGTAGCCTTGGTCTCCCTTTTTAAAAGCCAGCACGGGTTATGTTCTATTCTTCTGAGGAGCTCTGTATGGCTGACCCCGAAATCAAGGAATGCTTTCAGTTCTTATTGTGTTTACTCCTAGGCTGACAATGGGGACCATCGGTAAAGATGGGCCCCTTGTTGAAATCAAATCAGCAAGATCAGATAAAAAGATAAGATTTCCGGTTGTCCCCTCAGGACAAACGGATGAGTAGCTACGATACAGATCTTCGTATATATATACTGTAGACTACAAATGAAAGGAGATAAAGATAAAATGCCCCGAAGGACACACAGAACAATGAAAATGGGGAGTGTACCTTAAATCCGGAGATCGGGTGCATTGCGCACGCTCGCACAGCCTCTCGAAATTCCAACACCCCTAAATGGATATGGCTTGATAAAGGTTGGCGGTTGGGTTCGGCTCACTTCCGTGGGCAGAAAAGAACAACCTCCACGTTTTGATTGTGAAAGGGTTGATGCGATGGGTAAGGATCAATACTTAAAGAATAACGCTTCTTACTAGTTGGCCGTGCCCAAAAAAGTATGGCATCGGAACCATATTTAGAAACCACCAAGTAGGACACTGACCGGGATCGAGATTCGAGACCAAAGACCACGGCACTTACATCGCGGAACAACTACACTCTCCCAAGCCACCTTCAAAACCATCCAGGTGGAACACATCCTTTGATGCAACTCCGTAGCGCTCGCAGAGTCTTATAACCCGCCTTTAGACATTTTTCCTTGCACCTGACGATTGAACCCTCAAGCCAGCCATATCGGGTCAGCAACCCACAATCTTTAAGAACGAAGGCAAACAAGGATAAGACGGGACTAAGTGGTTCGGAAGAATGAATGGTGCAATTCGAACGCATTTAGGATCGACAGTAGAGCTGTTCACGTTGGATGCAGGGGCCCTACTGCAGCTACGTGTACTAAGTGCTGCATGAGATTGGGATTACGGATGGAAATATGTCAACATAGCTAGGACATGAAAGGGTGCTGAAAGGAATGGTGGGAAAATCGAAATTAGCATCTCAGGAATTATAAACGTTAACTTAACCTGACAAATGATTAATGATTGAGAACCATTGACATATTGGTTCCAAGTACGATGCCATGCGGTGTATACGAGCATCGACACTCAACACACTCAGGCACAGCGCCAAGAAGTGACGATGTGTCGCTGATGCCCCATCAAATTGCATGCCGGAGGTTGCCACTGAGTTACATTTGACACTCCGAAGAATCTGCCGGATAGGTGCCGCTAGGGGTTAGGACGCAGGTTAGCGTTAGTGGTTAGCGTTAGAGGTTAGTGTTAGGGGTTAGTGTTAAGGTTAGAGTTAAGGTTAGCGTTAGGGTTAGGGATTATATGTCTCTTCGCGCGGTAGCGCGCTCTTAGATTGGCGGTTAGGGTAGTTAAAACTCCGGCTGCCGAGAGGCAGCCGAAGTACGGTGTGTCGCATTTCATGAATTCCCCATTCGGGGAGTGTGACGCACTACGTATATCCTCGATGCCATGGCCCCATAAAAGATTCAAAATATCAGATAGTCAGTATTTTTAATTGTTCGTCCGGGGGTGTGACCTGGAACTGGTTGGACGAAATCTGTACTTCGACCACACTGAAGTAGTCTCTCCTAGCCAGACTGCGATATATGTGAAGTGCCCTACGGTTCACAATATATGAAGTCTGTTTTTTACCACGCCCCTCCAACCGTGTCAGAAAGTTGTTATGTAATCTTCGGACTTTGAAAA
>Ga0307517_10001618_pt1 | contig 37446 bp, 29 predicted proteins | sample 23_EM_MG_FD_194515 | JGI IMG/M metagenome (GOLD analysis project Ga0307517, IMG submission 194515) | Populus trichocarpa ectomycorrhiza microbial communities from riparian zone in the Pacific Northwest, United States - 23_EM | ecosystem: Host-associated > Plants > Roots > Unclassified | place...
GGCGACCAGGACCACCGCGCCGATGACGATCGCGGCGATCTTCCCGCCGTTGCCGCCGCGCGGCGGCGGGGGCGGCGGCTGTTGCGGCGGGTAGCCGCCGGGGCCGCCGGGGCCGCCCGGGCCGCCGCCGTAGCCCCCGTATCCGCCGTAGCCACCCCCGCCCGGCGGCGGGTAGCCGCCCTGGCCGCCCTGGCCCTGATCGGGGTAGCCGTAACCGCCGCCCTGGCCCTGGTCGGGGTAGCCGTAACCGCCGCCGCCCTGCGGCGGGGGCGGCGGTCCGAAGCCCTGCGGTGGTCCGTAACCGTAGCCGCCGCCCTGGCCGGGCTGGGGCTGGGGCTGATTGGGCTGTGGCGGCGGAGGAAAACTCATGAACGAAGCATGCCCCATACGGGTGACGTCGGGTTCACTCGGATACGAACTCGTGACAGGGGTGACCACTTGCTGACGACAGGTCAGCCGAGTTGCGCCCTATGCGCTGAATGCGGCGTTTCCGGTTGACAGGCCACCGGCGGCAGAATGGACCCCATGAACCCCCCGCTCGACCCCGCCGTCGCCGCCCGCCTCAAGCGCAACCCCGACGGCCTCGTGCCCGCCATCGCCCAGCAGTACGACACCGGCGAAGTCCTCATGCTCGGCTGGATGGACGACGAGGCGCTCCGCCGGACCCTCACCACCGGCCGCTGCACCTACTGGAGCCGCAGCCGCCAGGAGTACTGGGTCAAGGGCGACACCTCCGGCCACGTCCAGCACGTCAAGGCCGTGGCCCTGGACTGCGACGGCGACACCCTTCTCGTCAAGGTCGACCAGACCGGCGCCGCCTGCCACACCGGCGACCGCACCTGCTTCGACGCGGATCCGCTGCCGCTGGGCTGACCCACTAGGCTGCCGCCATGACCAGGGGCACTGCCAGGGGCACTGTTACGCCGGACCTCGATACGTTTCGCAAGCTCGCGATGGACCGCCGGGTGATCCCGGTGAGCAGGCGGCTGCTCGCGGACGGGGACACGCCGGTCGGGCTGTACCGGAAGCTGGCCGGGGAGCGGGCGGGGACGTTTCTGCTGGAGTCGGCGGAGAACGGCAAGTCGTGGGCGCGGTATTCGTTCGTCGGCGTGCGCAGCGACGCGACGCTGACCGAGCGGGACGGTCAGGCGCACTGGATCGGGACACCGCCGGTCGGGGTGCCCGAGCACGGGGATCCGCTGGCGGCGCTGCGGGCGACCGTGGAGACCCTGCACACGCCGCGGGATCTGCACGACGACGCCGGACTGCCGCCGTTCACCGGCGGGATGGTCGGCTACCTCGGCTATGACATCGTGCGCCGCCTGGAGCGGATCGGGGACCACGCGCAGGACGATCTGCACCTGCCCGAGCTGACGATGCTGCTGACCTCGGACCTGGCGGTGCTGGACCACTGGGACGGCTCGGTGCTGTTGATCGCGAACGCGATCAACCACAACGACCTCGACACCGGCATCGACGAGGCGTACGCGGACGCCGTGGCCCGCCTGGACGCCATGGCGGCCGATCTGGCGCGGCCGATCGACTCGGGGGCGGTGGAACTGCCGCCGTCGGAGCTGCCGGAGGAGATCGAGTCCCGCTCGGGCGGGGCGGTCTACCAGGCGGCGGTGGAGACGGCCAAGGAGTACATCCGGGCCGGCGACGCCTTCCAGATCGTTCCGTCGCAGCGCTTCGAGACCCCGTGCCCGGCGAGCGCGCTGGACGTGTACCGGGTGCTGCGCGCGACCAACCCGTCCCCCTACATGTACCTGTTCCGCTTCGACGGCTTCGACGTGGTCGGCTCCAGCCCGGAAGCCCTGGTCAAGCTCGAGGACGGCCGCGCCATGGTGCACCCGATCGCGGGAACGCGGCACCGCGGGGCGACCCCGCAGGAGGACCAGGCGCTGGCCGAGGAACTGCTCGCCGACCCCAAGGAGCGGGCCGAGCACCTGATGCTGGTGGACCTGGGCCGCAACGACCTGGGCCGGGTGTGCGAGCCGGGCAGCGTGGAGGTCGTCGACTTCATGTCGGTCGAGCGCTACAGCCACGTCATGCACATCGTCTCCACGGTGACGGGAACACTGGGCGCGGGCCGCACGGCCTTCGACGTACTGACCGCGTGCTTCCCGGCCGGGACGCTGTCCGGTGCGCCCAAGCCGCGCGCGATGCAGATCATCGACGAGCTGGAGCCGACCAGGCGTGGCCTGTACGGCGGCTGCGTGGGCTATCTGGACTTCGCCGGGGACTCCGACACCGCCATCGCCATCCGTACGGCGCTGCTGCGCGACGGCACGGCGTACGTACAGGCGGGTGCGGGGGTCGTCGCGGACTCCGACCCGGTCGCGGAGGACACCGAGTGCCGGAACAAGGCGGCGGCGGTGCTGCGGGCGGTGGCCACCGCGAACGCGCTGCGGCGATAGGTGATGGCGATAGGCGATAGTGGTGGAGTGACTGCCGTGACCCAGCCCCGTACCGACGAAGCCCCCGTACCGCCCGCTGCCCGGAGCGGTGGCGGCGGCGCGCGCAGGAGCATCACCGCCGCGCTGCTGCTCGGCCTGGCGGGCGCCACGATCGTGCTGCTCGCCAAAGGCCGGATCTGGATGAACGGCACCGTCGACATCGGCGCCGGCGGGATCCGCTCGGTGAGCGCCACCGGGCAGCAGGTCGGCGGGCTGCCGGGGTCGCTGGCACTGGTGGCGATGGCGGCGTTCGTCGCGGTGTTCGCGGTGCGCGGCGCGAGCCGGGTGGCCCTGGCGGGGCTGCTGGTGCTGTGCGGCGCGGGCACGGTCGTCGCGGCGCTGTCCTCGCTCGACGACCCCTCGGCGATGAACGCGGCGGCCGCCACGGCCACCGCCCTGGTGCACGCCACCGTCAGCGAGCACACCACCACCGCCTGGCCGCTGCTCTCCGCCGGGGGCGGAGCCCTGGTGCTCGCGGCCGGGATCATCGCCCTCGTACGCGGCCGGGCCTGGCCGGCGATGTCCAGCCGGTACGACCGCGAAGGGGCCGAACCCGCCATGCGCAGGCAGCGCAAGCCGGTCGTGGATCCCGACCGGCCGGAGGACCTGTGGAAGGCGCTGGACCGGGGCGAGGACCCCACCGAAGCCGGCTGACGCGCCGGGCGACCCCCCTGCGCGGCACAGTGCGTGAGCAGGGGACAATGGTGCCGACCTTCTGAACCTCAGAACCTGTAGAACGACTTGGGAGCACTCATGGCGGGCAACAGCCACGGACACACCCCTGCCGCCTGGACCGGCGTGACCATCGCCTTCATCGGCTTCTGCATCGCGGGTGCTTTCGTCGTCCTGGCGGAGCCGCTGGGCATGTTCGCCGGCCTCATCGTGGCCGGCCTGGGCGGCATCGTGGGCATGGCCATGCGCGCGGCGGGCCTCGGCAAGGACACCAAGGCGTCCGTGCAGAGCAGCTGACCGAACCGGTTCTCACAGAACGGCGTGGCCTCGCGGCTGCGCCGTTCGCCGTTTCCGGGGGAGAATCGGCCCGTGAGGACCATGACAGCCGCCGCCACGCGCGCGGCACCGCTCGCCACGCCGCTGGCCGTCCTCGGCGGAGTGGCCGCCGCCTTCGCCTATGTCGCCACCGTGGACCCGAACACCCCCGGGCACTACCCGGTGTGCCCGCTGCTGCACTACACCGGGATCTACTGCCCCGGCTGCGGAGGCCTGCGCAGCGCGTACGCCGTCGCGCACGGCGACCTCGGCGCGGCGCTGGGGTCCAACGCGCTGGCCGTCGCCGGGTACGCCGTCTTCGCCGTCTTCTGGGCCGTCTGGTTCTCCCGTACGGTCCGGGGGCGGCCCTTCACGGTGGGCCTGAAACCCGCCTATGTGTGGGGTGTCGCGGCGGTTGTGATCGCTTTCACGATTGTCCGGAACCTGCCGTTCGGGGCGGCCCTGGCACCGTAGGTATGTCCACGTAGTGGGCTTATGCCCTGCCGGATGCGGGTCCTCCGCTCGCTGCCGGTTACCATCGCATTGCTGGTGGAACACCTGATTCACTGGCCTGATCATTTCGCTCATGGAAGGGGACCGCTCGCGTGAGTGTGCTCGACGAGATCATCGACGGAGTCCGCGAAGACCTCGCCGAGCGGCAGGCACGAGTCTCCCTCGACGAGCTCAAGGAGGCGGCGGCCAAGGCCCCCGAGGCCAAGGACGGGGTCGCCGCGCTGCGCGGCGACAGCGTCAAGGTCATCTGCGAGGTCAAGCGCTCCAGCCCCTCCAAGGGCGCGCTGGCGGCCATCGCCGACCCGGCCGGGCTCGCCGCCGACTACGAGGCGGGCGGCGCCGCCGTCATCAGTGTCCTCACCGAGCAGCGCCGCTTCGGCGGCTCGCTGGCCGACCTGGACGCGGTCCGGGCCAAGGTGGACATCCCGGTGCTGCGCAAGGACTTCATCGTCACCGCGTACCAGCTCTGGGAGGCCCGCGCGCACGGCGCCGACCTGGCGCTGCTGATCGTCTCCGCGCTGGAGCAGGACGCGCTGGTCTCGCTCATCGAGCGCGCCCAGTCCATCGGCCTCACGCCGCTGGTCGAGGTCCACGACGAGGAAGAGGTCGTCCGCGCGGTGGATGCCGGGGCGCGCATCATCGGCGTCAACGCGCGTAACCTCAAGACCCTCGAGGTCGACCGCGGCACCTTCGCCCGGGTCGCCCCCGAGATCCCCGACCACATCGTCAAGATCGCCGAGTCCGGTGTGCGCGGCCCCCACGACCTCATCGCCTACGCGAACGACGGCGCCGACGCCGTCCTCGTCGGCGAGTCCCTGGTCACCGGCCGTGACCCCAAGGCCTCCGTCGCCGACCTCGTCGCCGCCGGCGCCCACCCGGCGCTGCGGCACGGCCGCGGCTAGTCGGACGGCTCGGCCCAAATCAACATCCGGGCCCGATCCGGTCGGCTACAGTGATCGCATGCCCCTGTCCACCGCCCTCGGCTCCCCGGACGCCTACGCGCGTCTGCGCCGTGGCTGCCGCCCGCGTGGCTGCCGCGCGCCGGCGAGGCGTGTGCTGGGACGCAGGGTGCGGTATGTGATCGGGTGCGAGCCGGGCCAGGTGAACGGTCGCCGATGGCGCGTCGGCCCTGCGACGGCCGTCACCGCACGCTGAGCGCTGCCCTGTAGAGCAGCTGAGCTGCTGTTTTCGCGTGCGTTTTCGCACGGGCCGTCGCGGACGATACGTACCGTTCATCCGTTGCGTAAGGACGCGAGGAGTTAATACCGTCATGTCATCTGACGACTTCTTCATCCCGGACCCCGAAGGCCGGATCCCCAGTGCCGAGGGCTATTTCGGCGCCTTCGGCGGCAAGTTCATCCCCGAGGCACTCGTCGCGGCCGTCGACGAGGTGGCCGCCGAGTACGACAAGGCCAAGACCGACCCCGCCTTCGCCGCCGAGCTGAACGATCTGCTCGTGAACTACACCGGCAGGCCGAGCGCCCTCACCGAGGTGCCGCGGTTCGCGGAGCACGCGGGCGGGGCGCGGGTGTTCCTCAAGCGGGAGGACCTGAACCACACCGGGTCGCACAAGATCAACAATGTGCTGGGCCAGGCACTGCTCACCAAGCGGATGGGCAAGACCCGCGTGATCGCCGAGACCGGCGCCGGGCAGCACGGCGTGGCGACGGCCACCGCCTGCGCGCTGTTCGGCCTGGACTGCACGATCTACATGGGCGAGATCGACACCGAGCGCCAGGCGCTGAACGTCGCCCGGATGCGGATCCTGGGCGCCGAGGTCATCGCGGTGAAGTCCGGCAGCCGCACGCTGAAGGACGCGATCAACGAGGCCTTCCGCGACTGGGTCGCCAACGTCGACGAGACGCACTACCTCTTCGGCACGGTCGCCGGACCGCACCCCTTCCCGGCGATGGTGCGGGACTTCCACCGCGTCATCGGCGTCGAGGCGCGCCGTCAGATCCTGGAGCGGGCCGGCCGGCTCCCCGACGCGGCCGTGGCCTGCGTCGGCGGCGGGTCCAACGCCATCGGCCTCTTCCACGCCTTCATCCCGGACGCCGGTGTCCGCCTGATCGGCCTGGAGGCGGCCGGCCACGGCGTCGAGTCCGGCGAGCACGCCGCGACCCTGACCGCCGGCGAGCCCGGCATCCTGCACGGCTCGCGCTCCTACGTCCTCCAGGACGACGAGGGCCAGATCACCGAGCCCTACTCGATCTCGGCGGGCCTGGACTACCCGGGCATCGGCCCGGAGCACGCGTACCTCAAGGACGCCGGCCGCGCCGAGTACCGCCCGGTCACGGACGACGAGGCGATGCAGGCGCTGCGCCTGCTGTCCCGCACCGAGGGCATCATCCCGGCGATCGAGAGCGCCCACGCGCTCGCGGGCGCCCTGGCGGTCGGCCGCGAGCTGGGTCCGGAGGGCCTGCTGCTGGTCAACCTCTCGGGACGCGGCGACAAGGACATGGACACGGCGGCCCGCTACTTCGGGCTCTACGACGACGCGGGCAAGGGAGCGGGCAAGTGAGCGGCAACGTCGAAAAGCTGGACAAGGCGCTCGCGGACGCCAAGGCCGAGAACCGCGCCGCCCTCATCGCCTACCTCCCGGCCGGCTTCCCGACCGTCGACGGCGGCATCGCGGCGGTCAAGGCGGCCCTGGAGGGCGGCGCCGACATCATCGAGGTCGGCCTGCCGCACAGCGACCCGGTGCTGGACGGCCCGGTCATCCAGACCGCCGACGACATCGCGCTGCGCGGCGGCGTGCGCATCGCGGATGTGCTGCGCACGGTCCGCGAGGCGCATGACGCGACCGGGGCGCCGATCCTGGTCATGACGTACTGGAACCCCGTCGACCGCTACGGCACCGAGCGTTTCGCCGCCGAGCTGGCCGAGGCGGGCGGCGCGGGCTGCATCCTGCCCGACCTGCCGGTCGAGGAGTCCGAGGCATGGCGCAAGGCCGCCGAGCAGCACGGCCTGGCCACGGTCTTCGTGGTCGCGCCGAGCAGCAAGGACGAGCGGCTCGGCAAGATCACGGCGGCGGGCTCCGGCTTCGTCTACGCCGCCTCGCTGATGGGCGTCACCGGCACCCGGGTCAGCGTCGGCAACCAGGCCTCCGACCTGGTCCGCCGCACCCGCGCCACCACCGACCTGCCGGTCTGCGTCGGCCTCGGCGTGTCCAACGCCGAGCAGGCGGCGGAGGTCGCGGGCTTCGCGGACGGCGTCATCGTCGGCTCCGCCTTCGTCAAGCGCATGCTGGACGCGCCGGACGAGGCGGCCGGGCTGGTCGGCGTGCGCGAGCTGGCGGCGGATCTGGCCAAGGGCGTACGCAGCCGTGGGTAGCTCCGCGTAGCTCCGCGTAGCTCGTAAGAGCGAATTCGGGCCGGGGGTGCGCGTATGCGTGCCCCCGGTTCGTTGTGCAGGGGTGTGAGCGAGAAGAACCGTGAAGGCAAGCGCACCGCCCGCGAGCGGCTGCAGGAACAGCGTGAGAAGGAAAAGGCGCGTGAGAAGCGCAAGCGGGCCCTGATCGTCGGCGGCAGCATCGTCGCCGTGCTGGCGATCGCCGCCGTGATCGGCGTCGTGGCCGCCAACAGCGGGGGCTCGGGGGGCACCAGCGCGGCCGCCTCCCCGGCGGGCGCGACCGGGACCGACAAGCTCGTGATCCCCAGCGGCGCGACCGACGCGCCGTCCACCCTGACCGTCTACGAGGACTTCCGCTGCCCTGCGTGCGGCCAGTTCGAGAAGAACTACCGCGACACGATCCACGGCCTCCAGGACAGCGGCCAGCTCAAGGTCGAGTACCACCTCGTCCGGATCATCGACGGCAACCTCGGCGGCACCGGCTCGCTCAACGCGGGCAACGCGGCGGCATGCGCGCAGGACCAGAACAAGTTCCGGGAGTTCCATGACGTCCTCTACGAGAACCAGCCCTCCGAGACGGACGACAAGTTCGCCAAGAAGTCCTACCTCCTGGAGCTGGCCGGAAAGGTGCCCGGGCTGAAGACCGCCGCCTTCACCTCCTGCGTGAACGACGGGACGTACGACGCCTGGATCAAGGCCTCCAACACGGCCTTCGGCAAGTCCGGTTTCAACTCCACCCCGACCGTCCTGCTGAACGGCAAGAACATCTACGCCGACACCAACAACCCGCTGACCCCGGACAAGCTCAAGCAGCTCGTGGCGACGGCGAACAAGGGCAAGCCCGCGGGGACGGCGACGCCCAGTGTGACGCCGAGCGTTTCCGCGTCCGCGGCTTCGCCGAGTCCTTCGGCGTCGGCTTCTGCTTCCGCATCCGGCTGAGCGTTATCCGTCCGTTGCCGGGCGGGTGCCCGCTCGCCCGCCCGGCAAGGTAGCGTCGGACTTTGCCATGAACCTTGCATTCATCCCCAGTCCGTCGCACGGAGTCCTCTACCTGGGCCCGATTCCGTTGCGCGGCTACGCGTTCTGCATCATCATCGGCGTCTTCGTGGCCGTATGGCTCGGCGGCAAGCGCTGGGTCGCCCGCGGCGGCCAGAAGACCACGGTCGCCGACATCGCCGTCTGGGCGGTGCCGTTCGGCCTGGTCGGCGGACGCCTCTATCACGTCATCACCAGTTACGAGCTCTACTTCGGCGACGGCAAGGACTGGGTCAACGCCTTCAAGATCTGGGAAGGCGGCCTCGGCATCTGGGGCGCGATCGCGCTCGGCGCCGTCGGCGCCTGGATCGGCTGCCGCCGCCGCGGCATCCCCCTCCCGGCCTGGGCCGACGCCCTCGCCCCCGGCATCGCCCTCGCCCAGGCCATCGGCCGCTGGGGCAACTGGTTCAACCAGGAGCTCTACGGCCGCCCGACTGACCTTCCGTGGGCCCTCAAGATCGACCCCGCCCACCGGCCGGTCGACTCGCCGGACCTCGCCACCTACCACCCGACCTTCCTGTACGAGTCCCTGTGGTGCGTCGGTGTCGCCCTGCTCGTCATCTGGGTCGACCGGCGCTTCAAGCTCGGGCACGGGCGCGCTTTCGCGGTCTACGTGGCCGCGTACACGGTCGGCCGGTTCTGGATCGAGTCGATGCGGGTCGACGACGCGCATCACATCCTGGGCATGCGGCTGAACGACTGGACGTCGATCATCGTCTTCGTCGGGGCCGTGGTCTACTTCGTGATCTCCGCGAAGCGGCGGCCCGGGCGGGAAGAGGTCGTCGAACCGCTCGCGGCTGCGGCCGGGCCCGACGCCGAGTCCGATGAGCCGGAGAAGGCCGAGCCCGCGGTTGAGGCCGACGCTGAGGCTGAGCCTGAAGCCGAGGTCGAGGTTGAGGTCGAGGAAGCCTCTGAGGAAGCGCCTGCCAAGAAGTCCTGACGCGCCGAGCAGCTCTTTACGGCCGCCGCACCCCACCGGGTGCGGCGGCCGATGTCTTTCCCCCACTGCGCAAACGCCGGACGGGCTATTTCCGCAGGTAAGGCAGGCTTTCCTTGCTGGAAACGAAGGAAATCGCGGCGTACGGTCGAGGTGTTCTTCGGGTGGGTGTCAGGGCGGAGCCCTGGCGAAAAGGGAGAAGGTGCGCCATGACGGCGACGGCCATCGAGGCAGTGGGCACGCCGCAACACGTCAGCCATCACGAGCACCGTGATGTGAGCGGGGGCTGGCTGCGGCCGGCGGTGTTCGGGGCGATGGACGGGCTGGTTTCCAACCTCGCGCTGATCACGGGCGTGGCCGGAGGGGCCGTGTCGCCGCGCATGATCGTGATCACCGGCTTCGCCGGTCTCGCGGCGGGGGCGTTCTCGATGGCGGCGGGGGAGTACACCTCGGTCGCGTCGCAGCGGGAGCTGGTGGAGGCGGAGCTGGCGCTGGAGCGGCTGGAACTGAGCCGTAATCCGGAGGACGAGCTGCGGGAGCTCGCGTCGCTGTACGTGTCGCGCGGGGTGGAGCCGGAGCTGGCGCGGGAGGTGGCGCGGCAGATGTCGGTGGATCCGGAGCAGGCACTGGAGATACACGCCCGCGAGGAGCTGGGAGTGGATCCGACGGATCTGCCGTCGCCGCTGGTGGCGGCGGTGAGCTCGTTCGTGTCGTTCGGGTTCGGGGCGGTGCTGCCGGTGCTGCCGTATCTGCTGGGGTCGACGGTGCTGTGGCCCGCGCTGATCGTGGCGTTCGTCGGGCTCTTCGCGTGCGGGGCGGCGGTGTCGAAGGTCACGGCGCGCAGCTGGTGGTTCAGCGGACTGCGGCAGCTCCTCTTGGGCGGAGCGGCCGCGGGGGTTACCTTCGTTCTGGGCGCTTTGTTCGGCACTGCCCTCGGGTGACGCCCTGACCGGCCACAAGCCTCTTGTTACCCGCGCGTTTCAGCTCGGCCAACGCAGGGCATCTCCCTGTGGCGCCGTGGGCAGAGCCGCCCGCGTCTCACGGGAGCGACGGCGGTCACATCCTGCCTGCTCGTAGCGCCTTTCTGTCCACATGATGGAAGCGGTCTATCCACTTTTCGGCCATCCGGCCATCATGTAACCTGCACGAAATCGCAGAGGGCCAACGTCGTCCCAGATGCGCATGACATATGCCGATTGACGACGACGGGAGAGCCGATGCGTTCCGCGTCCACGCAGCCCGAGCCCACCGGCTCGCGCTGGGCCCACATGGATGGGCGCCCCGCCCCGCAGGGTATGTACGACCCGCGTAACGAGCACGACGCATGCGGCGTCGGCTTTGTGGCCACCCTCACCGGCGAGGCTGATCACGCGCTGGTCGAGCAGGCGCTCACTGTACTGCGCAACCTGGAGCACCGAGGCGCCACCGGCGCCGAGCCCGATTCCGGCGACGGCGCCGGCATCCTGCTCCAGGTTCCGGACGCGTTTCTCCGCGAGGCCGTGGCCGAGGCGGGCTTCGCCCTGCCCGCGGCCGGCCACTACGCGGTAGGCATCGCCTTCCTTCCCGTCGACGACGAGGACCGCGCCAAGGCCGTCGAGTCGATCGAGCGGATCGCCGCCGAGGAGGACCTGAAGGTCCTCGGGTGGCGTGAGGTGCCGATCGCTCCGGGGCTGCTGGGCGCCACGGCGCGCAGCACCATGCCGTACTTCTCGCAGCTCTTCGTCGAGGACGCGAACGGCGCCACGAAGGCCGGAATCGATCTTGACCGGCCCGCCTTCGTGCTGCGCAAGCGCGCCGAGCGCGAGGCCGACGTGTACTTCCCGTCGCTCTCGGCTCGTACGATCGTCTACAAGGGCATGCTGACCACCGGCCAGCTGGAGCCCTTCTTCCCCGACCTGTCCGACCGCCGGATCGCGACGGCGATCGCGCTGGTGCACAGCCGCTTCTCGACGAACACCTTCCCGAGCTGGCCGCTGGCGCACCCGTACCGGTTCGTGGCGCACAACGGCGAGATCAACACCGTCAAGGGCAACCGCAACTGGATGCGGGCCCGCGAGTCGCAGCTCAAGAGCGACCTGTTCGGCGGGGACCTGGAGCGGATCTTCCCGGTCGCCACGCCCGAGGCCTCGGACACCGCGACCTTCGACGAGGTGCTGGAGCTGCTGCACCTGGGCGGCCGGTCGCTGCCGCACAGCGTGCTGATGATGATCCCGGAGGCGTGGGAGAACCACGACTCGATGGACCCGGCCCGCCGCGCGTTCTACCAGTACCACTCCACCCTGATGGAGCCCTGGGACGGCCCGGCCTGCGTCACCTTCACCGACGGTGTCCAGGTCGGCGCGGTGCTGGACCGCAACGGTCTGCGCCCCGGCCGCTACTGGGTCACCGACGACGGCCTGGTGGTCCTGGCCTCGGAGTCCGGTGTGCTGGACATCGCCCCGGAGAAGGTGGTCAAGAAGGGCCGCCTGCAGCCCGGCCACATGTTCCTGGTCGACACCGCCGAGCACCGGATCATCGAGGACAGCGAGATCAAGGCCCAGCTCGCCGCGGAGAACCCGTACGCGGAGTGGCTGGAAGCCGGTCTGATCCACCTCAACGACCTGCCCGAGCGCGAGCACATCTCGTACACCCACGCCTCGGTCACCCGCCGCCAGCAGACCTTCGGCTACACCGAGGAAGAGCTGCGCGTCATCCTCGCGCCGATGGCCAAGACCGGCGGCGAGCCGCTGGGCTCGATGGGCACCGACTCGCCGATCGCGGCGCTGTCCGCCCGCCCCCGGCTGCTGTTCGACTACTTCACCCAGCTGTTCGCGCAGGTCACGAACCCGCCGCTGGACGCCATCCGCGAGGAGCTGGTCACCTCGCTGATCAGCGCGGTCGGCCCGTCCGGCAACCTGCTGGAGCCGTCCCCGGCGTCCTGTCGCAACATCACCCTGCCCTTCCCGGTGATCGACAACGACGAGCTGGCCAAGCTCATCCACATCAACGCCGACGGCGACCTGCCGGGCCTGAAGGCGGCGACGCTGTCCGGTCTGTACCGGGTCTCCGGCGGTGGCGAGGCGCTGGCCGCCCGCCTGGCGGAGATCTGCGCCGAGGCGGACGCGGCCATAGAGGACGGCGCGCGCTTCATCGTGCTGTCCGACCGGCACTCCGACGCCGAGCACGCGCCGATCCCGTCGCTGCTGCTCACCTCGGCGGTCCACCACCACCTGATCCGTACGAAGCAGCGCACGCAGGTCGGCCTGATGATCGAGGCCGGCGACGTACGCGAGGTGCACCATGTCGCGCTGCTGATCGGCTTCGGCGCGGCGGCGGTGAACCCGTACCTGGCCATGGAGTCGGTCGAGGACCTGCTGCGGGCCGGAACGTTCCTCCAGGACATCGAGCCCGAGGCCGCGATCCGCAACCTGATCAAGGCGCTGGGCAAGGGCGTGCTGAAGGTGATGTCCAAGATGGGCATCTCCACCGTCGCCTCCTACCGTGGCGCGCAGGTGTTCGAGGCCATCGGCCTGGACGGCGAGTTCGTCGACACGTACTTCACCGGCACCGACAGCAAGATCGGCGGCGCGGGTCTCGACGTCATCGCCCAGGAGGTCGCCGCCCGGCACGCCAAGGCCTACCCGGCCTCCGGCATCGCCGCCGCGCACCGCCGCCTGGAGATCGGCGGCGAGTACCAGTGGCGCCGTGAGGGCGAGCCGCACCTGTTCGACCCGGACACCGTCTTCCGGCTGCAGCACTCCACGCGCTCGCGCCGCTACGACATCTTCAAGCAGTACACCTCGCGGGTCGACGAGCAGGCCGAGCGCCTGATGACCCTGCGCGGGCTCTTCCGCTTCAAGGACGACGACCGGAACCCGATCTCGATCGACGAGGTCGAGCCGGTCTCGGAGATCGTCAAGCGCTTCTCCACCGGCGCCATGTCGTACGGCTCCATCTCCATGGAGGCGCACGAGACGCTGGCCATCGCCATGAACCAGCTCGGCGGCAAGTCCAACACCGGCGAGGGCGGCGAGGACCCGGACCGCCTCTACGACCCGGCGCGGCGCAGCGCCATCAAGCAGGTCGCCTCCGGCCGCTTCGGCGTGACGAGTGAGTACCTGGTCAACGCGGACGACATCCAGATCAAGATGGCCCAGGGCGCCAAGCCCGGCGAGGGCGGCCAGCTGCCCGGCCACAAGGTCTACCCGTGGATCGGCAGGACCCGGCACAGCACGCCGGGCGTCGGCCTGATCTCGCCGCCGCCGCACCACGACATCTACTCCATCGAGGACCTGGCTCAGCTGATCCACGACCTCAAGAACGCCAACCCCGACGCCCGCATCCACGTGAAGCTGGTCTCCGAGGTCGGCGTCGGAACCGTGGCCGCCGGTGTCAGCAAGGCGCACGCCGATGTCGTGCTCATCTCCGGCCACGACGGCGGCACCGGTGCTTCGCCCCTTACGTCGCTGAAGCACGCGGGCGGCCCCTGGGAGCTCGGCCTGGCCGAGACCCAGCAGACGCTGCTGCTCAACGGGCTGCGCGACCGCATCGTCGTCCAGACCGACGGCCAGCTCAAGACCGGCCGCGATGTCGTCATCGCCGCGCTGCTCGGCGCCGAGGAGTTCGGTTTCGCGACCGCGCCCCTGGTCGTCTCCGGCTGCGTCATGATGCGCGTCTGCCACCTGGACACCTGCCCGGTCGGCATCGCCACCCAGAACCCGGAGCTGCGCGAGCGCTTCTCCGGCAAGGCCGAATACGTCGTGAACTTCTTCGAGTTCATCGCGCAGGAGGTCCGCGAGCTGCTCGCCGAGCTCGGCTTCCGCACCATCGAGGAGGCCGTCGGCCACGCCGAGCTGATCGACACCACCCAGGCGGTCGACCACTGGAAGGCCCAGGGCCTGGACCTGTCCTCCCTCTTCTACGTGCCCGAGCTTCCCGAGGGCGCCGTCCTGCACCGCACGGTGGAGCAGGACCACGGCCTGGCGAAGGCGCTCGACAACGAGCTGATCAAGCTCGCCGCCGACGCGCTGGAGAACGGCGAGCCGGTCCGCGCCCAGGTCAAGGTGCGTAACGTCAACCGCACGGTCGGCACCATGCTCGGCCACGAGGTGACCAAGAAGTACGGTGGCGCCGGCCTGCCCGACGACACCATCGACATCACCCTCGTCGGCTCCGCCGGCCAGTCGTTCGGCGCCTTCCTCCCCAAGGGCATCACCCTGCGCCTGGAGGGCGACGCCAACGACTACGTCGGCAAGGGCCTGTCCGGCGGCCGCGTCATCGTCCGCCCGGACCGGGGCGCCGACCACCTCGCGGAGTACTCCACGATCGCGGGCAACACGATCGGCTACGGCGCCACCGGCGGCGAGCTGTTCCTGCGCGGCCGCACCGGCGAGCGCTTCTGCGTCCGCAACTCCGGTGCCACCGTCGTCTCGGAGGGCGTGGGCGACCACGGCTGCGAGTACATGACCGGCGGCCGGGCGGTCGTGCTGGGCGAGACGGGCCGCAACTTCGCGGCCGGCATGTCCGGCGGCATCGCGTACGTCCTCGACCTGAACCCCGACAACGTCAACACCGGCATGGTGAACGTCGAGGCGCTGGACGCGGACGACATCAAGTGGCTGCACGACGTGGTGCGCCGCCACGAGGAGGAGACCGGCTCGACGGTGGCCACCAGGCTCCTCGCCGACTGGGGTAACACCCTGACCCGCTTCGGCAAGGTCATGCCGAGGGACTACAAGGCAGTGCTCGCCGCCAAGAACGCCGCCGAGCAGGCCGGACTCAGCGAGTCCGAGACCACCGCGAAGATGATGGAGGCGGCAAATGGCTGACCCGAAGGGCTTCCTCACCACGCCCCGCGAGACGGCCCCGACCCGTCCCGTCGACGAGCGCAAGAAGGACTGGAACGAGGTCTACGTTCCCGGCGGGCTGCTGCCGATCATCAGCAAGCAGGCCGGGCGCTGCATGGACTGCGGCATCCCCTTCTGTCACAACGGCTGTCCGCTGGGGAACCTGATCCCCGAGTGGAACGACTACGCCTACCGCGGGGACTGGCAGGCCGCGAGCGAGCGCCTGCACGCCACCAACAACTTCCCGGAGTTCACCGGGCGGCTGTGCCCGGCGCCGTGTGAGTCGGCGTGCGTGCTGGGCATCAACCAGCCCGCCGTCACCATCAAGAACGTCGAAGTCACCATCATCGACAAGGCCTGGGACAGCGGCGACGTCACCCCGCAGCCCCCGGACCGGCTGTCCGGCAAGACCGTCGCCGTCATCGGCTCCGGCCCCGCGGGACTCGCCGCCGCCCAGCAGCTGACCCGGGCGGGCCACACGGTCGCGGTGTTCGAGCGCGCCGACCGCATCGGCGGACTGCTGCGCTACGGCATCCCCGAGTTCAAGATGGAGAAGCGGCACATCAACCGCCGCATCGAGCAGATGCGCGCGGAGGGCACCAGGTTCCGCACCGGCGTCCAGATCGGCACCGACCTCGACGGCGCGAAGCTGCGCAGGCGCTACGACGCCGTGGTCATCGCCGCCGGCGCCACCCAGGCCCGTGACCTGCCGGCCGAGGGGCGCGAACTCAAGGGCATCTACCAGGCCATGGAGTACCTGCCGCTGGCCAACAAGGTGCAGGAGGGCGACTTCGTCACCCCGCCGATCAGCGCCGCCGGCAAGCACGTGGTCGTCATCGGCGGCGGCGACACCGGCGCGGACTGCGTCGGCACCGCCCACCGCCAGGGCGCGGCCTCGGTCACCCAGCTGGAGATCATGCCCCGGCCGAGCGACAGCCGCCCGGCCAACCAGCCCTGGCCGACCATGCCGATGACGTACAAGGTCACCTCGGCGCACGAGGAGGGCGGCGAGCGGGTCTACGCCGTCAACACCGTGCGGTTCGAGGGCGACGAGGAAGGCAACGTCAAGGCGCTGCACCTGGTCGAGGTCAAGTTCGAGGACGGCAGGTTCGTCCCGCAGCCCGGCACCGAGAAGGTCATCCCGGCCGAACTGGTCACCCTGGCCATGGGCTTCACCGGCACCGACCAGAAGAACGGCCTGGTCGAGCAGCTCGGCCTGCAGCTGGACGCGCGCGGCAACATCGCGCGCGACGGCGACTACGCGACCAACGTCGGCGGCGTCTTCGTCGCCGGTGACGCCGGCCGCGGCCAGTCGCTGATCGTCTGGGCCATCGCCGAGGGCCGCTCCGCCGCCCGCGCGGTGGACCGCTTCCTCACCGGCGCCAGCACCCTGCCGGCCCCGATCCGGCCGACTGACCGCCCGCTGACGGTCTGACGCCCCAGAAGCGTTCCCGTACAACGGCGTACGGAACGGAAACCACAGCGCCCGCCTCCACCCGACCGGAGGCGGGCGCTGTGACGTGCGCGTATGCGTAATGTGCGCATGGCGTGAATGTGTATGCGTAACCCGGTGAGTGTTATGCACTTCACGGTGGCCAATTGTGCGGGCATCGCCGGGATGCGCGCTTCGCCCGGTGTTCGGCCCGCCGGGCGAATGACATGATCCCCCTTCCGGGTTACCGGTGGTACCTGAGAGGAATCCCCCCATGGGTCATGTCGATCATTTCAGCGCCGGCTGGGTCACTCCCGTACTATCCTTCGCGATGGCCTGTGTCGGCGCGGCGCTCGGACTGCGCTGTACCGTACGGGCTTTGGAGTCCACCGGGGCCTCCAAGCGCAACTGGCTGGTGCTCGCGTCCATCGCCATCGGCTCCGGTATCTGGACCATGCACTTCATCGCCATGCTCGGCTTCGGCGTCACCGGCACCCCGATCCGGTACGACGTCCCGCTCACCGCGCTCAGCCTGGTCGTCGCGATGGCGGTCGTCGGCGCCGGTGTCTTCACGGCGGGCTTCGGCAAGTCCCGCGTACGCGCGGTGCTGATGGGCGGCCTGGGCACCGGCCTCGGGGTCGCGGCCATGCACTACATCGGCATGGCGGCCCTCAATCTGCACGGCGAGGTGGATTACGACCCGAAGATGGTCGCCCTCTCCATCCTGATCGCGGTCGTGGCCGCCACCGCGGCGCTCGCGATCACGCTGACCGTACGCGGCCCGGTCGTCGCCACCATCGCGTCCCTGGTCATGGGCGTCGCCGTGGTCAGCATGCACTACACCGCGATGTACGCGGTCAGCATCGTCCTCGACCCGAGCAGCGCCTCCCTGCCGGGCGCCACGGCGACCGAGTTCATCTTCCCGCTCGCCGTGCTGCTCGGCTCGTTCCTCTTCCTCACCTCCGCGTATGTGGCGCTCTCCCCGACCGGCAAGCGCCATGACACCGCCCTGTCGGCGGAGTTGCTCCGCGAGGTCGAACTCATCACCGCCTGACATACCGAACAAGGACCCCCATGCGTGGCACCCGTAACGCCGACCGGCTGCGCCCCAGATCGGTCAGAGCGAAGATCGTCTCCCTGCTCATGCTCCCCATCGTGTCGCTGATGGCGCTGTGGGGATTCGCCGCGGTCAACACCGCCTCCAACATCGGTGACCTGCAGCGGCTCAAGGAAGTCAACTCCCAACTCCTCACCCCCCTCGACGCGTTCACCACCGCACTGCAGGCCGAGCGCGCCGCGGCAGTGCGGGGCGAAGGCAAGAAGCTGACCGCCGCCCAGAAGGCCACCGACGCCGCCGCGACCGCCCTCCAGGACGGCATCAACTCCAGCAGCGCCGACGCCGGACTGCTCGACTCCAGCCTGCCCGGCCGGATCAGCCGGCTGGACAAGGACATCAGCGCGCTCGCGACACTGCGCACGGACACCTCCTTCGACACCCGGTACGCCGACTACACCGCCGTCATCGAGCACGGCTTCGCCGTCACCGGCGCGCTCACCGGCCTCCAGGACACCGAGGTCACCTCCGAGGCCCGCGTCGTCCTCGAACTCTCCCGCGCCCGCGAGGCCATCGCCCGCGAGGACGCGGTGCTCGGCGCCGCCAGCGCCAAGGGGACGCTCACCAAGAAGCAGTACGGCGTCTTCGTCGGCGCCGTCGCCACCCAGCGGCTGCTCCTGCAGCCCGCCATCGCCGACCTGCACGCCGCCGACCGGACGACGTACAACGCGATCGTGTCCGGCGCCGACTTCAAGAACCTGCGGTCGGCCGAGAACAGCGTGCAGAGCGCGGGCCCCGGCGACTCGGCCGTCTCCGTGAACTCCCTTGCGGACTGGGACGCTTCGGCGGCCAACGTCCTGAAGGACCTGGGCCGTGCCCAGAGCGCGGCCGGCACCGCGGCCGCCGCCGCCGTCAACCCCTTCGGCCTGGCCACGCTCGGCGGCTCCGGAATCGCGGTCGTCCTGGGCCTGGTCGGCGTACTGCTGTCACTGCTGGTCTCCGTGCGGGTCGGCCGCGGCCTCATCGTCGAACTCCTCGACCTGCGCAACTCGGCCCTGGACGTGGCCGGCCGCCGCCTGCCCCAGGCCATGCGCCGCCTGCACGCGGGCCAGGGCGTCGACATCGACGCCGAAGCCCCCGTGCGCAGGCTGATCGGCGACGAGCTCGCGCAGGTCGGCACCGCGCTCAACGCCGTGCAGCGTGCGGCGCTCAAGGCCGCCTCGCAGCGCGCCGAACTGCTCAGCGGCATCTCCGGTGTGTACGTCAGCATCGCGCGCCGCAGCCAGGTGCTGCTGCACCGCCAGCTCGACCTGCTCGACACCATGGAGCGCCGCAACCACGACCCGGTCGAGCTGGAGGACCTGTACCGCCTGGACTACCTCACCACGCGCATGCGGCGGCACTCCGAGTCCCTGCTCATCCTCTCCGGCATCCCCGCCGGGCGCGGCTGGCGCGACCCCATCCCCTTGGTGGACGTCCTGCGCGCGGCCGTCGCGGAGATCGAGGACATCAACCGCGTCCAGGTCCGTGAGGTCCCGCCGGTCTCGCTGGCCGGCCCGGCCGTCGCCGACGTCATCCACCTGCTGGCCGAACTGGTGGAGAACGCGTCCTCCTTCTCGCCGCCCAGCACCAAGGTCGAGGTGCGCGCGCAGGTCGGCCGCGACGGCCTGCTCCTGGAGATCGAGGACTGCGGCTTCGGCATGAAGGACGACGCCCTGGCCGCCGCCAACAGCAAGCTGCAGTCCCAGCGCGTCGACCTGCTCGACACCAAGCAGCTCGGCCTGTTCGTCGTCAACCGCCTCGCCCAGCGCCAGGACATCCACGTCGAACTGCGCCACAGCCCGGCCGGCGGCGTCACCGTCGTCGTCCTCCTCCCCGCCGCCCTGCTGCGGGAGCAGCCCGCCCCCGTGCGGGTCGCGGCGGGTTACGACCGCGGGCTGGCCCCGGCCGCCGCGCTGATCCCGAACCAGCGGCACTCGTAACCACCGCGACTACCCGGTGCCCGGGGGGAGGTTCCGTGCCGTCAGGTCGCGGAACTCCCCCCGGGCGTCCTCGGTGTAGACCCCGACGCTGCCACGGCCGTACGGCCGCTCGGTGTCGGTGTACGAGGTCAGCTCCCGGCCGCCGACCTGTACCGAGAAGGCCGCGCCCCGCTGGGTGACCAGCACCTGGTACCAGCGGCCGACGGGGAAGCGGGCCGGGCCGGTGGCCAGGAAGCGCTGGCCGCCCGGGTAGGCGGGGTCGCGCTTGCCGAGCTCCCAGCCGTTGGGCTTGAGGGTGACGTAGTAGAAGTGCTCGGGGTCGGTGTACGACCAGAGCAGCCACGGCACTTCCCAGGGGTTGGGCTTCGGGGTCCGCAACTGGGCGACGGCCCGCATCCGCGCCGAGAAGACCATGTCCCCGTAGACGGCGGTGGAGACGATGAGCCCGGCGTGGGTCTCGTCCGGGAGCCGGGCCGCCTGCGGGGCGATGGTCAGCGTGCCGTCGTGGCCGCAGTTCTCGCCGTAACCGTCGTACACCGACCGCCAGACGCCGTGGACGGACCCGTCCGCCCACGACGTCCTCCCCGGGCCGTCGGGTTGGCACGCGTACGCGGTGACGGCGATGCCCAGGGCGAGCACGGCGATCAGCGCCGTCCGGCGGCTGACGACACCGGGACGACGACGGCGCTGGGACCCCATGCCGGTCAGTATGTCCCCGGGCCGCCCTGCTCGGGGACGAATGCCGCAACCGGCGCCAACGAGCCCATGTCCTCCCCGAAATCCTCCGCGAAGTCCTCGGCGAGCTGGGCGAGAATCCGCTCCGCGGCCCGCCCGTCGCCGAAGGGATTGCCCGCCGCGGCCATCCGCCGGTAGGCGTCGGGATCGTCCAGGAGCTGGCCGGCGGCCTTGAGTACGGCCTCGGGCTCGGTGCCGATCAGCCGGGCGGCCCCGACCTCGACGGCCTCCGGGCGCTCGGTGGTCGTACGCAGCACCAGCGCGGGCTTGCCCAGGGTGGGGGCCTCCTCCTGGATGCCGCCGGAGTCGGTGAGCACCAGGTCGCAGTCGGCGAGGGTGGCGGCGAAGTCGAGATAGTCCAGCGGCTCGGTCACGGTGATCCGGGGATGGTCGCTCAGCTCGGGCAGCAGCGCCTCGCGGACGGCCGGGCTCTTGTGCAGCGGCAGCACGATCTCCACATCCCCCCGGTCCGCCAGCCGCCGCACCGACCGGCCCATCGCCCGCATCCGGTCGCCCTGGTTCTCCCGGCGGTGCAGGGTGAGCAGCACCTTGCGCAGGCCGCTCCCGGCGCCACTGCGGAAGGCGCTGCGCCCGACGCCGGCCTCCAGCACCCACAGCAGGTTGTCGATGACGGTGTTGCCGGTGGTGAACACCTGCGCGCTGGGGGTGCCCTCCGCGGTGAGATGCCCGGCGGACCGCGCGGTCGGCGCGAAGTGCCAGCGCGCGATACGGCCGATGAGCCGGCGGTTCAGCTCCTCCGGGAAGGGGTTGTCCAGCACGCCCGTGCGCAGGCCCGCCTCGACATGCGCGACCGGTACGCGTTCGTAGAAGGCGGCCAGTGCCCCGGCCAGCGCGGTCGTGGTGTCGCCCTGGACGACCACGAGGTCGGGCCGCTCGGCCCGGATCACCTCGCCCAGGCCCTCGACCAGGCGGGCCGTCAGCTCCGAGAGCTGCTGGCGGTCGCGCATCACGTCGAGGTCCGACCTGACCTGGACCTGGAGGAGGCCGAGCATCTGGTGCAGCATCTCGCGGTGCTGGCCGGTGGTCACCACGATCGGTTCGAAGAGGGCGGCGGCGCCCATCGCCCGGGCGACGGGCGCGAGTTTGATCGCCTCCGGGCGGGTGCCGAGGACAAGCATGGCGCGGATCGCGCCCTGAGCGGACGCGGGCACGGATGCGGGCATGGCTGTGGACATGGACGGGTCCCCCTGGGGTGATGGAAAGCGAAGCGTTGCGAAGTGAGGTGGGTGTTTCAGGTGCGGGCGGTCTTCAGCCAGGTCCGCTTGCCGGTGAGCATCCGCCACAGCCCCCACCAGCCGGCCGCGAACCAGATGTAGCCGTAGAAGATGAAGATGTGGGCCACCAGCACCGACCGCAGCAGGCCGAGGCTGCGCTCGCGCCGGGCGTAGACGTATCCGTACGTGTAGGCCGCCGTGAACGACAGCAGGTACGGCCCGGCCAGCCACATCGGTGAGACCAGCGGATGCCCGATGCGCACCGAGGCCACGACGGTGCCGCCCAGCGCGATCAGGAACGACAGCGGCAGCAGCGAGGTCAGCAGGATCAGCACCGGGCTGGACAGGTGGTAGAGCAGGTCGATCGCGGCCCGGCCGGGGACGTCGCGCAGGATGGTCGGCACGAGACCGGCCGACTGGAGATGCCCCTGGAACCAGCGGGAGCGCTGGCGGACCAGCCGCCGTACGTCGAGCACGGCCTGCTGGGAGACGGCGGCGGTGGGGCAGTACTGATTGCGCCAGCCGTGCGCGATGAGGCGGACCCCGAGGTCGAGATCCTCGGTCAGGCTGTCGCTCCACGGGCCCTCGCCGCCGAGCGAGTCCAGCGCCGACAGCCGCATGAACTGGCCGTTTCCGCCCATGCCTACGCTGCCCAGGAAGCGCCGCGCGCTCTGGAACACGTCGCCGTAGACCACGAACTCCATGTCCTGCAGCCGCGCGATCAGCCCCTCGGTGCGGTTGTACATGCGCACGCCGATCTGGACGCCGCCGGTGCGCGGGTCGTCGAAGAACGGGTCGACGGCCTGCACGACATGCGGGTCCAGCCGTCCGTCCGCGTCGACGACGCACAGGATCACGTCCTGCGCGTCGCGGTAGCCGAGCAGCCCCGACGTGCGCAGGTGGCGTACGCCGGCGTTGAGCGCCGCGCCCTTGCCGCGCCGGGCGTTGGGGAGGCGGCGCTGGTAGAGCCGGACGCGGGGGTGGTCGCAGGCGCGGACGATGTCGGCGGTGCCGTCCTCGGAGCCGTCGTCGATGACGAGGGCGATGAAGTTGCCGATGGGCAGCGAGGTGATGCGAGCCAGGCTCTCGGCGAGGACTTTTTCCTCGTTCAGGCAGGCCAGCAGGAAGACGTAGAAGCGCTCGGTGCCGGGGACGCGCGAGCGGCGGACCCGGAAGCGGGAGAGCGTGAAGAGCACGGTGTTGTAGCAGCCGGCCATGACGATGATCGCCATGGCGGCCCACAGGAACGGTTCCTCGGTCACGAGCGGTCCCTGGTGCTGCGCAGCCAGATCCGGACTAATAAGAGGGTGAATGCGACCAGGCAATAGAGCATGAATCCCGCGCCGGCGGTGGCTTGCAGTGCTTTGGCGTAGGGAATTCCAGGTATGACTTTCGGCGCCCCGGTCATTCCTGCCAATGGCAGCATCGTACCCAGGGCGGGTCTTCCGTACATGAGTTGTTTCCCCCCAATGATGTGGTGCATGGGGAAAGATAGCGGAGGGTGTTCGATGGTCATCTCCGGTGATCGGTTCTGTTGGGGCGGTTGCTCTGCTGGAGTGACTTGTGTGAGTGGAAGTTCACTCGTGTGGGGTAGCGGGGCGCGTTGTGCCGCATGGTGAAATGTTTGAAAATGTTGAGAAGGAATCGAATATAAAAATGAATAACTCCCCCCGTTGACACCGGGATTGTCAGGGCTGAACAATCGGCCCTTCGCTGTACGCTCCAATGGGGGGAACATGAAATCCCGATCGAGGAGGCCACGGATCTTCCGGGTCTCCAGTATTCTCGCGCTGGTCGCCGCGCTATTCGGCGGCGTATTCCTGGCCACCGCGAACGGCGCCGGAGCCGGAAAACCGGCCGGTGGCCACCACCGCCACGGCGAGGACCTGCGCGACCGGTCAGGCGTGGCCAAGGTCGACTTGAAGGGCTGGGCGTCGTCCCAGGTCTCCGCCGACAAGACCCGCAGGGCCAAGGCCCCCGTCGCGAAGGCGGCCGTACGGCAGGCGGCGTACGTCCGGCCGGTGGCGCAGGCGCAGGCGCAGACGCGGACGCGGACCGTACCCGCGGCGCAGGCCGTGCAGACGGTGAAGGCCCCGCAGGCCGCCGCGGCCGGCACCTCGGCGCTGGTGCTCTACGACACCGCCGGCCCCTACGGCCAGCTCGGCGAGCTCTACGCCATGGCCGCCGCCAACCTCGCCGGCCACTTCGGCACCGTCGCCGCCAAGCCCGTCTCGCAGTACACCGCGGGCCTGGTCGACCAGTACACGGCGACGATCTACCTCGGCTCGACCTACTACGGCGGCTCCACGCCCGACGCCATCCCGGCCGCCTTCTACACCGACGCCGTCGCCACCACCCACCCGGTGACCTGGCTCGGCGACAACATCTGGTCGCTCGCCAACGCAGCCGGCGTCACCGCGTTCACGCAGAAGTACGGCTGGGATCCCACCACTTCGTACTTCACCACCGCCGGCGGCGTAGGCACCGTCAACCAGGTGGCGTACCGGAACCAGAACCTCACCCGGAACATCCCGGCCGGCCAGGACGGCGGCGTGCTGCGCCCCAACATCCTCACCGGCGCCGGCTATCCGGCCGTCACCTCGCTCGCGCAGGCCACGGACTCCGCCACCGGGACGACCTTCCCGTGGGCGGTCCGCTCCTCGAACCTGACGTACATCGGGGAGATCCCCTTCGCCTTCGTCTCCGAGAGCGACCGCGTCATCGCCTTCGAGGACCTGCTCTTCGACGCCCTCGCCCCCGCCACCACCGAGCGGCACCGGGCGATGATGCGCCTGGAGGACATCAGCCCCGACTCCGACCCGGCCGAGCTGCGCGCCATGGCCGACTACCTGTACTCGGAGAAGATCCCGTACGGCATCAACGTCATCCCCGTCTACAAGGACCCCAAGGGGACCTACAACAACGGCACGGCCCAGACCATCACCCTGGTCCAGCGCCCGCAGGTCGTGTCCGCGCTCAAGTACATGCTGGCGCGCGGCGCCGTCCTCATGGACCACGGCTACACGCACCAGTACAGCAATGTCGCCAACCCGTACGACGGCGTCACCGGTGACGACTTCGAGTTCTACCGCGCTCATGTCGACGCCTCGAACAACGTGGTCTACGACGGCACCGTCGCCGAGGACTCCGCCCTGTGGGCGCAGACCAGGGTGACCGCCGCCCTCCTCCAGTTCACCCTGGCCGGCCTGCCCAAGCCCGCACTGTGGACCACCCCGCACTACGCCGCCTCGGCGGCCGACTACAAGGTGTTCGCCAAGAACTTCAACGCCCGGCTGGAGCGCTCGCTCTACTTCTCCGGGACCCTGGGCGGCACCGCCACCCCCAACCAGTTCATCGGCCAGTTCTTCCCGTACGTCGTCAAGGACGTGTACGGCACCACCGTGCTCCCGGAGAACATCGGCAACTACGAGGCCGAGGCCTACAACAACCACCCGGCGCGCCTGCCCGCCGACCTGATCGCCTCCGCCAAGGCGAACCTCGCCGTGCGCGACGGCTTCGCCAGCTTCTTCTACCACCCCTACTACCCGGTCCAGCCGCTCAAGGACACCGTCGACGGCATCCGCGCCCTCGGCTACACCTTCGTCAGCCCCACGGCTGTTTCGTGACCTCACCGCTCAGGAGGACGACCGCCGCGGCTCTCGCGGCGGTCGTCCTCGCGCTCGCCACCGCCTGCACGTCGACCTCCGGCACCGGCGGGAGGGCGCCGTCGTCGCCGTCGCCATCAACGGACCGCATCCGCGGCATCGCCCTGCCCGCCTGGGACGTCCACGACTACGACAGCCCCCGGGCCGAGTCCTATCTGCGCCAGATCGCCGCCACCGGCGCCCGCTGGGTCTCCTTCACCCCCACCTGGTACCAGAGCGGCATCCACGACCCCGCCATGCACACCACCGGCGAGACCGCCGACGACGCGAGCCTTCGCCGCGTCATCCGCCTCGCCCACGCGGCGGGCCTGAAAGTCCAGCTCAAGCCACACGTCGATCTGCCCGGCGACCTCGACCGCGCCGAGATCCGGCCCACCGACCCCGACGCCTGGTTCGCCGCCTACACCCGCTTCATCACCCACTACGCCCGCCTCGCCCAGCGACTCGGCGTCCAGCAGCTCGCCGTCGGCACCGAACTCGCCGGCACCTCCCGCGACCGCGCCCACTGGCGGTCCGTCATCGCCGCCGTCCGCGCCGACTACCGGGGCCCCCTCACCTACGCCGCCAACTACGACGAATACCGCCACATCCCCTTCTGGGACTCCCTCGACCTCATCGGCATCGACGCCTACTGGCCACTGGCCGACCACCCCACGAGCGACGTACAACGGCTCCGCCGCGCCTGGCGGCCCATCGCCCGCGAACTCGCCGCCTACTCCGCCCGCCACCACCGCCGGATCCTGTTCACCGAGGCCGGCTACGTCAGCCAGCGCGGCGCCACCACGGCCCCGTACTCCTGGACCATCAGCGGGCACGGCGGCGCCGCCGAACAGGCCGCCGCCTACGAGGCGTTGCTCGCCGCCTTCGACGGCGAGCGCTGGTGGGCCGGCGTCAACTGGTGGATGTGGGACGACTGGCCGGACAGCGGCGAGACCCCCGCCCGCCTCGCCTACACCCCGCACGGCAAACCGGCCGAGGGGGTGCTGCGCAAGTGGTGGACCCGCAATTAGCCTGACCGCCATGGTCAACCACCGCACCGTCGAAGCGAACGGCACCCTCCTGCACATCGCGGAGGAGGGTGAGGGCCCGCTGGTCGTGCTGCTGCACGGCTTCCCCGAGCTCTGGTACTCCTGGCGGCACCAGTTCGCCCCGCTGGCCGCCGCCGGGTACCACGTGGTCGCCCCCGACCAGCGCGGCTACGGGCGCAGCGACCGGCCCGAAGGCGTCGAGCCGTACAACCTGCTCAGCCTGGTCGGCGATGTCATCGGGCTGGTCCACGCGCTGGGGGAGCGGCAGGCCGTCGTCGTCGGCCACGACTGGGGCGCCCCGGTCGCCTGGCACACGGCCCTGCTGCGCCCCGATGTCGTACGCGGGGTGGCCGGGCTGAGCGTGCCGCCCCCGTTCCGGGGGGACCGGGCGCCGCTGGAGGTGTTCCGCGAGCTGTACGAGGGCCGCTTCTACTGGAACTACATCGAGACACCGGGCGTGGCCGACGCGGAGTTCGGCGCCGACGTACGGGCGGGCCTGCGCCGCTGCCTCCACGGCCTGTCCGGCGACAACCCGGCGAACGAATCTCCCGCCGTCCCCCTCGTTCCGCCCGGCACGGGCTTCCTCGACCTCTACCCCGAGCCCAAGGAACTCCCCGCCTGGCTCACCGAGGCCGATCTCGACGTCTACGCCGCCGAGTTCACCGCCTCCGGCTTCACCGGCCCCCTCAACTGGTACCGCAACGCCGACCGCAACTGGGCCCTGACCGCGCCCTGGGCGGGCGCCGCCCTCCAGGTCCCGGGGCTTTACGTGACCGGGGACCGGGACGTGGTCACCGCCTTCCCGGGGATGCGGGAGCTGATCCCGGTGCTCCCGCAGCTCGTGCCAACCCTGCGGGAACCGGTGATCCTGCCGGGGTGCGGCCACTGGACCCAGCAGGAGCGGCCGGACGAGGTCAACGCGGCGCTGCTGGACTTCCTCGGCTCGCTCTGAGCTCCGGACCCGGCTACGTGTCGCACTCCAGCACCGTCCGGCACAGCCCGCACCGCGCCCTCACCCGGCCCCGCACCGGTACCCGGATCCGCTGATGGCAGGTCGGGCAGGGGAACGAGACCCGCAGCGGCCCGGACAGCCCCCGGCCCTCGAAGGCGTAACCGGCGGAGGGCAGGGCGGTGCCGGAGCGGCGGTCCTTCGCGTAACGCCGCCGCCCGGCCCAGCCGCAGGCGAGCATCGGCGCGCGGCGCAGGTCCTGCCGGGCGACCGCCAGCCCGGCCCGGTAGGCGTCGCGGGCCTGGGCACTGGTCAGCCAGGGCTCGATGTCGTCGCCGAAGGCCAGCGCCCGCTTGGCCAGGACGTAGCCGAACTCCTCGGGCGTGAGATAGCCCAGCTTCGACGCGGACATCAGCACCCGCTCGCCGCGCCGCGCCGGCTCCTCGCGGTAGGAGTCCAGCAGCAGCCAGCCCGCGCCCAGGTAGGCGGTGGCGGTGTCGGTGAGGATCTCGTTGTCGCGTGTGCCGGGGAATTCCAGGTCGAGGCGGTGCAGGAAGACATGCATCACCTCATGGGCCAGGGCCGCGCCCACATCGCGGCGGTCCTCCTTGAAGCGCGCGTGCAGCTCGATGAAGTACTCCGGCCCGGCCGCCAGCTCCACATTGCCCGCGTGCACCATGTCCCGGAAGCTCACCACCATCCGCGCCTCCGGCAGCCGGAAGTGCTGCACCATGACATGCGCGACGCGCTGCGCGCCCAGGTAGAGATCCTCCTCCGGCGGGAAGTCCACCGCCTCCGGGCGCACGCTCGCCGGGAAGCTGTCCACCATGTCGGACGACAGCCGTCTGTACAGCGCGGTCAGCGCGGCCCGGATCGTGTCGAGGTGCGGGAAGCCGTGCACGATCGGGTTCGCTGCCGGGCTGCCCGGGTCTGGCTGCTGGGCCACCTGCGCCTCCCCCGGCGTCGGGCTCCGTCCGCCTTCGAGGTTACGCGTCGATCCAGGCCGTCGTCGCCGTTCCCGGAGGGCCGTCCCCCGTTGCCGCGCCGGTCGCCCAGATGCCCGCCTCCGCCATCCGCTCGGCGGCGGACACGTCCCCGCCCCCGGTGGGCTGGTAGACGCTCAGCAGCACCCGCCCGCCGGGCTCGGCCAGCCCCCGGACATGCCGTATGAGCTCGCCCAGCCGGGCCCGGGGCACGCAGTCGGCCAGCACATGGACGAACGTGAAGCGCCGCCCGTCCGCAGGGCGCCAGTCCAGCGCGTTCCCCTCCTCGATCCGGTCCGCCCAGTGCGGGAGCCGCCGCCGGGCCAGAGCGACCAGGCCGGGGGCGAGGTCGATCCCGTACGGCTCCACCGACCGGCCCCGCTCGGCCGCCCACTCCCGCACGGACTCCATCAGCAGGCCGTTCGCGCAGCCGATGTCCAGGAAGGTGCCGTCCCGGTGCAGCCCCTCGACGATCATCGAGCGGCGGGCCCGCCACTCCTGCGGCCCACCGCCGAAGCCCGAGCCGCCCTCGGGGGTGCCGGCCCTCAGGTACGCGGGCTCCAGCAGCCGTACGTTGTCCGCGAAGTACGAGGCGTCGCTCTGCGCGCGGTAGGACCGGGCGGCGTCGAGCGCGGCGGTGAGGTCCGTGCCGGGCAGCAGGACCTCGGCCAGCGCCTCGGGGGGCTCGGCCACCAGCGCGGCGTCCGCGTGCGGGCGCGGGCCGGTGTAGCGGTCGCCCTCCAGCCAGACGAAGAGGTGCTGCCGCTCGGCGTCGTACGCGAAGGGATGCACCCGTTGCGGCCGGAATCCGGCGGTCTCCATCGGCACGCGCACAGCGGTGTCCAGCAGCCAGTGCTCGCCGGGGCGCACCTCGCCGGACGGCAGCACGAGATCCCCGTCGTCGGTGTCGATCAGCGCACACCGCCCGTCCGGCAGGAACGGCACGAAGGTGATCCGCCGCACGGCATCCGGGTCGGGGTCGTGCTCGGTCAGCTCGTACGGTCCGGGCAGCGGATCGCGGGGGACGGCGGCCTGCCAGGCCGTGAACAGCGGCACCTCACCGGCCGCGTCCAGGACGACGATCCCGAAGGGCCGGTCGAAACGGATGCGCTCGACCCGCCGTACCGGCGCGGCACCACCCGCCAGCATCTCCACCACCGTCACGGCGGCCGCCTCGACGCCCTTCTCGGCGATCCGCAGCACCGCCTCCTGTGCCACCTCGCCGATCTTGAGCCGCTCCGGCGACATCACGGAGAAGTCGGCGGCGTCCGACGCGGACCGGGCGATGCCCAGCGCCGCGAGGTGGTCGGTCACCTCCAGTCGCGTGCGCAGGGACAGCCGGGGGAGTGAGATCTCGACCTCCTCCGCGTCCACCGGCCCGCGCAGGGCGGGCGCGGCCCAGGCATCGGCCAGTACGGCCCCCGCCTCCCGTCCCGGCTCGCCGAGCACGAAGCGCACCCGGGCCCCGGGCCTCCCGCCGTCCGCACGGCAGCGCAGTTCGACGACACGGGACGCGCCCACCGTCCAGGCATCCGCGAGCGGCACCCGCTTCCACATGGTCGGCACGGGCTCACGGACACCCGCGGCATTCGTGAACGGCCGGTGATGCGTGGCATGCGGCTCGAACGGCTCGGCCCAGCGGGCCCTGAGCACGATCGCGTTGACCAGCAGCAGCAATGTCCCGGGGCCCGGCTCGGCGGGCAGCCGCTCGATCAGCCCGCCGGTCGCCTCGCGCACCCAGTCGTCGATCGCCGACAGATCCGCCGGGTCGAGCTGCCCGAAACCGATGTCCGGCAGCGACTCGCGGAAGGCCCGGTACACCGGCGTGCGCGCCCACACCCCGGTCGCCACCGCCACCGCGTCCGTCCCCGCCACCGCCCGGGCCGCCTGCGTCACCGCCCCCGCCGCCTCCGGCCCGGCCGTGCCCAGCAGCTTGCGCAGCTCCTCCGCCGTCTCGCCCCCGGCGCCCGCGGCGGCGGCCGCCAGCGCGAGCCACAGACCGGCCGGCGAGCACGCGAAGTCCCCGCCCTCCTCGCCGCTCCCGCCCGCCACGATCGGCAGCCAGCGGCAGGCCAGCTCCTGAATCGCTCCCGCATGTGCCGTCAGCGCGTCCTGTGCCATGCCGTGCCCCCTCGGCCGAACCGCTGCCGGGCCCCCGTAGCCCGCCCAGCGTCCAGCTGATGGAAACCGTACAAGCCACCTCTGACATCTGGCTCCCGCCTTTGTCACGTGTGTGACGATCACTGGATGGAAGAGCCACTGCCGGGCGGCAACGTGACCGAGGTCGTACGGATCGGGGACACGGTCCGGAGGCCGCCGGGGGAGCGGGCGGCGTACGTACGCGAGGTGCTCGGGCTGCTCGGGAGGGCCGGCTGGTCCGGCGCGCCGCGCCACCTCGGCACGGACGAGCGTGGCCGTGAGGTGCTGTCGTACATCGACGGGCACGTGGCGTGGAAGGCGCTGCAGCCCTCGTCGGTCATCGGCGAGGAGAGCCTGGCGGAGGCGGCCAGGCTGACGCGGCAGTTCCACGACCTGACGGCGGGTACGCCGCCGGCGGAGGGCGGCGAGGTGGTGTGCCACAACGACCTGTCCCCGAGGAACACGGTCTACCGGGACAAGGGCCGGGGGCTGCGGCCGGTCGCCTTCATCGACTGGGACCTCGCCTCACCCGGCATGCGCGTGCACGACGTCGCGCATGTCTGCTGGCAGTTCTGCGGGACGGGCTCGCCGGTGTTCTGGCCGGAGGAAATCGGCCTGCGCATGCGGCTGGTCGTCGAGGCGTACGGGCTCGCCGACCAGGACCGGGAGCGCCTGGTGGAGACGGTGATGTGGTGGCAGGACCGCTGCTGGCGCGGCATCGACCGGCTCGCGGACGCGGGTGACCCGGCCATGACGCGGCTGAGGGACGACGGCGCGGTCGCCTCCGTGCGGGCGGCGTACGACTGGACGGCCGCGCACCGCACGCTGCTCGATCGGCACGTGCGGTGACGGGGCTGAGGGGCGGGGCTCAGGCGTCCTCGAAGTAGGCGTCCAGGACCGCGTCGAGCTGGGCCGTCCACTCCTTGACGCGGCTCCTGGAAGGCGCCTCGACGTCGGCCTGGTACCAGCGGCGGCGGGGGCCGTGGATGTGGACGGTGATGGTGAACCAGCGCCCGAAGCGGGAGGTCTCGAACTCGACCGCCCCGACCTCGTCCCAGTCGAATTCCGCCTCCTGGTCGTCCAGCAGGAACCGGATGCCGTCGCGGTCGGCGAAGACCGACCCGCGGCGGTCGGCGGCCTCCAGGACGGGACCTTCGGCGTCGTCACCTTCGGGGGCGTCCTCCTCCTCGGCGTCCTCTGCGTCCTCGGCGTCCTCCTCGGCGACGGCGTCGTCGGCAGGCGTCTCCGAGTCCTCCGAGTCCTCCGGGACCTCCGGGGCGTCGTCAGCCGCCGGCTCTGCCGATTCCGCGGCATCCGCGGCATCCGCGACTTCCGCCGCCTCCGCCGACTCGTCCGCCTCATCGGCGGGAGGAGGCGTGATGCCGGGGACGAACGCCGGGTCGGTCGCGGCGGCGTGCACGGGCTTGATGTTGGGACTTATGGGCTGCTCCACGGCACGAAGTATGGACGACGACCCTGTGTTCACGACAACCGCCCCTGCGCAAGAGCGATGGCGGGCCGAAGGCCAGGGAGGGCAAACCCTTATGCGCCGGGCGTGGGGCATGAGGCAGCATGGGCGCCATGCCTGCTCTCACACGTGCTGCCGCCGAGAACCGCGCCCAGCTCATCGACGTCCAGCACTACGCCGTCGACCTCGACCTGACCCGCGGCGATGAGGTGTTCGGCTCAAGCACGGTGATCCGGTTCACCGCCCTCGCCGACGGCGACACGTTCGTCGAGCTCAAGCCCGCGACCCTGCACCGGGCCGTGCTCGACGGCCACGAGCTCGACCCGGCCGCGCTGGAGGACAACCGGCTGCCGCTCACCGGCCTCGCGGCCGGCCCGCACGAGCTGCGGGTCGAGGCTGACATGCGCTACTCGCGCACCGGCGAGGGCATGCACCGCTTCACGGACCCGGCCGACGGCGAGACCTACGTCTACACGCAGCTCTTCCTGGACGACGTCCAGCGCGTGCTGGCCGCCTTCGACCAGCCGGACCTGAAAGCCGTCTTCGAGGTCACGGTCACCGCGCCGCCAGCCTGGACCGTCCTGGGCAACGGCATCGCCGAGCGCGTGGACGGAAACCGAGGACGGGAAGGCCGCTGGCGGATCGCGCCGACCCCGCCGATCAGCACCTACCTGCTCGCCGTCGCCGCCGGCCCCTGGCACTCCGTACGCAGCGAGCACGCCGGCCTGCCCTTCGGCCTGCACTGCCGCCGCTCGCTGGCGCCCTACCTGGACGCCGACGAGGGCGAGCTGCTGGCCACCACCCGCCGCTGCTTCGACCGCTACCACGAGATCTTCCAGGAGCCGTATCCGTTCGACTCCTACGACCAGGCCTTCGTCCCCGAGTTCAACGCGGGCGCGATGGAGAACCCCGGCCTGGTCACCTTCCGCGACGACTTCGTCTTCCGCTCCGCCGTCACCGACACCGAGCGCCAGACCCGCGGCATGGTCATCGCCCACGAGATGGCCCACATGTGGTTCGGCGACCTCGTCACCCTCCAGTGGTGGGACGACATCTGGCTGAACGAGTCCTTCGCCGAGTACATGGGCTTCCAGGTCCTGTCCGAGGCCACCGCCTGGACCGACACCTGGACCGACTTCGCCGTCGCCCGCAAGGGCTGGGGCTACGACGCCGACCAGCGCCCCTCCACCCACCCCGTCGCCCCCGACGCGGCCGCCGTCCCCGACGCCGCCTCCGCGCTGCTCAACTTCGACGGCATCTCGTACGCCAAGGGCGCCTCCGCCCTGCGCCAGCTCGTCACCTGGCTCGGCGAGAAGGACTTCCTGGCCGGCATCAACGACCACTTCGCCCGCCACCGCTTCGGCAACGCCACCCTCGCCGACTTCATCGACTCCCTCGCCGGCGCCACCGACCGCGACGTCCACGGCTGGGCGCGGGCCTGGCTGCGCACCACCGGCCCCGACACCCTCACCCCCGAGATCACCACCACAGCGGACGGCTGGCGGCTCGCCGTACGCCACGAAGGCTCCCGCCCGCACCGCATCGCCGTCGGCCTGTACGACGTGGCCCCCGCCGACCCGGCACGCCTCGTACGGCGCGAGCACTTCCACACCGACGTACCGGCCGATGCCAACGGCGAGCCGATCGACTTCACCGGCCCCCGCCCCGACCTCGTCCTGCTCAACGACGACGACCTCACCTACGCCAAGATCCGCTTCGACGAGCAGTCCTGGGCCACCGTGGCCGCCGCCCTGCGCGGCCTGCCCGCCGCGCTGTCCCGCGCCGTGGTCTGGAACGCCGCCCGCGACCTGGTCCGCGACGGGGAGCTGCCGCCCGCCGCCTACCTCGAAGCGGCCCGCGCCCACCTGCCGTACGAGACCGACATCGCGATCGTCGAGGGCGTCCTCGCCTTCGCCCGCGGCCAGATCGCCGACCGCTACCTCCCCGGCGAGCAGCGCCCCGCGGCCCTGGCCACCCTCGACGCCCTCGCCCGCGAGCTGCTGCCCCGCCATCCGCTGTCCGCCACCCGCGCCCTCATCGCGGTCGCCACCGACACCGCCGAACTGCGCGCCTGGCTCGACGCCGAAACCGTCACCGCCGGCGGCACGGCACAGGCCCTGGACCCCGAACTGCGCTGGCAGCTCCTGCTCCGCCTCACCGTCCTCGGCGCCGCCACCGCCGCCGACATCGACGCCGAACTCGCCCGCGACCCCAGCGCCACCGGCCAGGAAGGCGCCGCCCGCTGCCGCGCCGCCCTCCCCGACCCGGCGAGCAAGCAGGCCGCCTGGGAAGCCCTGTTCGCCACCGGCGACATCGCCGGCCTGCCCGAACTGTCCAACTACCTCTTCATCGCCACCGCCCAGGGCTTCTGGCAGCCCGAACACCGCGACCTCGTCGCCGGTTACGTCCCCCTCTTCTACCCCGCGGCCGTCGCCCTGGCCGCCCGCCGGGGCCCCGCCCTCGCCGAAGCCGCCGGCCGCTTCGCCTTCCCCCTCCCGTACGTCGACGCCGAAACCCTGCGCCTCGGCGAGGCCTGCCTGACCGGCGACGACGTCACCCCCGCGCTGCGCCGCAAGCTCGCCGACCAGCTCGACGACCTGAGCAGGGCACTGCGGGTGCGGGGCGGGCACAGCTGAAAGACGACGCCCAACGCTGACCGTATGACCAGGATTTGACCGGATTCCCACGTTCCGGTCCGGCCGGGCAATACCCCTGGCGGATGGCGGTCGTTGTGTTGACCGGGACGTACGAACGCCCCGGTCAAACCGCACGACCGCAAAGGACGCCACCCCATGCCACCCCACCCGGATCTCGCCGGAGGCGTCGAAGGGACCGGCCACCTGCGGCCGCTGCTGGAGACCGTGCTCGACGCGCTCGCCCAGGGCGCCACGGCCCGGGGCGGGCCCATGCCGGCCGGCGGGCCGGAAGCGGTCACCCGGCGCGTGCAGGCGGCCTGCGGGGAGGCGATCCCGGACACCGGCGAGGGCGCACAGGCGGCGCTGCGCAGATACGTACGCGCGCTGGCCGAGGGCGCCGCAGACCCGGCGGACCCGCTGTGCGCGGCGCACCTGCACGCGCCCCCGCTCGCGGCGGCCGTCGCGGCGGACCTGGCGGCGGCCGTCCTCAACCCGTCCCTCGACTCGTGGGACCAGGCGCCCGCCGCGGCCACCATCGAGGCGGAGACCACCGCCGCGCTGGCCGCCCTGGTCTTCCCCGACCGGCCCGCGCCCGACGTGCTGGTCACCACCGGCGGCACCGAGTCCAACCAGCTTGCCCTCCTGCTGGCCCGCGAGCGCCACCCCGCCGCGCCCCTCCAGGTGGTCTGCGGGGCCAACGCCCACCACAGCATCCACCGCGCCGCCTGGCTGCTCGGGCTGCCCGAGCCCTTCACCATCCTCACGCCCACCGGCGTACTGGACCCGGCGGCCGTCCGCCACGCCCTCGCCGACATCTACGACCCCGCGCTGGTCGTCGCCACCGCCGGCACCACCGACACCGGCGCCATCGACCCGATCCCCGAGATCGCCCAGGCCGCCGCCACCCACGGCGCCGAACTCCACATCGACGCGGCCTACGGCGGCTCCCTGCTCTTCAGCGACCGTCACGCGCACAAGCTCGACGGCCTGTCCAAAGCCGCCTCCGTCTCCCTCGACCTGCACAAACTCGGCTGGCAGCCGGTGGCCGCAGGGCTGTTCGCGGTCCCCGACGCCGCCGACCTCGCGCCGCTGGCCTACCAGGCGGACTACCTCAACGCCACCGACGACACCGAAGCCGGCCTGCCCGACCTCCTCGGCCGCTCGCTGCGCACCACCCGGCGCCCCGACATCCTCAAAATCGCCGTCACCCTCAAAGCCCTGGGCCGCGAAGGCCTCGGCGCCCTCATCGACGCCGTCTGCGACCGCGCCCACACCCTCGCCGACCTCGTCGAACGGCACCCCGGGCTCGAACTCCACGCCCGCCCCACCATCAGCACCGTCCTGTTCCGCCCCGCCGGCGCCACCGACGAACAGGTCGCCGCCATCCGCCGCCGGCTGATGGACGAGGGCCGCGCCGTCCTCGGCCGCGCCGCCGCCGACGGCCGGCTCTGGCTCAAGGCCACCCTGCTCAACCCCGGCGCGCGCACCGAAGACCTGGCAACGCTCCTCAGGCTCACCACGGAACCCACGGCACCCACGGAAGGCCCGACCCGATGACGACCGCCCCGGCAGCCCCGGCCGCGCAGGACCAGCCCCTCGACCTCCTCGGCATCGGCATCGGCCCCTTCAACCTCTCCCTCGCCGCCCTGGCGGACCGCCTCCCCGCCCTGCGCACCGCCTTCTACGACCAGCGCCCCGCCTTCCACTGGCACCCCGGCCTGCTCATCGACGGCACCACCCTCCAAGTCCCCTTCCTCGCCGACCTCGTCACCCTCGCCGACCCCGCCAGCCCCTGGACCTTCCTCAACTACCTCAAGTCCCGCGACCGGCTGTACCCCTTCTACGTCGCCGAGCGATTTCACATCCAAAGGGCCGAATACGACGCCTACTGCCGCTGGGTCGCCGAATCCCTCCCCACCACCCGGTTCGGCCACCAGGTCGACACGGTGCGCTGGAACCCCGGCCGGGGCCAGTTCGAGGTCGACCACACCCAGCTCGACACCAACGGCGAAGCCGAGGCACTCGGCCGCACCCACGCCCGCAACCTCGTCATCGGCATCGGCACCACCCCCTACATCCCCGAACCGCTGCGCCCCCTCGCCGAAGCCCCCACCGTCCCCGTCGTCCACTCCGCCGACTACCTCAGGCAGCGCGAACGCCTCCTGACCACCCCCCACGTCACCGTCGTCGGCTCCGGCCAGTCCGGCGCCGAGGTTTTCCTCGACCTCCTGCGGACCCGCCCCGCCGGCGCCGAGGGCCTGACCTGGATCGCCCGCACCCCCGCCTTCGCCCCCATGGAATACAGCAAGCTCGGCCTGGAACAGTTCACCCCGGACTACACCCGCTACTTCCACGACCTCGCCGAACCCGTACGCGACCGGCTCGTCCCCCAGCAGTGGCAGCTCCACAAGGGCATCGACCACGACACCATCAACGCCATCCACGAAGAGCTCTACCGCCGCACCCTCGACGGCGGCTGGCCCGACGTCACCCTCACCCCCGGCGTCAGCGTCCGCACCGCCGGCCGCCTCGGCACCAACGCCATCGAGCTCCACCTCGAACACGAGCAGCAGGGCGTACGCACCCGGCTCACCACCAACGCCGCCGTCCTCGCCACCGGATACCGCGAACGCCCCCTCGACCAGCTCCTCGCCCCCCTGGAGCCGTACATCCGCCGCGACAGCGCCGGCCGCCCCCGCATCGGGCTCGACCACCGCCTCGACCTCGACCCCTCCATTCAGGGCGCCGGCATCTACGTACAGAACGCCGAACGCCACACCCACGGCGTCGGCGCCCCCGACCTCGGCCTGGCCGCCTGGCGCTCCGCCGTCATCCTCAACGCCGTCACGGGCGCTCAGCCCTACCCGCTGCCGTCGCGAACCGCCTTCACCACCTTCGGGCTTCAGCCAGCTCCCGTCACCGTGCCCGCTACCGCTACCGCTTCCGCACGGCACGCAGGTATTCACGGTTCATAGCCGCGATCGACGGCAGCGGAATCCCCTTCGGACACGCCGTCGCGCACTCGCCGGTGTTCGT
>Ga0307517_10001619_pt1 | contig 37443 bp, 49 predicted proteins | sample 23_EM_MG_FD_194515 | JGI IMG/M metagenome (GOLD analysis project Ga0307517, IMG submission 194515) | Populus trichocarpa ectomycorrhiza microbial communities from riparian zone in the Pacific Northwest, United States - 23_EM | ecosystem: Host-associated > Plants > Roots > Unclassified | place...
AGTGGTGAGTAAGTTTTGAACAAACTCACAACTTACCCACTGGGCAAAGTGGGAGCGAATTGATTACAAACTCTCAACAAACTCTCAATTTGCCTGCCAGGTAAGACCCCCTCTGCCCCCAGTGTTGCTGGAACTAGGCTTGTTCGCAGCGTCCTTCTTCTTCTTGCGGCATTGGGCCTGCCAGTGTCCAGCTTTTCCGCAGTAGTGACAGGGTTTGTCAGGGGGAGGTTTCTTGCCCTGTTTGCCCTTCTTCTGCGTAACGCCGAGAGCGTTGTTGGCGGGGTCCTGTGTTGAGCGAACTTGTTTCTCCAAGATCTTGGTGCGAACCTCGGAGGACTTGAGTTCGGTGATGTCTTTGAGCGACAGGAGCGTGTCTCTGACCGTATTGAACGATTCAGGAAGCTGGGTGAGGATGGTGCCGGCGAAGAGATAGTCGTCGATTTTGATGCCATGCAAGGCACAGCGTGTGCGGATTTCCCAGAGCTTGTCAAGCTGAGCCTCGAGCGTGCCGTCATCCACCAGACGTGTGGTGATGAGTTTTTGCCACTCGAAAATGACAGAAACAGCGTCCGACTTCTCGTATTTGGTTTTGAGATAGTTGAACTGGTCGGCGGCGGCGGTGACGGGTGTAGGGTCGTCGTCTCCACCAGTTTCTCCTTCCTTGGGGGGAGAGGGAGAGAGGACAGCGTCGAACAACTCGTCTGCAATGTGTGGGGAAATCGTGCGCAGGATAAGGCCTGAAGCCTTCATCTCCCTTTGAGTAGCGGCGTCAGCGGTGAGGCCGGACTTTTCGTCCGCTACGTTCTTCGTTGGGTTGAATATGGGGGCGGCGAACCCGCCGAGCGCGGCGGCCGCGGCTATGGCTCGATGCCATTCTCGCCAGTTGGCGGAACCCAGAAGGATGGGGAGCTTGGGGAATGTGTTTTCGGACGACATGGGGGTTGTGTGTGGAGATGTGTGTGGCAAGGAGGGGTTCCGAGGATGTAGGAGGAGCAGCCGTTAGGCCGGGCTCATAACCTGTTGAAATCTAGCGAGACCTAGATGAGACGGATCCTCAGATGGAAGGAAAGAACTGAGGAGACGAAACAAAAGAGGCATCTACTTAAGGTAACGACGAGAGGCCAAATGGGGAACAATAATAGAAACGAAAGGGGAAAGTCCGAAGAGAGCGGAAACGTCCATTTTCAACAGAAGGAAGCATCTTTGAAGGAGGCTTTGACAGTTCCATTACTTGGTAATGAGGGGATGGTGTTCAGGAGGCAGTAGAGGCGATGCGATGGGTGTTGTTGGAGAAGGGCATTGAATTGGAGCACAATGTTCTTGGGTGTACCTATTGTCAGGTAGTTGATGGGCAGTTCATACACTGTCCTCATAGTGTACATCATCCTTGTCATGCTTTACATAACCTTCTTGTTGAGGACCACTCAAAGTGTGGTTGTGAACATTGAATGTACTATTACTGTCTGTTGAATGAACAATTGTTTTCTTCCTGTTCTTTATGTCACAAATCTAAATTGTAATGTTCTTAATCTGATCAATTAAATCCTGAGTTCATGACAGAGCCCTCTCATCAGTTTGGTGCTGACTTCTGGGGACTGAAGACCGCATGCTATATGGACTATATTACAAATGACCTTGATGAGAGGCATTGGAATTCCATCTTCACTTTACTCTCCTACATTGCTGCCTGGGCTTTGAAAGAGGAGGTAGTGTGCAATGGTACACCCAAGGCACCTCATGAACACATGCCACTCCCCCCCTCTGATCCTTCCTCTCTCCCTTGTGATGATTGAAGACCCCTGGTGAACCCTATACCCAATACCCAACTGCTGATCTTCCTCACCTCAACACTCATCACAATCACAGAACCCTCATAGCTTATGCTCCCTCTCATAGTCACTCATCTTAATCATTGAATCACTGTCATTACTTTTAATTGAACTGATATTGGACTTTTCTTATGTCTTGCAAGCTCCTGTGCAGGATTCAAATCAACCAACAACATAACTTATAAGTCCAGGCTGTTCTCTTCTTTTTGCCTTTTCCTGCAATAAGGCCAATTTAAGTTAAAGAAAAGAAAAATCACTGGGGGCAAGGGTACCCAGAAATGGATGGGAACATTTTAGGAACATTACAGGGTCTGGGTCAATTTTCCTCCATTGTAACTAACAGACACATTTAGGGAACATTTGGAATGTATCTGCACAATGGAACTGAAATGTTCCCAACAGACACATTTAGAGTACATTTGGAATGTGTTTCAACAATGAAACTGAAAAATTTCCAACAGCAACATTTAATATGTTCCCAGAAATAAATTTTAGATATTCTTAGGTTCACTTCCAAGTGGGAATATCTTGAGTACATAGCCCATATATAGAAATATTGAAGGAACATGAGGTGCAAGGCTCATTCCTGCTAAAAACATTTAAAGATTATTTGTGGCAACAGGTTGTCAGGGCCACTCTATGCTGAGATCTTCTCCAGGAAACAACTCCAACTGGGAGTTACTGACTGATTCTTGAGTAGCTTGTCCTTGCTGAACAGAGACAACAATGAGTTACAGAGGTAGATAGAGGTCTTCAAACCAATGGATGGGGGTGAAGCAGGGCCTTGCACAATACTGGACGATGGGTTGAGGAGGCAGTGGGTGCAACAGTGAAGGAAAGAGAGAATGGAGTGGAAGAGAACAGGCCTGGTGTCCTGTAATAACAAAACTAGTGAATACAAGCACTATCTGAGGTCCTTATATACTACCAGAGTGGCCTGTGACAAGTGAATAGTAACACTGAGTCAAGGTCTCTGACCTACAGTCACAATGAGTCATCATAGGAGTGAATGTGGGTCATCTGAATGGCATAACAAAGAATGATCAGAAGGAAAGTGGATCATGGGAAAGTCATGACAAAGGAGAATTGAGAAGTGTGGGAACAACCAATAAAAAAAGGGGAAAAGTGGTCCCACTGTGTTGCTAGGGAAACTGATGGGAGAGTTGCTGATGTGTCCTGGTTGAAGGGAGGCAGATAAAAGAAGACATCCTAGGGAGACAACTCATCATCCACTCATCTTCTAAAACCCACTACACCTGTGCTACTTTGATCCTCTCCCCTTCTACCTCTTTATTCATCACTATGCCTAGAATCACTAGTGACAAGTACCAAGTCTTTGATGTCTCTGTCTCTTATACTGCTCAGGGTTTTTACCCTCATTCCAGACAGAATATTCTTACTCCCTATTCACCTTCTGCCACCATTATCAATCATTTGGATGCTCCTGGTATGGAGTACTTTGAAGATGCCATGCCTAATCTTTACAATGAGGACTTCTTGTGGGGGACTGCTATCTAAACAGTATGCCTTCAGAGTGATAGGAGGGTGTTGTATCCCAAGAGGGATAAGGTACTGGATAGGCTGATCACCATGGGGGTGAAGGATGTTCCAGAACATTATGAGGAGGGTGGATTCACTAGGGGGAGGGACATGTTAACCAGCCTAGAGATGAGGCATGCCTCCTCCATTGGTAATAGGTTGCTTCACCATCTTGAAATCCTGGAGAAGGAGGTGGGGTGGTTGGTATGGTCTGATTAGGAACCAATCTAACTCCTCATTCTTTTTAGGTACGTCAAGAGCGGGAAGAGCGCAAGGATATGGAGGAGGCCTTCAAGTGGCAGGCCCTGGAATTGGAAGATGCCCTCTGTCAGAACAGAGAACTTGGAGATTGTATGGAGCAGCTGGAGGAGGTGTAGCAGATACAGGACAGATTCTGTGTTGAGCTTTGTGGGAGGATCAAGGCCTTGCAGGTCTGTTTGTTTCTTTGGGGTGTAGGACCCTGCTGATAATGAATGTTTAGGATCAGGCCTGCAAGTGTGGGTTAACTGGAAGTAGGGAAGTTCCCATTGAGGTGCGTCCAATGCTGTCTTCTTCCTTTCTTGAGAGTCAGTGTTGATGTGTTTCCTAGGTTCCGGATGACAAACTAGAGTACACCTCCTATCCTTCTGTGGTTGAGGAACAGCTGTGATGGGATTTGACATAGTGGGATGTTCAGGGTGTTCTGGGGAGTGTCATCGTGCACGATTTTTGGACTCCTGTTTCTCTATGTCTCTACATCTTTTGGACTCTTTTACCTTTATAAAATACCACACTCCTTATTCTTTTCACAATTCACACTTTGTATCAGACACCAACAACGACATTGGACTATTCAGGGAGATTGGGCAAGACAAGATGGGTATCTACAAGGGTATCTACCATCCATTCCATCTCTGCTTCTCGACACACAGCCTCCCAGAACTTGGCATAAGAAGACCACCTAAGGACATCATAACTGAGTAGGACCCTCTCCACCTCATTGTCAGGCGGACCTAACAGCACACCCTGAGCCGCTGCTGGCGAGCGCTGAGGGGATCAGGTGACAAGTGATGGGAGGGGAGCGGATAGAGAGGAGCAGAGTAAGGGGACAGATAGGAGATGCTAAGAGGAAACCAGGCTACCAGGTTCAGCTGGTGAGGCTGCTAGGGAGACTCTGGAAATATCAAATCTGAGGAGTACAGCACTAAACTACTAGTCCTTATATACTGTACAGATGCGCACAGACCATGCTGTGTAAGTGCACGGACCATGGGCTGCGCAATGCGCACAGACCAGGCCGCGTAAGCGAATGACAAAGGTGCTGACTCATTAGATATGACAAATGAATGTGAGCCGCCGGAGTCCCGGTGGGTCGTGAGAAGAAACGTCCAAAAGAGGAAAGGTCCGAAGGGAATGATGTGGGTCATGGGAAAAGAATGAATAATCACCAATACAGTCCTGACAAAGCACAAGTCATCAAGGATGAGTCACCGGAGGCCGAGCTTGGGCCGAGGGAGGGATGGGAATAGGATATAAGCGAAGAAGGGACTGCCGGGGTTCCTCAGCAGTCCTCAACTAGCTTCCCTCATCATTCCTCGACACCTTGCTCTACCATGCCTCGCGTTCTCCACACCTACCCGCACATATCTCGTGGTACCACAGCCACATTCTCCTCCTCCACTCCTAGTACCGACTACCCGACCAGCGATGAGATTATCCGTCATGCGAAGAGCGTGGGATCGTATTCGTCGGAGACGTTCAAGGACCTCCACTGGGGGGACTTCTGTTATGCCCTTGCCGTCAGTACGGATGCTGACGCCGGAAGAGTTCCTCGCGTTGCAGGAGATCAATATCGGGTCCTTCTCCGACGTATCATCCGTGATGATGTTCCCGGAACGGACACGCGTTCTGTTTGGGAGAAGAGATGCCTCAGGGCGTCCGCTGGTCTCAACCACGAGCTCTTGAAGGTTGTTGACGAGCAGCAGAATGAGGTAGGTCTCTGGGCGATGGTCTGAGGTTTATCAGACTAATCCAGATTCCTAGATCGCCTTGTTGAAGGAGGACATCAACGACTTGATTGCGACGCAGAGGGCGTTCGCGACGAGGACAGAGAGTCGCCTATTCGACATCGGTCTCTATTTGGAGATGAACGGCCACGGGGAGAAGTCGGAGTCTTTTGACTTCACTGAAGACCCGATCTTGGGCGCGTCTCCCGCCAGTCCGGGATCGGGGAGTCTCAGGTCCAACGAGACCGGCAAGACCGTCTCCATCAAGAGTGTCCGGCAAGAACAGCCGCGACCAGCTACGCCCATGCCCGTGACCAGCGGACAGAGGGCAAGGCGTAGAGGGAAGAAAGGGCTGAAGAGATTGGCCGCTATCCAGCCCAGTTGTGGTAGGTCGCCGAGTCCTTACGAGGTGCTGCCAGTTGCTGGGCCATCGAGCCAGAAGTTGGAGTCGTTGGATAGGCGGATTGACAAGGCCTATCTGGGTAGGAGCGGGACGATGGATCGGATGTTAGATCGGGTGGTGGCGCGGGACATGAGGAAGAAGGCAGAAGCGGAGAAGAGGGCTTCGGTTTGGCCTGGAGAGGATGACGACCTCGTGGTCTATCCTGAGATCGATGAGGTTTGCAGGAGGAAGTTCTTGAGGGGTGTCTCCTGTGACTTGTAGTCCGCTTCTGTAGATGACTCGAATGACACGTTGTTTTGCCTTCGTCTTTGCTTGTGGTGATAAGAGAGAAAGATAAGATAAGATAAGATAAGTCCTTTGATTGTTCGGAGAAAAAGAAAGAATAAAGAATAAATGTCCACGTGACTGAGGCACGTGCGAGCGTCTATGACTTAGCCGTGAAAGACGAGGAAAAAGGCGAAAATCGTGACATTGGGCTAATCAGCCTTTGGCCAGCACTTCAGCCATGTGAATTGGAAGGGTCACATGATAGATGTAGAATCCAAGTGTCAGCACACTTTCAATGCTAACAAAAAGCTGTATAAAATTTTTAAAATTCAACAACAAAACTGGTAACTATTCATGCAGATTTCCACCTTCAAGCGCACTCATTATACTCTCCCATTCTATTCCCCCTTTCACAATTTCAAGACAAGATAAGAAAACAAATTGATTTAGGGGTCACAGCCTTGTTGATGATCACTGGGGGCAAGGGTATTCAGAAATGAGTGGGAAATTTTTAGGAACATTTCAAGGTCTGGGTCAATTTTACTGCACTGTAACCAACAGACACATTTATGGAACATTTAGAATATGTTGTTAAGATGAAACTGAAATGTTTCCAATGGTAAGGTTTAAAATGTTCCCAGAAATGTTTTAGATATTCTTAGGTCCATTCTCAAGGGAAAACATCATAAGTACATGGCCCATGTGTAGGAACATTAAAGGAATATGAGATATGAGGCTCATTCTTGCCAAAAACATTAGAGGATTATTTATGGCAACAGGCTAGAAACATTTTTGTAAGTATGTCTGAGAACATCTTAAATGTTACCATTGGGCACATTTCAGTTTCATCTTAGCAACACATTCCAAATGTTCCATAAATGTGTCTGTTGGGTTACAGTGCAGTAAAATTGACCTAGACTTTAAAATGTTCCTAAAATGTTCCCACTCATTTCTGGATACCCTTGCCCCCAGTGTGTGTTGGATAAGTACAGGAACATTCTTGAGCTCGTTATCCTGCTCTTTGTACCTCAAGCATATTAGTTTGTGGCCAAATCCAGGCCCAAGCATTGTTGAGGTGTTGGATGTGAAGCCAATTTTGATGAAGAATACTGTGATCAATCATGAGGCAGAGGTGAAATGACCAGAATTCAAGAGACAGGTGCTGGGGTGGGCGGGTATTGTGCAGAACCCAAAATTGGATTTGTTCATGTTCATTGGTCAGTTGGTTGTTGAAGCAGAAGGGTGCTGATTTGATTGTGGATATCATGCCCACTATGTGAGTATCTCTCTTTTATGGACATGGGGCCTTCTTTCCATTTCATGAAAGGCACCCAAATTGATATGCATATTTTAGGCTTGAAAAGTATCCAATGATCCAGTTGATCACACATACTCATCTGTCAACCTGATCACAATGATTGTGGATGAGAAGCAGAATTCTCCTCTGAAAAAAGCTATGGAGATAGTATGTGATTGCTTTCTGCTGCACAATGACTGAATGACTGCACTTGCTAACAATCCTTTAACTATGGTTAGTACACAGACATGGATGGTGGCATAACTGCGGTTTTCATCATCAAACTGTGTGATGTTCTTCACTGCTTCAGCCCTTCAGTACCTGCTCTCCCACTTCAAGCCTGCACTCTGGGCCCTTCTCCTTCCTTGGTTCTTTTTTAGTGTTGCCAAGTACATTATGTGACTTGGGCAATGAATGGTGATCAAGTCAGGGAGTCAGGAACACAAACATGAAGGGGAAGTGCAAGCTTCCCTCAGGTTCATATAAGTTCAACCCTGAGGGGACTGGTTTCCTCACCCCTCTTCTTCATCCCCCCCTCCCACTAATACCCAGTCACCTACTGTCATGCTTTTCTCATGAACCTTACCTTCAGTCAAATTGGAGACTCTCATTCTCATACTCCTGACAGGAATCCTGGCAGCCGTGGCAGTCTTGGGCATCATCTCATATATCACTTGGCGATAGGGCCATGCATCTGTTTAGAGCTCACCTCACTGGATCAGATGGCTTCAACAATCTCTGTCTACAACTACCTCAAGGACAAACACAAATTCCCTAAGGGGCTAAGGGATAACTTGCTGCTACTCAATGAGAACTGCTGGAGGTAGGTTTCCCCCCCCCTACCACTGGAATCCCAATAAAATGCTAACATGCTTTGAAGATGCTATGTACTGTGGAGGGGCCTGGAGGAGGATTTTCAAACAACATGGTTTTTGTGTCTGTGGTCCCAGGAAGATCATGAACATTTTAATGCAGCCATAAGATGCAAGCTTGAACTGAAAGTTATGATAAAGGTAAGTGTAATGGGCTTTTCCAATGTCATAATATCTCAGTGTTTTACAAAACACAGAATATAAGGGCAGGAGTGACTGATTGGATGAATTATAGTATAGCCCAGCTTCAGCCCCTGCCTGCCCAGATACAGTCCACCCAGATCCCACTTGTTCAACTCTGGCTCACCCTAATCTGGCTTGCTTGGGCCCAGTGCACCCAAACACAGTTTACCTGAGCCCAGCTCACCCAACTCGAACTCACCCTAACCCAGGCTGCCCAATCCCAACCCAATCAACCTGTGGCTAGTAGATCAAACAATAGGTAGAAGTCCTTATCAATCCAAGAGAATATGGTATGGAATTGTGATTTCCCAATGATCAGCATCCCACCTTTCTCTCCTATGTCTATTGAAGACCCTTCTCAACATTCTTAATCATTGTATTCCCACCCCTCATTGTCCTCTGCCATATCCCCCCCCTCACCACACCCATCTACATGTGGGAGCATCTATTATTTTTTGGCCCCTATTATTATTCCAGTCTATGGTATATAGTTTTGTACAGCAGCAGAACTAGTATTAGTATCAATACTCCTTTCTTCTAGCTCCTTGGCAGACATGGTTGTAGACACAACATCATTACCATCCAAAGGTCTAAAGCTAGAAGTTTGCTACAGTCCCTCCTGTAGCCTGAAAATTGGGTAAAAATGTCTTAAGATCTGGTGGGTAGTTACCACAATCTAACACACAGTTTGTGATTCCTATACTAAATGACCATGAGGGGTCTCCAGTATATGCCCTGGTGTGAAGAAGTACTCCATAAAGCAATACATCTACATTCTCACTGGGGGCAAGGGTACCTAGTGTCAGGGATGATGCCTGCTTACTCGTCATTGGACACTAGAGGTATAGTAAGTGATGGGTAGTTTGGGGTGAGGGGAAGGAGAGGTGTGTGAGTGGGTCTGAGATTGGGTGATTTATGATTGTAGGGGAGAATGGGTTTCCAGAAGTCACCAGTGAAATCTGTGAGAACATGGGTAAATAACCAGAAACTTTCCTCTTGAGAGTAAAGTTCGGAAACTCCTTGCAACCAGGCAATGAGTTGTCCAGGAAGTGCTGTTGGGAAGTCCCACTAACTGATGATGTAAGACTCACAGTGGTATACTGGGTGAGATGTGATGAGTACTTGAGGAACGTCAGTGTGGTAGGCTGGATGTACAATGAAGACTACAATAGCAAGGGGCTGTTGAGTATAAATAGATCACCACTCAAAGTAATGTTCAGCAGTGGAAAAGAATGGGAGAGAAGGAGCTCTTTGATCTAAAGAGGAGAAGGGTTGATAGTAGGGACAGTGCATGAGTTGGCCTCTGGTCTGGTTATCACTGAGGCTTTTCAACAAACATTGACTCCACAAATCTAACCTAATATCTCTGATCTTTGGGAGGGGAAAAGGGGAGAGGAAGTTGGGATTGGGATGAGATGTAGACAACATACAGTGGCAGGAAGACTCCTGCTAAGTATGTTAGTATAAATGGAAAGCGGTTTATTATGGGTATCCAACTCACTGGTTGGAGTAGGGGTTACAGAGAAGATTGAGGATAAGGGGAAAAGAGAGCCAGAGGGGCTCGTCCTTATATACTCCCTAATCCTGGTCACATGATCAATTATTTTCTGTGGTTAAGTTCTACTCTCCCTTGGAGGTGTCTAATGATGTGTAAGGTCCGGCCCCGGTACCCAGACTCGAGTACGGACTTAAGTAACTATTTCACGAAACGTTCACTACTTCATGGACTACACAGTACCTAGTATAAATAGTAGAGCTACTTGTACTAGATACTGGGATGATGTGAACAGAGTTCGGTCTACTTTCTGTCTTGGGATCTTTCTTGTGTAACGACGACCACCTTCTCGCGACGACTGCCTGGCTGAACCCGAACAGCCCGATCATGTTGAAGGCCACTGTTCTCACATGATGAGTCATATGATACTTCTAGAATATTCCTTCCGTTTCTATAGAACTTTCTCTTGCTTCCTTTCTGATTGATGGTGAGGCTGCATAATGATGGAGCTGTATCTTCTAAGAAGTTTGATGACATTTCAGGGAGAAATCCCCAGATCTAAAACTCTCCTTCAAATATTGCTCCTTTAGGTTATATTTGATGGAATGATCTGATGGAATCTAAGGTCCAGTGTTTCAGGGTTAGGGCTTCCTTTGGGTATTTAATAATGAGGCAATAGCTGGTTTCTTTCCCCAGTTCACTTTTCCCTTCCCCTCGCACCACTCCCCTCAACTCTTCTTAAAGTTCTTTCACTTGTCCACCATGCCCATCAACATTACCTTCCCTACCCCCTCTGCTTCCTTCCATGAGATCTGGAGTATGGACAATGCAGATTATTATGTCTCTGACTTCAATGAAGTGGTATGTGTGGTGAAGCGTTCATGAATTTGTCATGAGCTTACCCTCGCATTTTTAGATTGATCTTTCCTATTGTGCTGGTTAAAAGATTTACCAGCATCCTCCCACTCTTCTGCCTCAAGTGATCTCTGAGGTAGTTGCCCTTAGGATGAATGAGAAAGTTGTTGGGCAACTTCATTCTGGGGCAATTTCTATGTTGGACAAGCAGCATGCTCACATCAATGAATTGGAGGAGTTGTTGGAAGGAGTGATGTTGGAGAATTGTCACTTGAGGACAAACCTCCTCAACTTAGCTTCAAGTATGGAGCAAATTTGCATGCAGTCAGTAATGTGTCATGTGTTGTTGATGCATTATGTGGAGACTCATTGGGAACCTATTGGTCAACTCTTTCATCAGATTGGTCACCTCACAGGTTGTGGAATTGTCCCTCCTGATGGACATTGCAAATGCCACATCGTCAATGAGCTGTATGTCACTCTAGGAGAGACTGGATCAGACAGTCCCTCTTCTCTCCCTTCGCTTCAGTCTGTCTCCTCCTCCATCGACTCCATCTACTACTCCCCCACCTTCTTATCAGTCAGGTCAGAAACGGTGGCACTGTTGTTTCAAGAAGGCATCATCCCATTCATTATTGGAGAGGACTCCTTACTAACATTGCCTTCCTTGGTCTCCTTCGACTCAGAATCAGTTGAAGAAGTTGACCAAGGCAAAATCATTGGAGAAGGTGTTGGTGGATTCCTTTGCCTTAGTTCAATCTGATGGTTTGGAAGAAGCAGTGACCAGCATGCACTGGATTCTTCTTCAGGAAGGGGTGGAGTTGGAACATAACATTTTTGGTTGTTCCTATTGTGAGGTGAAAGATGGTTGCTTTGTATATTGTCCTCATAGTGTACATTATCTTCATCACACCCTTCACCACATAATGGTGGAGGATCATTCAGAATGTGGTTGTGAGTATTAGTAGATCTTTTACTCTTGGACTTGATTCTTGTTTTCTCCTTTATGTCACAAATCTTAATTGATATTTGTTTGATTTGATCAACTAAGATCTGAGTTTGTGACACCTAGAAATGAGTGGGAACATTTTAGGAACATTTCAGGGTCTAGGTCAATTTTACTGCACTGTAACCAACAGACACATCTATAGAACATTTGGGATGTGTTGTTGAAATGAAACTGAAATGTTCCCAATGGGAAAATTTAAAATGTACTGAGACACACTTACAAAAATGTTCCTAACCTGTCACCACAATAATCCTCTGATGTTTTTGGCAGGAATGGGCCTTGTATCTCATGTTCCTTCAATGTTCCTACAAACAGGCTATGTACTTAAGATGTTTCCACTTGAGATGGGCCTAGGAATATCTAAAACTCATTTCTGAGAACATTTTAAATGTTGTTGGAAACATTTCAGTTTCATTTTAACAACACATTCTAAATGTTCCATAAATGTGTCTGTTGGTTACAGTGCAGTAAAATTGATCTAGACCCTGAAATGTTCCTAAAATGTTCCCACTTGTTTTTGGGTATCCTTGCCCCCAGTGTCTTCCAGCAGTAGTATTTATTAGATTTCTTAAGAACTTGTGAGAAGATCTCTATTTTTCTTATCAGTTTTTTCCTTAGTTGTCTAGTCTCCTAGGTGGATAAGATCTTTTCTCCTGAGTTGTCTAATGCCCTGGGGGAGCTGGTACCAGCACACTGGGTCCATTAGGTTACCTAATTGGATGGGACTGGGGGTATGGGTGACCTAGGGATGTGGTACCATTGATGGGATAGGTGAGCAGGTCATATGACTTGGGGGTGATGGCTGATTAGATTAGATAGCAGATTGGAGAGCATGATTGGATTGATGGATGATGTAAACAGCTCATGTGACTTTCCAAAAAGGCAATTTTTTGATGAAAATTTTTCCAAAAAAGAAAATTTTCTGGAGGGGTGATTTTTGATAAAATTCCAAAAAGGAAACTTCATAAGAATGTGATTTTGGTGAAAATTCCAAAAAAGGAAAATTTGATGGCTTGCATAATAAGGACATACCATTTACTAAAAATGGCAATATAACCAGATCACAGTACTGGTTATGGGACAGGAGCATAGTTTGGGCTGCAACCTAACCTCTACCAACCTAATGTAGCCCTCTAATGTAGTCTGCCTAACCTAACCTAACCTTACACTAGTGTAGCCCACTAATGTAGTCCACCAACCTAAGCTGAACTAACACTAGTGTAGCCCACTAATGTAGTCCGCCAACCTAAGCTGAACTAACACTATGCTTACCTAATCATGTGATTGCTTAATACCAGACTTGCCTAAACCTTGCATATCTGACCTATACATACTTAGCCCCTGCTTACCCAAACCCATACTTGCCTAACCTGTACTCACCTAACCCTGCACTTGCGTTATTTGGTATTTACCTAATTTTGTGCTTATTTAAATCTATACTTACCTCATTCCAGATACAACTGCATCCTCCCTTTCCATATATCAGGAGTAATATAGCACAATACAGGTTCTCCCATCCACTCTGCTCACTTGCTAGGTGATGTATCACCACCAACCAACCAGAACCAGTGGTAATCTCCAGGACTGATCTGGCTGAAGACTATAACCTTTGAGGGAAATAGGTGGTCAATCTTGAGATGTCAAGCCAAATAAACACAGCCATTGTCTATCAGACTGTTCTGAGAGTGACATCTGCATAGCACACAATGCTGAAATCCTGACCAAGCATAGTTCCCCACACTGATATGTTCAGGTGTCAAATTCTGAAGGGATCAAGATACAGTACCAGCCCTCAACATAAAGCCAGGTATGGTTATATTTGAGACAATGTAAGAACAGACATGGTTGTGCTTGGGAGTAGGAGAGCAGAATTCATGGACAAGATGGATTGGGTATTATTCAACTCAGTAGAGGTTTAGGCCAGTTTGGGATTAAGTGAGGGTCAAATAAGCTCAGTTTAGGTAAAAATGGGATTAGGTAAGCACAAGAATAAGTAAATACAGATTAGGTTAGTGCAGGTTAGGTAAGTACAGGTTAGGCAAGTATGGGTTTGAGCAAGTAGGGGCTAGGTATGTATAGGTCAGATATGTAAGGTTTAGGCAAGTCTGGTATTAAGCAATCACATAATTAAGTAAGCATAGTGTTAGTTCAGCTTAGGTTGGCAGACTACATTAGTGGGCTACATTATGTTGGTAGAGGTTAGGTTACAGCCCAGACTATGCTCCTGTCCCATAACCAGTACTGTGATCTGGTTATATTGCCATTTTTAGTAAATGGTATGTCCTTATTATGCAAGCCATCAAATTTTCCTTTTTTTTTGGAATTTTCACCAAAATCACACTCCCAAGAAATTTCCTTTTTGGAATTTTATCAAAAATCACCCTTCCAGAAAAATTTATTTTTTGGAAAAATGTTTCTCCAGATCATCTCACAAGTTCTTAAGAAATCTAATAAGTACTACTGAGTGGATAACTTTGCATTTGTTCCACTGGTGTCAGAGATGATGCCTGCTTACTGTTTGTTGGGCACCAGGGGTATAGTAAGTGATGGTTGGTTTGGGGTGAGGGGAAGGAGAGGTGTGTGTGGAGGTCAGAGGTTGGGTGATTTGTGGTCATAAGGGTAGACTGGCTTCCAGAAGTCAGCGGTGAAGTTGACGAGAGCATGGGTGAACAACCAAAAACTTTCTTCTTGGTTGTGTAGTTCGGAGACTCCTTGCAACCAGATAATGAGTTATCTGGGGAGGGCAGTAGGGAAATCCCACCAACTGATGATGTAAGACTCACAGTGGTAGACTGGGTGTGGGGCGATGAGTACTACACTGACATTGGTGTGGTAAGCTGGGTGGACTATAAATGTAACAATGGCAAGGGGTTGATGAGTATAAATGGAACACCACTCAAAGTAATGTTCCGCAGTGGAGAAGAATGGGGGAGAAGGGGCTCCTTGATCTAAAGATGAAAAGGGTTGATAGTAGGAACAGTGCATGAGTTGGCCTCTGGTCTAGTTAACTGTTGACTCCACAAATCAATCCTGATATCTTTGATCTCTGGGAGAGAGAAAGGAGAGAGGAAGTTGGGATTTGGATGGACAGTAGGCAACATACAATAGCAGGAGACTCCTGCTAAGTATATTAGTATAAATGGTAAAGCAGTTTATTGAGAGTATCCAACTTACTAGTTGGAGTAGTGGGTTACAGAGAAGATTGAGGATAAGGGGAAAAGAGAGCCAGAGGGGCTCATCTTTATATACTCCCAGATCCTGGTCACATGATCTACTACTTTCTGTGGCTAAGTCGTACTTTCCCTTGGAGGCGTCTATAGATAACTCATGAGGAGTCGTGATGAATTATTTTGTGCTTCTAGAATGTTCTTATTTCCAATTGATAACAGAACATCCTTCTGTTCTGATTGATGTGAGGTTGTATAAATGATGGGCTGTGTCTTCTGGGAAGTTTGATGGCATTTCAGGGAGAAATCCCCAGATCTCAAACTCCTCCCCAAATATGGCTTCTTTAGGTTATATTGATGGAATGATCTGATGGAATCTAAGATCCAGTGTTTCAGGGTTAGGGCATTATTTTATTATTTATACTTAGAGCGATGGCTGGTTTCTTTCCCCAGTTCACTTTTCCCTTCCCCCATCAATCATCTCAGATCTCTTCTTAAAGCTCTTCCCCCTCATATCATGTCGTTGACTCCCTTCACCATTACTATCCCTACCAATACTCTTCAGTATGAAGAGGTCTGGGGTATAGATAACAAGGATTTCTATGACGGTTTGGATGCATTGGTACATGTGGTGAAGTGTTCATGGATTTGTCATGAGCTTACCCTCACATTGTAGATTGATTTATCCTATCATGCTGGCCATAAGATCTACCAGCATCCCCCTACTGAGATTCCTCAGTTGGTATTGGAAGTGATCGCTATTAGGATGAACAAGGAAGTTGCTGGTCAACTTCACACTAACACCATCAGCATTCAAGATGCTCAGGCTGCATGTCAGGGCCACTCTGCGCCAAGACCTTCTCCAGGGAATGACTCTACACTGAGAGTCACTAACCGTTTCTTGAGTAGCTTGCCCTTGCTGAACAGAGACAACAATGAGCCACGAAGGTAGATAGAGGTCTTCAAACCAATGATTAGGAGGTGAAGCAGGGCCTTGCACAACGACTATCTGAGGTCCTTATATACTACCAGAGTGGCCTGTGACAAGTGACGAGTAACGCTGAGTCAAGGGGATGACCTAAAGTCATAATGAGTCATCAAAGGAACGAATGTGGGTCGTGGGAAAATTAGAACAAAGGGAAAAGGGGTTGTGAGAATTTCATGACAAAGAAGGAGCTGAGAAGCGTGGGAACGACCAATGAGAAAAAGGAAAGGAAGTGGTACCATTATTGTCAGGGAGACTGATGGGGGAATGTGGGAATGACCAATAGGAAAATAGGAAGAAGTGGTACCACTGTGTCACCAAGGGAACTGATGGGATCATTGGTGACGTGTCCTGGTTGGGGAGAGGTGGATAAAAGGAGGGTGTCCTAGGGCGACATCTCACCATCTGCTCGTCTTCCAAAACCAACAAACCTAGCTTCCTTCTATCATCTCCTCATCTCCTCATCACCTATCACCATGCCCAGAATCTGTCAAGACACCTATCACATCCATGAGGTCTCTGTCTCTCATACTGCCCAGGGGAGGTTCCCTCATTCTCGCACCAACGTCCTTATGCCTTACCCCAAGAACGCCACCATCATCGATCGCTTAGACGGTGAGGGGACCGGCTATATCGACAACCCTATGTTGGACCTCTACAACAAAGACTTCTTGTGGGGGACCGCCATTCAAACGGCTCGTCTTCAGAATGATCAGAGGGTCCTTCATCCGAAGAGGGACAAGGTGTTGGATCGACTCATCACCATGGGAGTGTGGAATGTGGATGAGAGGTATGAACTGGGTATGTCTACCATGGGGAGGAGCTTGCCCACAAGCTTGGAGATGTGACACGTGTCTTCTATTGGGAGTTGGCTGCTCAGTCGAATTGATGTGTTGGAGAAGGAGGTTGGTGAAGGCATCGAATGTGTTTATAACATTGATTAACCTTTTCTCCAAGGTGCATTGAGAGCGTGCTGAGCACACGGAGATGGAGGAGGCCTTCAAGAGGCAATGGGAGAAGATAGAGCAGGTTCTCCAGCAGAACCAAGAACTCGCTGTCTGTCTGGTGGATGTGGAGAAGCTCTGGGTGGCTGAGGAGCAGTTTTCCACTGAGTTGCATGGGCACATTGAGGCATTGCAGGTGCGCTGGCTCCTTCAGGGTGTTTGTACTCCTGTTGCTGACCAACATCTTAGGATCAGGTCTGCAAGTGTGGGCTTGCTGGAAGCAGGGAGGTTCCCATTGAGGTAGATGGCTTCCAGCACCCTTCTTGGTGAAGTAGTGCTGATACCATCAATAGCTTCTAGACGACGAGTTGGAGTACACCTCCTATCCAGCCATGTCCGAGGAACAGCCGGTGTTGGGGCTGGATGTGGTCCCTTGCTCTGGGTGCACTGGGGAGTCTTCAGGTGCTTCGTCTCCAGCTCTCTTGCCTGTGATGACAGAGGTTCGCCCGGTTTGTGTTGGTCAGAGGGCCTTCCATTGTGGTCGTCATGATGGACGTCTGATTGGTCCAGTAGCGGCAGATGGCTCGTTCTTCCAGCAGCAACCAGCATTGCTGGAGGGTGGTCGACCAGGGACGTCTAGAGGATTGTCCCCCAGTGACTCCTCCCAGGGTGGAGAGTCTGGGTCGGTTGGGGGAGTTGCCTGAGCATGGTCTGCCTAGTAGGTACAAGGTAGAGAGGGTCTTGCTAGGATACAATGTTCTTAGGTGGTCCTCCTATGCCGAGTTCTGAGAGGCTGTGCGTTGAGAGGCAGAGATGGAATGGATGGTAGATACCCTTATAGATACCCTTATAGATACCCATCTTGTGTTGCCTAATCTCCCCAAGTAATGTGCCATAGATTTCTTGTGTTGTGTCATGAAGTGTGAATTGTGAATAAAGAGTGGTGTGGATTATAAATGTCCAAAAGGATGTTGAGAAATGGAAGAAAAAGAGAGGAAAATCATGCGCGATGACAGTGGTAAAGGGTCTGAAATATTTGATGGATATCGACAGTGTTATCTAGCAAACAGACAGGCTCAAGGTGAAGGGATCCATTAACATACAGCTTGCCCCATACAAAGGGATGACTGTACCAATATACAAGCACAACCACACCTATGTAGAGCTTTACTGGCCTCTGTCAGGGATGATGCCTGCTTACTGTTTGTTGGGCACCAGAGGTGTAGTAAGCAATGGGTGGTTTGGGATGAGGGGAAGGAGAGGTGCATGTGGAGGTCGGAGGTTGGGCGACTTGTAGTCATAAGGGTAAACTGGCTTCCAGAAGTCAGTGGTGAAGTTGGTGAGGGCATGGGTGAACAACCAAAAACTTTCTTCTTGGTTGTGTAGTTTGGAAACTCCTTGCAACCAGGCAATGAGTTGTCTGGGGAGGGCAGTAGGGAAATCCCACCAACTGACAATGCAAGACTCACAGTGATAAACTGGGTGTGTACCACAGGAACATCGGTGTGGTAAGCTGGATGGACCATGAATGAAACAATGGCAAGGGGTTGATGAGTATAAATGGAACACCACTCAAAGTAATGTTCCACAGTGGAGAAGAACGGGGAAGTAGGGGCTCCTTGATCTAAAGATGAAAAGGGTCGATAGTAGGGACAGTGCACGAGTTGGCCTCTGGTCTGGTTAACACTGAGGCTTTTCAACAAGTGTTGACTCCACAAATCTAGTCTTATGTCTTTGATTTCTGGGAGAGGGAAAGGGGAGGGGAAGTTGGGGTTGGGATGAATGGTGGGCAACATACAATAGCAGGATACTCCTGCTAAGTATGTTAGTATAAAGGGTAAATGGTTTATTGAGAGTATCCAACTTACTAGTTGGAGTAGTGGGTTACAGAGAAGATTGAGGATAAGGGGAGAAGAGAGCTGGAGGGGCTTGTCCTTATATACTCCCATATCCTGGTCACATGATCTAGTACTTTCTGTGACTAAGCTCTACTCTCCCTTGGAGGCATCTACAAATGACTCGGAAGGAGTCATTAGGAGCTAATACTTCCTTTCTAGAAGTTATCTTGATTTCCAATTGATAAACAGAACATCCTTCTGTTCTGATTGATGTGAGGCTGCATAGTTGATGGGCTGTGTCTTCTGAGAAGTTTGATGGTGGTTTCAGGGAGAAATCCCCAGATCTAAACTCTCCTCTAACTATGTCTTCTTGTGGTCATATTTGATGGAATGTTCTGATGGAATCTAAGATCCGGTGTTTCAGGGTTAGGGTGTTTTATTATTATTTATACTCAACGCGATGGCTGGTTTCTTTCCTCAGTTTGCCTTTCCCTTCCCTCCATCAATCCTCTCAACCCTCTTCTTAAAGTTCTTCCCTTATCTTGCTATGTCATCTGTCCCCTTCACTGTCACTCTCCCCACCAATGCTCTCCAGTTCGAAGAGGTCTGGGGTATGGAGAGCAAGGATTTCTATGGTGGTTCCAATGCAATGGTACGTATGGTGAAGTGTTCATGGATTGTCATGAGCTTACCCTCACATTTGTAGATTGATTTGTCTTATCATGTGGGTCATTGCATTTATCAATGCCCTCCCACTGAGATTCCACACTTGGTGGCAGAGGTGGTTGCTTTACGAATGAATGAGGAAGTTTCTGGTCAACTTCACACCAACACCATCAGCATTCAAGATGCTCAGGTGGCTCGTATCTGGGAATTGGAGAAGCAGGTGGATGATATGGGTTTGATTATCCATGAGTTGAGGAAGAAGCAGGATACTATGGCGTCTTCATTGGAGGAAGCCCATCACCAGTCAGTAATGTGTCAGGCTATCTTGACGCATTACATTGAGTCTCATTGGGTTCCGATTGGTCATCTTTTGGAACAGATTGGGGGTCATTTGTGCTGTGGACTCTTCCCCACCACAGCTCCTCTCCACTGTGACCTCAGTGATGCAGACTCTATCATTGTGGGAGAGAATGGACCTTCCATGCCCTCTTCCCTCCCCTCGCTTGAGTCCATCTCCTCCTCTTCCATTGACTCCGTCTATTACACCCCCTCCTTCTTACAATCAACATCAACACTGCCACCAATCTCATTGTCACAAGAATTCATTGTTGTACAAGGAGGATCGCCCTCTTCGTCAGTGTTGCCTTCCACAATCCCAGGAGACTTGGGACTGTTTGGCGACTTTGAAGAAGGAAGCTTCTTTGAAGGAGGCTTTGACCAAGTTTCATTACTTGGTGATGAGGGATGGAGTTCAGGAGGCAGTAGAGGCAATGCATTGGGTTCTTTTGGAGAGGGGTATTGAATTAGAGCACAATGTTCTGGGTTGTACGTATTGTCAGGTAGTAGATGGACAGTTTGTACACTGTCCTCGTAGTGTACATCACCCTCGTCATGCTTTGCATGACCTTCTTGTAGAGGACTACTCAAAGTGTGGTTGTGAACATTGATATTTGTTTTATTCTCCAAATGATTACTATGTTTCCTCCTGTCTGTCACGAACTCATACTTTAGTTGAACAAATCAAACAGATTACTATTGAGATTCGTGACATAAAGGAGAAGAACAAATTCAATACCAAGAAAGTTAAGAATACATTCAGTGTTCACAACCGCACTTGGAATGGTCGTCTACAAGAAGGTCATGAAGAACATGATGAGCATGATGTACACTACGAGGGCAATATACAAACTGCCCATCCTGCACCTGACAATATGTGCAACCAAGAACATTGTGCTCCAGCCCAATACCCAATTCCAATAGTATCCACTTCATCGACTCCACTGCCTCCTGAACTCCATCCCTCATCACCAAGTAGTGGAAATCCTGTAAAGCCTGTTTTGTCAACGACTCCTTGGTCAAAGAAGCCAATCGATCCCGAATCTCCTGCGAATGAGGGAGACAACATTGGTGGGGTGGTTGGTCTTCCTTGGACAACAACGAACGGGATGACCTCTGGCAGCGCGAATGATGATGATCCTTGTGCTGTTGATAAGAAGGAGGGGGTGTAGTAGATGGAGTCGATGGAGGAGGAGGAGACGGATTCAAGGGAAGGGATGGAAGATGAATGGGGAGATCCATCCGCTCTCGTAGCGACAGTTTCTCCATCGTGGAGATCACAGTAGTGAGGGGCAGCAGGGAAGAGTCCACAGGTGGAACGTTCGCCAATCTGTTCCAGAAGATTCCCAATAGGCACCCAATGAGATTCTACATAATGCGTCAACAAAGTTTGACACATTACTGACTGGTGTTGGCATTCCTCCAAAGACTTCATCATATCATCCTGCCTCCTTCGCATTCCATGAATCATAAGACCCATACCATCCACTTGCTTCTCCAATTCCCAGATACAAGCGGCCTGAGCGTCCTGAATGGCCATTGTGTCAGGGTTGGATGCCTGCTTACTATTGGCTGGGCACCAGAGGTGTAGTAAGCGATGGGTGGTTTGGGGTGAGGGGAAGTTGAGGAGCTCGATCTGGTCGAAGGTTAGGTGACTTATGATCGTAGGGGAAGACCGGCTTCCAAAACTTGTTGACGAAGTTGGCAAGTGCGTGTGAAAATAACCAGAAGCTTTCCTCTTGAGGATAGAGATCAGCTTGGGTTTGTAACCAAGCGATAACGTCTCCAGGAAGTCCGGTTGGGAAGTCCCACCAACTAATGATGCAGGACTCACAGAGGAAGACGGGATGGCGATCGATGTGGACGAGGGGTTTCTCTTGAGAGAAAGCCGGATGTACGATGAATGTGATGACTGCGAGTGGATGATTAGTATATATAGATCTCCACTCGAAGTAATGATCGGCGGTAGCAAGGAAGGGTGGGGCAGGGGCTCCTTGATCTAATGAAGAAAAGGGCTTATAGTAGGGACAGTGCACGAGCTGGCCTCTGGTCTGGTTAACACTGAGGCTTGTCAGCAAGCGTTGACTCCACAAATAAGGTCTTATGTCTTCGATCGGAGGGAGAGGGAAAGGGGAGAGGAGATTGGGGTTTGGGAGAGCAGGCGGCAACATACAATAGCAGGAGACTCCTGCTAAGTATGTTAATATAAAGGGTAAAGGAGTTTATTGGAGAGTATCCAACTTACTAGTTGGAGTAGTGGGTTACAGAGAAGATTGAGGATAAGGGGAAAAGAGAGCCGGAGGGGCTTGTCCTTATATACTCCCAGATCCTGGTCACATGATCTACTACTTTCTGTGGCTAAGTCTACTCTTCCCTTGGAAGCGTCTAATGATGACTAGGCGTGACTCATACTTAGTCATGAGGACTGCGAATGATTCTTTCTGGAATATTCTGATTTCCAATTGATAAACGGAACATCCTTCTATTTGATGTGATGGAAGGGGCTGTGCATTGATGGATTGGGTTTCTGAGAAGTTTGATGGCGTTTCGGGGAGAAATCCCCAGATCTTATAACTCCCCTCCAATTATGGCTTCTTTTGGGTATATTTGATGGAAGGGTCTGATAGAATCTAAGATCTGGTGTTTCAGGGTTAGGGTTCTTACCATCTATTTAATGATTGGTTGATAGCTGGTTTCTTTCCTCAGTTCGCTTTTCCTTTCCCTCCATCAATCCTACGCTCCTCCTCTCTTAAAGTTCTTCCCCAAGCATCACTATGTCCGCTCCCACCGTCAACATCAACCTTTCCCTTCCCATCACTATGGGATCTCAGGACGAGGTATGGGGTCATGATAGTATTGACTTCTTCGATGGATCCGATCCATTGGTATGTGTGGTGAAGACTTCTGGGGATTTATCCTGGAACTTACCCTCATGTTAGATTGATCTCTCTTATTGTAATGGAGAGAGCATTTTCCAGCATCCCCCTTCTACTGTCTCTGAGGTCGCCGCCGAGGTATTATGCATTCGTATGAACGAGATCACTATTGGTCAACTTCATGCGAATGCCATCAACATTCAAGATACCCAGGCCGCTCGTATTAAGGAATTGGAGCAGCAGGTGGATGGTTTGACCGCCAAGGTGGAAGAGGCTCATGCGCTGTCAGTAATGTCCCAATCCGTGGTGACGCATTACGTGGATTCTCATCTGATCCCCATGTTTGGTTTGTTGGCTCAGATCAACCCCTTTGCTCGCTGCCAACTTATCTCCACGTCCGGACCTTCTGGACCCTGTGACCTCTCGGATGCAAACGCTATCCTTAAGGGAATGTATGGATCTCCCCGCTCCTCTTCTGTCCCCTCACTCGAGTCCGTCTCCTCCTCATCCATCGACTCGGTCTATTACTCCCCCGCCTTCCTACACTCATCGTTGGGATCGGCGTCACTCGCGCCACCAGAGGTCATCCCCTTCGTCGTCCAAAGAAGATCGACCACTCCGCCAGCGTTGTCTCCCTCGTTCCCAGGAGACTCGGGATCAATTGGCTTCTTTGACCAAGGAGTCGTCAATGAAGCAGGCCTTGAAGGACTTTCACTATTTGGTGATGAGGGATGGAGTTCAGGAGGCAGTGGAGGTGATGAGATGGGTTCTTTTATCGTTGGGTATTGAACTAGAGCATAACGTTTTTGGTTGTACATACTGCGAGGTAGTTGACGGCCGGTTTGTTTACTGTCATCGTAGTGTCCACCATCCTCGTCATGTACTTCATGACCTTCTTGTAGAGGACCACTCATCGTGTGGTTGTGAACATTGATTGTATTTGTAGTTTTATCCATCGAATTGATCTTGTTCTTCTTCTTCTCTTTTATGTCACGAATCTCAATAGTGATCTGTTTGATTTGATCAACTAGATCACGTGTTCGTGACACATTGTGTTAGAGTGAAGTTGACTGGCAACTTCCTCATTCATCCGCAAAGCCAAGACCTCCGATACCACCTGAGATAGCTCAGTAGGAGGGTGTTGGTAAACGTGCTGACCCAATCGATAAGAAAAATCAATCTATAAACACAAAGTTAAACCCAGGATAAATCTCCAGAGGCTTCACCACACGTACCAAGTCATTGGTCCCTTCGTAGAAGTCTTTGTTATCCATTCCCCATACCTCTTCATATTGGTAGTTTTGGGCAGTGAGGAGGACGTGATCAATCAGAGCAGACATAGTCGATGGGGAAGAACTTTAAGAGGAGGGAGTAGACGATTGATGGGGGGAAAGGAAAAGCGAACTGAGGAAAGAAACCAGCTAACGCGTCAAGTATAAATAATAAGAAAGAACCCTAACCCTGAAACACCGGATCTTAGATTCCATCAGATCATTCCATCAAATATAACTCCATTAAGCCATAATTAGAGGGGAGTTATAGATCCGGGGACTTCTCCCTGAAATGCCATCAAACTTCTCAGAAGACACAGCCCCATCATTACACACCCTCAGTCATCAATCAAATAAGAAGCAGGAGGATGTTCTGTTTATGGAAAACAATAAGAGCACAGTCATACGACTTTATAATTATTAGACGCTTCCAAGGGAAGAGTAGACTTAGCCACAATACAGGAGTGGTCATGTGACCAGGATCTGGGAGTATATAAGGACGAGCTCCTCCGGCTCTCTTTTCCCCTTATCCTCAATCTTCTCTGTATCCCTTACTCCAACTGGTACGTTGGATACCTCAATAAATCCCTTTACCCTCATACTGATATACTTAGCAGGAGTCATCCTGCTAGTGTATGTTGCCCACCACTCACCCAAACCCCAACTTCCTCTCCCCATTCCCCCTCCCAGAGATCCGAGACATAAGACTAGATTTGTGGAGTCAATGCTTGTTGAAAAGCCTCAGTGTTAACCAGACCAGAGGCCAACTCATGCACTGTCCCTACTATCGACCCTTCTCCTCTCTTGATCAAGGAGCCCCTTCTCCACCCTTCTTCTCCACCACCGAGCATTACTTTGAGTGGCGATCCTTATATACTAACCAACCATTGGCTATTGTACACTTTCTAGTCCACCCCGCCTATCACACCGAAGTACCTCAAGTACTTATCGCTCCTCACCCCATCTATTCGTGTGAGTCTTGCATAATCAGTTGGTGGGACTTTCCAACTGCTCTCCCCGGTCTCCTTATTGCCTGGTTGCAAGGAGTATCTGAACTACATCCTCAGGAAGAAAGCTTCTGGTTATTTACACACGCACTCGCAGACTTCACTGGAGATTTCTGGAAGCCTATCTACCCTTACGATCATAAATTGCCCAACCTCCAACCCTCACACGCTCCACTCCTCCCGCTCACACCAAACCATCCCTCTATCACTACTCCTCTAGTGTCTGAGAAGTAAGCAGGCATCAACCCTGACACTGTCCTTTATGTCATGAATCTCAATTGTCATTTCCTTGATTTGCATGATTAAATCTTGAGTTTGTGACAGCCTCAGACTAAAGACAACATCAATAGGGGAAAGATCAGCAGTGCCTCAAGGGTTGTTCCAATATCCTAACTTCTGAACACCCACTTCACTCACTTTGGGAGGGCACTTGGATCACCAGAGATCCTGATCATATTTCCTCGGATGAAGCATAGGTATCCCCTTCGGAAGGTGTGGGAGATGAAGATTCCACTCAAAGTGGAGTCCTTCTGGCTGGAAAAGCTACTCTATCCTACATTCCTTTTGCTTCCACAAGGCACGATAAAGCCATACACTCAATTCACCTTAGCAGAGATGAAATACAAGCAAAAAGCAGAGATATTGCTCTCTCCTGACCAACTCGACAAGCTGTTGGTGAACATCCAGCTGATCTTGGCACGACATCCGGAAAAACCACTGTACAGCCGCTTTGATTCTTTCTTTTTCATCATGCAGATCCTCGGAATCAAAGTCTCTACTTCCCTGGATGATGAGTGGACTGATTTGTGGGAGAGGTTTACTAATCAGAACTCTGCCTTCAACTGGGAGTATATAGAAGATATAAACAATGGAGAGCTACTGGTCAACTTAGGTTTTGGAATCCATCCGCCAGAAGATTCGGAATCTGCGGGGTTCTGGGACCTCAATGCCTTAGGGCTGGGGTTCAGCTACAGAGGGTACACCTCTGCCGTCACCCACACAATCAATACAGTGTCAGCTATAGGAGCAATCCATGCCGAAATGAACAGCAGCCAAAAGAAACACTCCCACATCACCTACCAGCTTACGTACAACTTGCATATGAAGTCATTAGGGGCCATCGGACAGGAGCCCAAGGTCAATTCTTCCCTCTGTCGTCTGCATATGATGTCAACCAGCACTACCTGGAGGATGTCAAGGAAATCATTGACGCATATGACAGGAACCTGGACAGATCCTACGGAGTCAGGGATGAGTACCATTGCAGAGCTCAGAGCTTCAATAGATTGCTTCTGTATTTGAGACAAAAAGCAAGTGGCTTGGTTTTTGGCATATGGCCCACTTGGTTCAACAGTCTAAAGCTACGTTCACAGCTTGAGGAATACATTAAAGAGATGAACCCCATCATCTGGCTCTCAAGTCAGGACTGGTTCATGTTCGCTGGAAGGAGAGCCAAGGAGATTAGCCACTTCCAGAACTGGCTCTCCCAGTTCAAAGATCTCCCTGAGAACTACGGGGTCCTGACCTCCCTCCTTACCCACATCATGCAACATATAGGGGTGACACCGATTGTCAAGGATCCAGACCTGAGGCACAATCTTTTTGAGCTCCACTTTGATACCATCTCCAACAGATTTGGCTGCTTCTTCTTCCAGGAGTTGGATCTGACCAACAGCCATCTACCAGAGGTTCAGCAAGTCAACCCACTGGTGATGTTGGACAGGATGGGGGTGAAGCCTCACAAGCCAAAGCCACTGCTCCCTGACTTGCCTATGTCAGACCAAGCTGTCACCTGGAAAACCCTTGGAGATCTGTTGAGGAAGGGGGATGACTCACGGACAAGGACAAAGGAGTTTAAATGGGATCCCCTCTGGATGGCCTACAGCCCTGTTGAGAAACACTTTTGTAGTTTCACACAGGAATATTGGATGGCGCTAAGTAAAGAAGCGGTGAACAGGTTGCCCAGGCGTCCACCCACCCTGAAGGCAGCAATGGAAGTCTGGACTCTAACATCAATTAAAGGGAGAATGTGAGGCCAGAATACGTGCTACCTCAACCCTTCTGCTGATGGGTTGGAGAACACTGTCCCCTCCAAAAGTCACCAGCAGCTATTTGGCCTGAAGAGAACTGCTTTCTTTCCAGAGCCCAACATTGTTCTAGACAAGGACAGCTGCTGGATTTCCTTTGTCACACAGGGGTACATCAAACAATACCATGAAGCCATCCTCGAGTCTACAGATGGGGGAAAGTTGATCAGGGACATGCTGGACAAGATCTTTGAAAACCTAGTGATATTCCATTCAATGTCCAAGTCACTAATCCCATCTTTATCATTGTTTGTTGGTGGGACATTCCTACTGCCTTACCAGGTCAAGTTTGCATTTGGGTTGACAAACTAGGAGAAACCATCAGAGTAGAAGAAGATATCTGGTTATCTGAACATCAATTGTTTGAATCCATCAACAAGATTTGGAAGTCTGTCCTTCAAGGTCATGGTCTCCTACAGCCCTTAATAAAGTCAACTTTCTCTCTTTCCCTTCCACTTTTGATCACCTGGACATTAATCTTGAGATTGTCTCTTCTTTAAAGGTACTTTCAAGATGGCCCACTCTGGTTCAATCACATCCAATATAACCCTTCCCTCATTTTCTCTGGTAAAATTTATATCAAATAACTTTATTTCACTGATGCAAATGGTGCACTCAGGTGTTACTGTAGATCTATAAAAAACTCATATCTGTTCTGGGGTGGTTTGCTTGGGCTGGCCAGGATTTTGCTTGACTTTATCTACCAGTTCATCTAAGGCTACAATAGAGAGAATGGGGATTTTCTGGTCCTGTTGAACAGCTCTTGTTGCCCTCCTACTTGCTCATTGCTAGGCTCTGACCCACAGTCTGTATGGTTTATCCTGGTTTCTTATATCACAGGGTTTTTACTGAAGTTTCCTAACCAGACCTCATTGTCAGAAGATTCCTCAGACCATTCAACAATATAGAGATCCCTCAAAAATGGAAGGATCAGCTCCCAGCAGACATGACCATCCAAAATCTCCTGGAATGACCACTACCAAATAGGGGTCTAACATATATTCCCAGAAACTACCAATTCTAGCTCTGTTCTCCCATGAAAAACCTTGGAAGTATAAGAATACACTAAGAGCATTGAAAGAGGTCCCATCAGCCCCCAGGATTGCTGTAATAGGAAAACTGATGGAAATGGCATAGGGAGAGGGATATTGCTCTGTCATTGGTAACTCCCCTGGTATACTGAAGGTTCTAGGTACCCCCTGTGGGTGATAGATTACTGGAGGGCTGTGTCTCGTGCTATTTCCTCCAAAAAAGCCTGGGCTGACTTTGTTAGCTAGCTTAAAACTGGCAACTATCCACAACATCTGGTGAACAAATACCTTTGTCACCTACCATGGAGAAACCCACCCTCTGCCAGGCTATCCTACTCCATGGGTGACCTCTCTACCCTCCTCTCTGATAATTGGCTTAGTGGTGAACATATGGACTTTTTTGCCAATCTCTTTAAAAGAGTTGCTGAACACAAACTACCAATTGTGATCACTACAACTAATTTTTCCCATACCATTAAAGCTATAGAAGGATGGTCTTAGGTCAGTGCCTAGGTTTCTCAAGCTTTAAGGTGCATTGGTGTGTTTTGTCTTTTTTTGATATGATTGCATATATAGAATTTTATTCTTAAGAGAGTAGCAAAGGTGCAAAAAAAGAAACAGCTATATACTCCATTTTTCCATCATCACCACTGGGTAGTAGTATGTATAGATGTGGAAAAAAAGGAACTTTCCTATGGTAAGTATGAGGTGCTTTAGTGGTGTATGGTCTGATAACAAGTGATATCAACAGGTGACTCAAAAGAGCCAGCAGATACCACTTCTAAGATTGAGGGGAATAATGTTATCAAAAGAGTCTTTTTGGATTTTGCAAAAGTTCTCTGGAAAGTTGATTTAGAGTGGAAGGGAAATTCTCTCCCCCTGCAAAGACAACATGATAATTCAAGTTGTGGGCCATGCACCATCAATTTCCTAGAACAGTTGGTATGCAAAGATGTTGACCCATGGACCCCCAGGGGGCTAATGATTATCAGATCAACTTATTTCATCAAATGGCACAGTATACTCTTGAATGATAGTGAGTTCAATAGTATAGACTTTGGCCACATGGATGCAGATACTAACAACCCTTTGTGTTAGGGGATAAATATCAAGGGTGAAGGTGAAATAATCAGAGCAACCTAAGAAACTGGGTTTGGATCTAACAGATAGAATCTAGATAAAAATCCCATATCCAACTCCCCAAGTAACCAAAGTGATGAAGATATCTGGCTTACACTCTCTCCAACACCAGCTAGGCTCCCCCCAAGTAACAAAGATGAAGATATCCAGATTACACACTCCCAATCTCTATCTCTTTCCCCAACTCAGTCTCCCTCTTCCTCAACTCCTTTTATTTAGCTGGGGTCAAATATTTCTAGGTCACCAGGAGTGCACAATCTCCATGAGTACCAACCATCCAACTCTGATATTGACCTCAAAGCCACAGAATATCAGCCAGAATCCAGTAGTATAAACTACCCCCTTTCAACCATTGAGGACCAGATAGATACAATTCCAAAGTTATGTTTTGTTGAGGCAGCCATTACTGAGTCAAAAGTGGAAATTTTGCCCACCAGGTATTTTTTGAATGAACCTCCTGGGTTCTTTGAAATTTCATTCAAAACTTACCTACAATTTCCATTCAATTTTACCACAAACTCTCAAAGAACTCATCAAGTATGTGGTTGAGTACATTGTGTCATCATGCACAATTTTTGGACTTCTTTTTCTCTATGTCTCTACATCTTTTTGGACTCTTTTACCTTTATAAAATACCACACTCCTTATTCTTTTCATGATTCACACTTCACATCAGACACCAACGTCGACATTGGACTATTTGGGGACATTCAGGAGTACAAGATGGGTGTCTACAAGGGTATCTACCATCCACTCCATCTCTGCCTCTAAGCGCACAGCCTCACGGAACTCAGCATAGGAAGACCACCTAAAGACATTGAACCCTAGCAAGACCCTCTCCACCTCGTACCTACTAGGTAGACCAAGCTCAGGAAGTTCTCCCAGACAACCCGGACTCTCCACCCTTGGAGGAGTCACTACAGGACAGTCCTCTAGATGTCCCTGGTCAACCACCCTCTGATGACTGAGATCACTGCTCGAAGGTCAAACCACCTGGCACCATATATCCTATCAGTGGCTGCCCTTGACGACTACAATGCAGAGCATGCTGACCAGCACAAACCGGGAGAATCTCTACCCTCACTGGCAAAGGATCTGGAGAAGGAGTACTGGACATCTCTCCAGTATACCCAGAACAGTTGGCCACATCTAAACCCAGCATGGGTTGCTCTTCAGACATGGACGGATAGGAGGTATACTCTAACTTGTCATCCAGAACCTATTGATGGTATCAGCACTACTTCACCAAGAAGGTGCTGGAAGCCATCTACCTTGATAGAGGAGGCATGGTGCATTTCCAAGCTAGTTGGCACATCCCTACCCATGGACAACTCTCCCTCTACAAACTTCTCAGGAACATCCGCCATGCCCATGGTGATCAGACGATCCAACACCCTATCCCTCTTGGGATACAAGATCCTCCTATCTCCCTGGAGATGAGCTGTCTGGATGGACATACCCCACAAGAAATCCTCATTGTAAAGATCTACCATACTGTCTTCAAAGTACTCCATACCAAGAGCATCTAGACGGTCGATAACAGAGGCAGGATGGGGATAGGAAGTGAAGACATTGGCCTTGGAGTGGTGAAATCCACCCTGGACAGTGCGAGTGACAGAGACGTCATGAAGATGATACTTGTTGCTGGAGATTCTAGGCATGGCGACAGGTGATGAGAGGATGAGGAAATGATAGAAACAAGCTAGGTTTGTTGGTTTTGGAAGACGAGCGGATGATGAGTTGGCACCCTAGGACACCCTCTTTTATCCGTCTTCCCCCAACCAGGACACGTCACCAATGATCCCATCAGTCCCCTTGGCGACACAGTGGTACCACTCCCTTCTATTTTCCTATTGGTCACTCCCACGTTCCCCATCAGTCTCCCTGATGATAATGGTGTCACTTTCTTCCCCTTTTCTCATTGGTTATTCCCATGCTTCTCAGCTCTTCCTTTGTCATGAAATTCTCACGATCCCCTTTCCCTTTGTTCTAATTTTCCCATGACCCACATTCATTCCTTTGATGACTCATTATGACTATAGGTCATCCCCTTGACCCAGCATTACCCATCACTTGTCACAGGCCACTCTGGTAGTATATAAGGACCTCAGATAGTGCTTGTATTCGCTAGTTTTGTTATTACAGGATTTCCTCTGCCTGAAGACCTTCTTCAGACAAGATCAGAGACCTACTGTAAGATCCAGGACACCAGGCCTGTTCTCTTCCACTCTACCTCTCCCTTACTCTTCTCTACAAAGCAACCACTGTCTCCTCGACCCATCGTCCAGCGTTGAACAAGGCTCTGCTTCACCCCACCTAATCAGTTTGAAGACCTCTATCCACATTTGTGGCTCATTGTTGTCTCTGTTCAGCAAGGGCAAGCTACTCAAGAAACAGTTAGTGACTCTCAGTATAAGAGTCGTTTCCTGGAGAAAGGTTTCGGCACAGAGTGGCCCTGACACTTGGGAGATCTGGACACAATTGAATGAAAACTCAGAGTTACGGCACAATATGGTTGGTATACATTTCCCCATTATATCCCTACATTCTATTGACACATACCTTCAAGCTCCTATCATTTTATTCCAATAGGTATGGACCCGCTCTCCCCACACCAGAATCAAGATCCTTGGGTAGATTTGGACCTGGCTGAGTTCCACAACATACCTCACTTCACCAGCAAAACAGCTTTTTTCAAAAAGTGGTAAAGTTGATCGAAGTGTCAAAAAGTGTCAAAACTGAAGTTGAAGACCACATGCCAATGCAAAGTCCCTCGAAAGTGGCCAAAGTAAGGCAAAGCATCAAACTCAGCAGGTAGAAATTTGAACCATGTTGCATGTGGTGTTTGGGTACCCATTTGTGGTGGCCACCAAGACCTGCCAAGTCTGATGTCCGTGTGTGTGGGAAAGTCTGACACTCAAACACCAAAACACTGTCATGTGCAATCTTGCATGTTCTGTCTTCTTCCTCATCCTCAATAATTCTAGTCCCACCACCCCTCTCCCACATCCCACACCACTGGTGGCACCCGCTGTTGTCAGCCCCACCACTTTGGAACCCCTCACTTGCTCTCCTAGTGTGGACCCACAATGCATGTAAGTCCACCTGTGTTCCCTGTCCCGTTACGCCTGCTGTCTTACCCACCCTGCAGCATTGCTGGCAGAAAGCAGTTGCACCCGAGGGTGAACACCCATACTACATCAGCCCACAGTGCAGAAAGAACATGCTGCCCTTGCACACCCATTCAAACAAATCACGACTTTATTCAGATGGTACGTGTCACGGTCACCTCTTCTTTGCCATCTCAAATTAATCACTCTCTATTTCAACAGGGCTTTACTAACCCTCCGTAGAATACATATTTATATATATACAGTCTTGTAGTGCAGTAGGATGTACAAGTTTGAAGAAAATATATTTGTTCACAAAAGATTCTGACCCAAGTGCAAAGTGAGAAAGAAGTCAAAAGAGGCACGAAGTGGGAGTCACTTTGCGGCACTTCTAAAAGGCTCAAAAAGTGATCGGGCCACTTGAAAGGACTTTAGAGATGGTCGGACCACTTTAAAGGACTTTAAAAAGGGCATGACTGTTTACACCCTTTGTGACTTTTCACCACTTTAAAGACCTCTAAAGTGGCTCCTGTTTTGCTGATGTTATCCCAGCCGTCTACTGGGTCTGAGGTAAGTTTTTTATATGTGGCTAACAGCTCTAGCTGATGTATTTTGTCCCGCTTTCTCAATTCTAATTTCTATCTTCTAGCACACCTCCATCAACTGTAGGGTCTACGTTGGTTCCCATAGCCCAGTACTCGGAGAAAGCGTTCTCGCGTATGATTATTTGTTGTATCCATACAACGTGTGACAGTAGAGTACACCAATAAACGAATTTTCGTAAATTTCCGCTGTTTCCGAGCCCCGAGCGCTTTGGCGCCTAAAACCGCGAGATGCGGCAGCGGTCGTGGGACTTTGATGGTTGGGTGCACCAGTTCGAGTCGGGGAGGGGCCACCCCGGTCATCAATGCGACCTCCACAGGCTCATGGGATGTTCCTCCCGTGCTTATAGGGTACCGGCACCTTACTTTTGGAATTTACATTTTGTGCTGCGGTTGCCCGCCACATTCAGGCGTAAGAAATAAATACTACCATTGTCGTGTGTCGAACCGATATATATCTCTGTTGCACTTATGCCGAGGCGAAGCCCGGCAGGACTTGTCTACAATATGGACAACAATATCTTCGGTGACAACGTCCCACAGTGGACTGGTCCCCCGCGTACAATTATCTAGATTCAGGTAGCCCTCTTCACAGGCCTTGCCCCTTCGCCCTTCTCCGCTTTCCTCGCGGTGCTTGGCAAGCAGTGGTTAAATCCATACACATGGGCGATGGGGCGGATCAATGAGGGAAACTCCACAGTCGTATTCTGAAATATTTCATTCCGTACTACCCCAGTTCCATATCACCCCGGTCAGTGAACAATGTCATTTCTCTTCGTTTGTTTTCATGCTGGGCGTTTGGCGGCCGAACCCCATATGGGACTCTTCTGCTCTTCTGCACCGTTGCCACATGTTCATATTTCCTCAGGAGCGCGCTACTGCAAACTCTGACCAGTAGGGAAAACGGTTGCCATATTGCAGTGTTACATCCTTCGACGCCTTTGATCGATGTACATATCGATGATTGCCTTCGGAATACCAAACTTTAGCTGGCCTAGGTTTCTGGCATCTCGAGATCTCTGCCTCATCGGATTCCCGCATTGACAGAGGGGTCAGATACTGTATCTGGTCAACGTTCAACCGCCATCATGCCCGATCTTGCCAGTATCCCTCTCAAGCTCAAGATCAGTCAAAATCACGCGCAGAACTTGGAGAAACTCCTCTAGCATGCATGCATTATCATTACTATGATGTAAATATATTGTGTACGGGGAGGGAATGAGGGGAGTTGTAAGTAGCTGCAACCGAAAGGAAAAAGAAAAAGCCGTGTACGAGTATTCTAATTGACTTGATAGGGGAAAATGATGAGCGAGAAGGGGGATAATAAGTATACCTGTAAACTAAGCCACACCATAGATTGATGTGAGAGGGTTTATATCGTACGAAAGCAAATTGTAGAAGAGATTTTTGTCGAGAAGCGGATCGAGCGGTGCATGCCTGGGAAGCAGAAACCGGGAACGACGAAGGTGACCAAAGAGAGCAGCGGAAGGGAACAGGGTACACGAGAAGCAGCGAGGCGGAGAGCAAACGGGGAGGGACGTGCCTACGAGAAGAAGTATAATGACTTCTTCACGGTGTTCACTTCGAAGTTACCCTTCTTCGGTACAGGTGGAAGCAACTTGGTCACCTCCACGAACTTGGGCTCCTCGCGGATAAACTCTCCAGCAGCAGCAGCCTGGAGCTCCTTCTTCGTCCTTCGCCTCCTCCTTGTGGGGATGGTTACAACGGCCTCCACACTGTCCTCGGTTCCACCTTGGGTGGAGACGGACTCGGACTCTCCGTGGTCATGGTCCTCGGGGTCGTTCCCTTCTGATCCGATGGCGAGATCCAAAGCCTCCAAGAGTTCTTCGGTGGAGGTGAGGGGTCCGACAACCTTTGACTCTTGAGAGTCAGGTTTGGTAGCGAAGTGCAGAATATCGTCCGATGTTGTCTGTTCACGATCCGCGAGCTGTTTGAGGAGTGTACCGGCTTTGACGGAAGTGATTGGCACTCGATAACCCTTGTAGCGCTCCATGAACTACAAAGAACCATTAAGTTGACTCTTCCATGGATGACGGCGATTTAACTTGCCTCCTCGTAAAGCTTGCCCAAAACGTCGGACGAGTGGAGAGCGATGAAGGTCTCACGGATGACGCCAGACATCTGATCGATACTGCAGGCGTGGGTCCAGTATGAATCGTGAACCGAAGCAAAAGTTAACCCTTGAGTCTAGAGGGAGAACCAGTTATTGTCACGTTCGACGTGAAGCAAGAGATGTTCTCACCTGACATTCCAAAGAAGTCAACATCATATGGGTCGCATCCAAACTGTGGATAAAGTTGGGTGGGAATGCCGAAGCTTGTTTCAACGAGTTCACTGCAGCAGGAGCATTGGGGTCCGATATGTAGACAGTCTGGAGGGTCGTAGCGACCTGCTTTCTCTTAGTCTTCCGGTAGGGCTGAACGATAGGAAGCCCGAGGGGGGTAGTCCAGACGACAGCAGTCATTTGTTCATCCTTGGTCCTGTTCAAGGCGGGAGCCTTCTTGATATTGCCCTTCTTGGGAGTAGGAGCGGAAAGTGCAGCAGGAATCCGAGCGGGTGGGATAGATTTGGAAACAAGCCTCGCACAGAGGTTAAGCCAGGTTTGGATATCCTGAGCTCCAGAGAACAAGTCTCCGATGCACTCGATAACCTTCTTTGCCAAGTACGAAGCAGCAAGCCAGCATTCCTCGTCGGGGATATCCTTCCTCTCCTTCAACTGCCGCTCGATTTGGTCCCTCGCACCGATGAACGTGACACCGTACACAGTTGTCATGACAGTTTGCTTGACGACCTTTCGCGTGATCTTTCCGTCTAACATCACCGCGTGCTTCACCTCCTTCACAGCGTCCTCCTTTATCTTCTCCTGAACCATAGCTGCGACATAGGTGTACACGTCGGAGGGACGCTCCGTGGCACCGAGGTTGACTTGCTTTGCACCCTGAGTATCCCCACCGAGTGCGGCGTAGTGCTGAAGGCCATTACACGTGCCGTCTTGGTGGACTGGGAAGCTCGACTCGTACGTGTGAGGGTCAGGGGATTCCAAAGCGGAACGAAGCTCCATGCATGCGGCGAGACATTGCCAAGGATCTTCGGCCTTTTGCCACCATCGGTTACCCTAGTAAATATCGGTAATGAGCGAACAGCAAAGGAAACTGTCCAATAGACTCACTTCGAGGGGGCGCTCCGCACAATCATAAATATCTCCCAGGTGGTCCTCAACAAACTGTACTCGCTCATCGAAGCTACCCTTGTCGAATCCGCACAAGTTTGCCAGATGGATCTTCAACCACCTCAAACCACGCTCACCAAGAGGCTTGGCTTCGGCGAAGAGGAGGAGCCCACGAGAGAGATCGTCACCGATGTGGTTCAAGTGTGGCGGGATGGGGTATGCTCGGCCACGGAAGTCCATGTTGTGAGGGAAGTAGAACTTGTCGCCCAGGAACTGTAGTAGATCGTCAGTGTTAGCAACCGGTAGGAGGGACAAAGGGGGATGTGTAACTCACTGCACGAGCGATCTCAATCTTATAGTTGACGCTACATCTATCTGAGTGATTGTTGGCCTTCCCTTCACTCCACACCTTTTGCCTTGTCAAGTAGACCAGTCTCGCCTTCGGATCAGACTCATAGTTCTCCGGCTTCTGGGGCTCAGGGAGATCATAGACCGCGGGAGGAATCTTACACATCCTTTCACCAGAGTTCCATACATTGAGGACGACATCGAAGACCTTTCGGTTCACCTGCCACGGGGTCGATCCAAGGACGTCCAAGCCAGCATATACGAGTTCGAGATTTCCCTGTTCGGAAGCGTGTCGGAGGTAGCTCTGTTGTTCTTGGGAGTCCTTGAAACGCATCGCAGAGCCTAGAAGAAATGAGTAAATGCGGTGTCGGAGTAGACGATGTGGACTCGTACTTTGGCTGTACAGGTATCCACCTTGATCATAACTCAACCAGGGCTTGGGCTTCACCAACATTGGCAATTGGCGAGGGTGTAAAGTTTCCCTGAGACCATCTCGCGACATCCGCTCCGAAACTTCTGGGTTAAGCCTGATGACACCAAGCTTGTGTCCACGAAGATATTCGTATGAATGGAAAAACGCGGGCTGTTCCTCGGAACTAGAAAATGGACCCTCAGTAAACGTAAACGTGGTAAAGGAACTTTGACTATCAAGAATACTCACACGACCTCCCCAGTTTGCTTGATGACCGTACTCCTGACCACAGTCGCGACATCCATAAGTGCATCTACCAAGAAACTTCCCACTTTAACCCTCAGAAGCTGGGTCCAGGCAGCAGCCCACTCTTCTGAATCCTCCATGTACTTCCTCGCTGCCACCCGCCTTGCGTACAAATCCTTGTAACCAGACTTGGTGAAATAGCCGGATTCGGAAACCCGTGAATTGGTTGTGGGGATGGTAATGTTGTTGCGGCGACACATCTCCGCCTTGTGCTCTAGTTCAACGGCCTTTCCGATTGTAAGAAGCGCTCGAGCTGTTTTCATACCCTCAGATACGCCACCAGAACCTTGGAGGCGCATCAGTTCGAGAATGGTAATAAGAGAGAGTTTGTCCGGCGAAACGAGGGAAAGGAACGGTCCTAAACGATTGTGGGCTTTGCTCTCAGCTGGTATG
>Ga0307517_10001620_pt1 | contig 37425 bp, 14 predicted proteins | sample 23_EM_MG_FD_194515 | JGI IMG/M metagenome (GOLD analysis project Ga0307517, IMG submission 194515) | Populus trichocarpa ectomycorrhiza microbial communities from riparian zone in the Pacific Northwest, United States - 23_EM | ecosystem: Host-associated > Plants > Roots > Unclassified | place...
CGGCTGCACCCCGCCACGCTGGCGATGAGCAAGCAGCTGCTGCCGGTGTACGACAAGCCGATGGTCTACTACCCGCTCAGCACGCTGATGCTGTCGGGCATTCGCGAGATCCTGCTGATCAGCACGCCGCAGGACACGCCGCGCTTCCAGGGCCTGCTCGGCGACGGCGCACAGTGGGGCGTGGACATCCGCTACTGCGTGCAGCCGAGCCCCGACGGCCTGGCGCAGGCCTTCATCCTCGGCCGCGATTTCGTCGCCGGCCAGCCGAGCGCGCTCGTGTTGGGCGACAACCTGTTCTACGGCCACGCCTTGCAGGAGCTGCTGCAGTCGGCGACCGCGCGCGCGAACGGCGCGTCGGTGTTCGCCTACCACGTGCATGATCCCGAACGTTACGGCGTGGTCGCTTTCGACGCGGACCGGCGCGCCCTGAGCATCGAGGAAAAGCCGAAGCAGCCGCGCAGCAGCTATGCCGTCACCGGCCTGTATTTTTACGATGCGCAGGTCTGCGACATCGCAGCGAGCATCAAGCCCTCGGCGCGCGGCGAGCTCGAGATCACCGACGTCAATGCCGTCTACCTGCGGCAGGGCGAGCTGAACGTCGAGATCATGGGGCGCGGCTATGCCTGGCTCGACACCGGCACCCACGACAGCCTGCTCGAGGCCAGCCAGTTCATCGCCACGCTCGAGAAGCGTCAGGGCTTGAAGGTGGCGTGCCCCGAAGAGATCGCCTACCGCTCGGGCTGGATCACCGCGACGCAGCTCGAGGCGCTGGCACAGCCGATGCTCAAGAACGGGTATGGACAGTATCTTCTCCAAGTGCTGCGCGACAAGGTGTATTGATGACCTGCCCCCGCCGCGCCCGCAGCGAGAGATCGCCACCGACCCCTTCGTCCGACACCATGGTTCTCGGTGGAGCGCCGGCGCTGTGAAGCCGCTGCGCGTGTCCATCGTGATGGCCTGCCTGATGGTGGGCGCGCTTGTCGCTGGCGTGGTGGTTCGGCCGCCCACGAAGGCGCCCGGCACCGCGCCGCGGTTCCTGCTGGAGAACATCGTCCCGACGAAGTTCGGAGACTGGCGCGAACTGCCCGCCCAAGGCGTTCAGGTCGTGAACCCGCAAACCAAGGAGCTGCTCGATAAACTTTACAGTCAGACACTGACGCGGACATACGCGAATGCAAATGGCTATCGCATCATGCTGTCAATGGCGTATGGCGACGATCAGCGTGGCAACCTGCAGGCGCACAAGCCCGAGGTCTGCTATCCGGCCCAGGGTTTCACGCTGCACAGCAATGACCAGGCCCAGCTGAGCACCCCGTTCGGCGCGATCTCGACCCGGCGCCTGAGCACCAGCCTGGGGCCGCGGCTCGAGCCCGTCACCTATTGGTTCACCGTCGGCGACACCGCCGTCCAGAGCAAGCTGCAGCAGCGCCTGATCGAGATCAGGCTCGGGCTGACGGGGCAGATTCCCGATGGTTTGCTGGTGCGCATTTCGTCGATCGACGACAAGCCGAGCCAGGCCTTCGCGGCCCAGGATGCGTTCGCGGTGGATCTGCTGGCCGCTCTGTCGGCGGCCGACCGGGTGCGCCTCAGCGGGCTCCGGTCGGACGGCACGTCCACGACGCCGTGAGCGCGCAACCCGTGATCGACCCGCCCACCAACGCCGATACGGCGCCGCGCTTCGTGGGCGTGGGCGAGGACGCCGAGCTCTGCGTCGTGCTCGTGAACTACAACACCGCGCACCTGCTCGAGCGCTGCATCGGCAGGCTGCGCGCCGCCAGCCGCGCGCTGTCGGTGCGCGTGATCATTGTCGACAACGCCTCGCGCGACGGCTCCGCCGCCCTCATCCGCGATCGTTTCCCCGACTGCGTGCTGATCGCCAACGCTGCGAACGTCGGGTTCGGCCGGGCCAACAACCAGGCGCTGGAGTTCTGCAGCGGGCCTTACGTGCTGCTGCTGAACACCGATGCCTTCGTGTTCCCCGACACGCTGCGCAAGTGTCTGGAGCACATGGGTGCGCACCCGCGCTGCGGCGTGCTCGGCGTGCGCCTGACGAACGAAGCGGGCCAGAGCTCCTACCGCGGCCGGCCGTTTCCGGATCCGTGGAAGAACTTCCTCTGGCAGACCGGGCTGTGGAAACTCGCGACGACGCCCCCGCAGCCCGTCGACGACACCGAGCCGCCCGGCGGCGCGTGGCAGTGCGACTGGGTCGTGGGCTGCTTCTACCTGGTGCGTCAGGCGGTGATCCAGCAGGTCGGCCTGTTCGATCCGCGCTACTTTCTGTACTTCGAGGAAGTCGATCATTGCCTCGCGGTCAAGCGCGCCGGCTGGAGCGTCGAGTGCCTCGCGGGCGCGAGCGTCATCCACGTCGGCGGCGGCAGCGCCGAGTCCGAGGGCGAACTCTCGGCGAGCGGGCGCCAGATCTCGGCGCTGCAGATCGAGAGCGAGCTGCTGTACTACCGCAAGCACAACGGCCTGTGGGGCCTGCTGAAGACCGTGTCGCTGGCCTTGCTGGCCGACGCGATCCGCGCCGCCAAGTGGGTGCTGAAGCGGCGGCAGCTGACGGGGTCCGGGGTCTTCTGGCGCAACGCCGTGCTGGTCTGCCGCCTGGCGCGCGACACGCGGCTCGGCACGCGTGCCACCCGGTGACGGCATGAGCTCGCCGGGCCGCCCCAAGAGCGAATACCGCAGTGCGCAGCACGGAGGTACTCCAATGGGCTCGCTCATGCTCGCCCAGGTCGCCAGCGTCGTCATCGGCCGCAATGAAGGCGAACGCTTGCGGCGTTGCCTCGAGTCCTTACACGGCCGGGTCGGCCAGGTCGTCTATGTGGATTCCGGTTCCAGCGACGGCTCGGTGCCACTGGCGCGCGGCATGGGTTTCGACGTGGTCGAGCTGGACATGGCGCTGCCGTTCACCGCGGCGCGGGCGCGCAACGCAGGGTTCCAGCGGGCGCAGGCGCTGGCGCCGGATCACGACTATGTGCAGTTCGTCGACGGCGATTGCGAAGTCCGGCCGGACTGGCTGGAACGCGCGGTGGCGTTCCTCGACGCGCATCCCACCGCGGCGGCGGTGTGCGGACGGCGTCGCGAGCGCTATCCGGAGCGCTCGATCTACAACCGCCTGTGCGACATCGAGTGGGACGTCCCGGCCGGGCCGGCCAAGGCCTGCGGCGGCGACGTGATGCTGCGCGCCAAGACCTTGCGCGAGGTCGGCGGCTACCGCGACGACCTGATCGCCGGCGAGGAGCCGGAGCTGTGCGTGCGCCTGCGCGAAAAGGGCTGGGCCATCCACGTGCTGGACGCCGAGATGACGCTGCACGACGCGGCGATGACCCATTGGCGCCAATGGTGGATGCGCAACGTGAGGGCCGGATACGCCTACGCCGAAGGCGCCCACCTGCATGGCGCCGCGCCTGAGCGGCACCGGGTGCGCGAACTGGGCAGCGCGCTCGCCTGGGGCGTCGTGATCCCGCTGGCCGCGCTCGCAGCCCTGGTCGCCGTCGGCCCCTGGGGGCTGGCGCTGCTGCTCGTCTACCCGATCCAGATCATTCGCCTCTTTGTGAAGGGCCGGGCGCAAGCGCGGCCACAGTTTCTGCGCGCCGCCTTCCTGGTCATCGGCAAGTTTGCCGAGACCCAGGGCGCGTTCCGCTTCTGGACGCTCAAGGCAACACGGCGCTCGGCTCGGCTGATCGAATACAAATGATGATGATGAAGCGCGAGGCCGACTCCAGCGTTGCGCTGTCCGTGATGCAGCAGCGGATGTGGTTCATGGAAACCATGTTGAAGGAGCGCACCTCCTTCAACCTCTGTGCCGCACGCAAGCTCGTCGGTCGACTCGATGTCGCGGCACTCGAACGGGCGCTGACCGCACTCGTCGCACGCCATCCGGCGCTGCGCACGACGCTGCGCGCGGTCGACGACGAGGCCGAGGCCGTGCAGCAGGTGCAGCCGGAGCACGCGCTGCATCTGCAGCCGATCGAGGACCTGCGCGAGCTGCCCGAACCCGATCGGCAGCGCCGGCTGGACCGCCGCCTCGGGGAGATCGCGCGCGAGCCGATCAACTTCCCGTCGGGTCCGCTGTTTCAATGCCTGCTGATCCGGCTGGCGGACGACGAACACCTGCTGCTCTTCAAGGTTCACCACATCGTCTTCGACGGCTGGTCGATGGGCGTGGTCCTGCGGGATCTGGGCCAGCTCTACGCGCTGAGCCTGTCGAGGGCTCCCGCGGCGCTGCCGGCGCTTCCGCTGCGCTACGCCGACTTCGCCGCCCGGCACCACGCACTGCTGATTGGCGAGATGTCGCAACGCCACATCCGGCATTGGGCGACTCGGCTGCAGCGCCTGGGTGAACCGCTGGCATTGCCGGCCGATTACCCGCGGCCGCGCCACCCGACCAACACCGCAGGCACCATCACGCTGTCGGTCGACCGTGCCGCGACCGACCGCTTGCGCGACCTCGCGGTGTCCGAAGGCACGACGCTGTTCACCGCGGTGCTGGCCGCGTACTTCCTGTTCCTGCACAAGTCGACCGGACAGACCGACCTCGTCGTCGGCGTGCCCGTCCACGGGCGGCGCGATTTTCCCGAGTTCCACGATGTGGTCGGCCTGTTCGTCAACACGATCGCGGTGCGCATCGACGTGCGACCCGCCGAACGCTTCCGCGATCTGCTGCGCCGCCTGGGTGCGACGCTGCGCCAGGACCTGGCGCACGCGCACGCGCCGTTGGAAGAAGTCATCCGCGAGGTCCAGATCCCGCGCGACGTCGGGCGCTCGCCGGTGTACCAGGCCTTCTTCAGCTTTCAGGACATCCGCACCCGCACCAGCCGCTGGGAAGGCCTGCAACTCGAGCACCACGTGGTGCCGATCACCGGCATCGCCGAGGACGTCAGCTGCACGATGACGGAGCGTCCCGATGGGCTCGCCGCATGCTTCGCCTACAGCCTCGACCTGTTCTCCGCCGCGTCGGCGGTGGCGTTCAGCGAGCGCTACCAGCGGCTGCTGACGCGCCTGAGCGACGAGGTCGACGTGCCGCTCGAGGCGCTGTCGATACGACTGGAGTCGGAGCGCACCCAGCTCGATCGCTGGAACCAGACCGCCACAACATACGACACCAGCTGCTGCGTGCACCAGCTGATCAGCCGGCAAGCGGCGCTTCGCGTCGATGCCCCGGCAGCGCAGATGCGCGGCGCGACCGTCAGCTACGGCGAGCTGGAGGCGCGCTCCAACCAGTTGGCGCATCTGCTTCGCGCCCGGGGAATCGGCCGCGGCATGCTGGTGGGCCTGTGCGTCGAACGCTCGCTGCAGATGATCGTCGCGCAGCTGGCGGTGCTGAAGGCCGGTGCGGCCTACGTGCCCCTCGATCCCGCGTACCCGGTCAACCGCCTGGCCTACATGGCCGACGACGCGCAGCTCGCGCTGCTGATCACCGAGGCGGCGCTGCAGCAGACGCTGACGTGGCCGGCCGAACAATCGGTGCTGCTCGATACCGACGCGGCGGTCATCTCGGGCCAGCCGGACGACCCGCTGGCGTCCGATCCGGCGCGCGATGCGCGGCCGGACGCCGCCGCCTATGTCATCTACACCTCGGGCTCGACCGGCAAGCCGAAAGGCGTGATGGTGCCGCACCGCGCGGTCGTCAACTTCCTGGCCAGCATGGCCCGCGAACCGGGGCTCGACGCTTCGGCGCGTCTCGTCGCGGTGACCACGCTGAGCTTCGACATCGCGGTGCTGGAACTGCTGCTGCCGCTCAGCGTCGGCGCGCAAATCATCCTGGCAGGGCGCGAGGAGACCACGGACGGTCATGCGCTGCGCGCGTTGATCGAGTCGACGCGGGCGACCGTGTTGCAGGCCACCCCGGCCACCTGGCGCATGCTCATCGACGCCGGGTGGTCGGGCTCGCGCGAATTCAAGGCCCTCATTGGCGGCGAAGGTCTGCCGCAGGATCTGGCGCAGCAGCTGCTCGAACGCAGCGGCGAGCTGTGGAACATGTATGGACCGACGGAAACCACGGTGTGGTCCACCTGCTGGAAGGTCGACGCGATCGAGCACGGGATCTCCATCGGGCGGCCGATCGCGAACACCCGCGTGCACGTGCTGGACGAACGCCGGCAGCCCTGCCCGATCGGCGTGCCCGGCGAGCTCTACATCGGCGGCGATGGCGTCACGCTGGGCTATCTGAACCGGCCGGAACTCACTGCCGAACGCTTCTTGCCGGACCCTTTCGATCCTGGATCGGGCGGCCGAATGTATCGAACCGGCGACCGGGCGCGCTGGCGCCATGACGGCCTGCTCGAGCACCTGGGCCGGCTGGATTTCCAGGTCAAGGTTCGTGGCCACCGCATCGAGCTGGGCGAGATCGAGTCCAACCTGGCGACGCACCCGCAGGTGGCCCGCAGCGTCGTGATCGTGCGCGAGGATCGACCCGGCGACGTGCGCCTGGTCGCCTACGTCGTCGCGCGAGGGGCGATGCCGTCGGCCAGCGAGCTGCGCACCCATCTTCGCACTGACCAGCCCGAGTACACGCTGCCCCAGCACTTCATCGAGCTCGACGTCGTCCCCTTGCTGCCCAACGGCAAGATCGACCGCGACGCGCTGCCACCGCCCGCCGATGACTCCGGCGAACGGGCAGCGTCCTACGAACCCCCGCGCACCGCCACCGAAGCCGCGATGGCCGAGATCTGGCAGCTGCTGCTGGGCATCGCGCAGGTCAGCGTGACCGACGACTTCTTCGACCTGGGCGGCCACTCGATGCTGGCGATGCGTCTGGTGGCCCAGATCCACCAGCGCTTCAACCGGAAGTTGCCGTTGATGGCGCTGCTGGACGCCGGCACCGTGCGCCAGCTGTCGGCAGCCCTCGACCGGCCGGAGATCCGCAATTCCCTCGTGCAGATCCGCGCCGGCACCACCGGCCGGCCACCGGTCTTCCTGGTCCATGACGGCATCGGTGAAACACTGTTGTACCGGACCCTCGCCTACGGCCTCGACGCCGGGCATGCGGTCTACGGCCTGCAACCCCGCTCCGAGGACGGGCACGCGATGCTGCACAGCCGCATCCCGGACATGGTGGCCTATCACATCGACAAGATCCGCAGCGTGCAAGCCCAGGGCCCGTACCTGCTGGGCGGCTTGTGCGCCGGCGGCGTGATTGCGTTCGAGATCGCCCGCGAGCTTCAGACACAAGGTGAATCCGTCGGGCTGGTCGCGTTGATCGATGCGGCCGACGCCACCTCCGAAACGCACCGCGGCCAATTGGCCGGCAAGCGACTGCGTCGATTCGTCGGCGCGTTCAAGTCGGAGGAGCCGGTGCCGCCGCTGCGCCGCGTGGCCGCGGGCGCCGCCAAGGCGGCACGCAAGATCTGGAATCTGCTGAGCTACGAGGCCCGCTCGCTGCTCAGCTGGCCAATCATCGCAGCGAAATTGAAGCTGCTGCGACTCTGCCTGGACCGGCAGCGGACCCCGCCAGCGTTCTTGAAGAGTCTCACGGTGGCGCAGGTCTACCAGTACGCCCTCGGCGCCGAAACGATGCGGACGCGCTTCGAGGGCGACGTGGCCTTGTTTCGAGCCACCGAAGGCAACGGCGCCCCCGACGACGAGCCCTATGTCGAGGTCTTCAGCGACCCGCTGCTCGGCTGGGGCCGGCATGTGCGGGGCGCGGTGTGCGTGTTCGACATCCCCGGCGGACACACCAGCATGCTGCAGGAGCCGAACGTTCACATTCTGGCGCAGCACATGCAGGCCTGGATCGATGCCGCCCTCGACCCGACCGGCGCGGCGAGGCCGCCCGCGTCCCTCGGCGCCCCTGCAGTGACGAAGAACCGCGACGCATGTGCGGCATAGCGGGCATCCTCGGCCTGAGCGCCGGCGCCGCAGCGGCGTCGCGCGCGGAGCTCGAGGCGATGATCGCAACGCTGCACCATCGCGGCCCGGACGGGACCGGCGTCCTGTGCCGGGACGGCATCGGCCTCGCGCACGCGCGGCTCAGCATCATCGATCTCGCCGGCGGCCAGCAGCCGATCCACAACGAGGATCAAACGGTCTGGGTCGTCTTCAACGGCGAGATCTTCAACTTCATCGAGCTGCGCACCGAGCTCGAGCAAGCCGGCCACCGCTTCTACACCCGCTCCGACACCGAGGTCATCGTGCACTTGTACGAGCAGCACGGCCTGGACTTCGTGCAGCGGCTCAACGGCCAGTTCGCGATCGCGCTGTGGGACGCGCGCCTGCAGCGGCTCGTGCTGGCGCGCGACCGCACCGGCATCCGGCCGCTGTTCCACACCACGGTGGACGGCCGGCTGCTGTTCGCCTCCGAGGCCAAGGCCTTGTTCGCGGTGGCCGGCGTGCCGCGCCGGCTCGACCCGCTCGCGCTGGCCGAGATCTTCACGTTCTGGGCACCGCTCGCGTCGCGCAGCGTCTTTGACGGCATCAGCGCGCTGCCGCCCGGCCACCTGATGGTCGTCGAGGGCGGGCGAACGCGCATCGAGCGCTACTGGGATTGGTCGTTCCCTGACCACCCGATTGCCGCGATGCGCTCCGCCGACGACTACGCCGACGAGCTGCGCGAGCTGCTGATCGATGCGGTGCGGCTGCAGCTGCGCTCCGACGTGCCGGTCGGCGCCTACCTCAGTGGTGGGCTCGATTCGTCGGTGATCACCTCGCTGATCCACCACTTCACCGATGTGCCGCTGCGCACCTTCTCGCTGACCTTCGAGGACGACGAGTTCGACGAAAGCACACACCAGCAGCAACTCGTCGACCACCTCGGCACGCAGCATTCGCAGGTGCGCTGCACGCGCGACGACATCGCGGCCGGGTTTCCGCGTGCGCTGTGGCACGCCGAATCGCCGATCCTGCGCACCGCCCCGATGCCGCTGATGATGCTGTCGGGCCTGGTGCGCGAGCAGGGCTACAAGGTCGTGCTCACCGGCGAGGGCGCCGACGAGGTGTTCGGCGGCTACGACATCTTCAAGGAGGCCCAGGTGCGGCGCTTCATGGCGCGCGCGCCGCAGTCGCGCCTGCGGCCGCAGTTGCTGAAGCGCCTCTACCCCTACTTGAAACATTCACCGGCCGCGAGCGGTGCGTTCGCGAAAGCCTTCTTCAGCGAGGGCATCGAACACCTCGACGAGCCCTACTTCGCGCACATCCCGCGCTGGACGACCACCGGGCGCATCGCGCAGTTCTTCTCGCCGCAGCTGCGCGACGCGGTCGCGGGCTGGGATCCGTACCGCGCGATCGACGCGACCCTGCCCGCCGAGATCCGCCGCTGGCCGCCGCTCGGACGCGACCAGTACGTCGAGGCCCACACGCTGATGTCCGGCTACCTGCTGTGCTCGCAGGGCGACCGCATGGCGATGGCCAATTCGATCGAAGGCCGCTTCCCGTTCCTCGACCACCGCGTCATCGAGTTCGCGAACCGGCTGCCGCCGCGCTACAAGCTGATGGGCTTGACCGAAAAATACCTGCTGAAGCGGTCGATGAAAGGCCTGCTGCCGGAGTCGGTGCGCACGCGCAGCAAGCAGCCCTACCGTTCGCCCGACAGCCAGAGCTTCTTCAACGACGGCAAGCCGGTCGAGTACGTGGCCGAACTGCTGAGCGAGCGGCGCGTCGCCGAGGCGGGCTATTTCGATCCTCAGGCGGTGCGCAAGCTGGTCGAGAAATGCCGGAGCGGACGCGCTATCGGCTTCGGCGACAACATGGCCTTCGTCGGCATCCTGTCGACGATGTGGATCGACGAAATGTTCGTGCGCGGTGGCGGCCTGGCCGGCGCGCCGCGCCACTGATCACGCCACAGAAGCGAGACCCGGTCATGCTGCTGCATCAATTGTTCGAGCAATCCGCGCGCCAGATGCCGGACAAGGTCGCGCTGGTGGTCGAGTCGAAGCGCTGGAGCTACGCGCAGATCGATCGCCTGGCGACGCAGCTCGCCGCCGTGCTCCAGCAGCGCGGCGTGCAGCGCGGCGACCGGGTCGCGACCTTCCTCGACAACGGCGTCGAGGCGGTGGTCTGCCTCTATGCCGCGCTGAAGTGCGGCGCGGTCATCATGCCGGTGAACCCGCTCACGAAGAAAGACAAGCTCGCCTACCTGCTCAACGATTCCCGCGCCAGCGCCCTGATCGCCCACGCGCCGCTGCGTACCGAGTTCGAGCACGCCCTCGCGCACAACGGCAGCGTGCACACCTGCCTCGTCGTCGGCGGCGACGCCACGACGTGGTCCGACGCGCGTTGCCTGCCCTATCCCTCGGACGCCGCTGAGACCGCCGCGTTGATCGCGCCCGGCAGCATCGACCAGGACCTGGCCGGCATCATCTACACCTCCGGCTCCACCGGCGACCCGAAGGGCGTGATGCTGACGCACCTGAACATGGTGTCGGCGGCGCGCTCCATCAGCGGCTACCTCGGGCTGCAGGCGGACGACGTCATCGTCTGCGCGCTGCCGCTCGCGTTCGACTACGGCCTCTACCAGGTGCTGATGAGTTTCCAGGTCGGCGCCACCCTGGTGCTGGAGCGCTCGTTCTCGTTCCCGGTCCAGGTGCTGGAGACGATGATGCGCGAACGCGTCACGGTCTTCCCCGGCGTGCCGACGATGTTCTCGCTGCTGATGAACATGAAGACGCTGCGCGAGTACCCGCTGCCCGCGCTGCGCAAGATCACCAACACCGCGGCCGCGCTCTCGGAGGAACACATCCGCCGGCTGCGCGGCCTGTTCCCGCAGGCCAGGCTCTACTCGATGTACGGCTTGACCGAGTGCAAACGCGTCACCTACCTCGACCCCGATCAGCTCGACATCCGGCCGACCAGCGTCGGCCGCGGCATGCCCAACGAAGAGGTCTGGCTCGTCGACGAGGCCGGCCGGCGCCTGCCCAACGGCAGCACCGGCGAGCTCGTGATCCGCGGCAGCAACGTGATGCGCGGCTACTGGGAGAAGCCCGAAGAAACTGCCCAGCGCCTGAAGCCCGGGCCGATCGCCGGCGAGATGCTGCTGCACTCCGGCGACCTCTTCCGCACCGACGCCGAGGGCTACCTGTATTTCGTCGCGCGCAAGGACGACATCATCAAGAGCCGCGGCGAGAAGGTCAGCCCGCGCGAAGTCGAGAACGTGCTGTACGGCATGCCGGGCGTGCTGGAGGCCGCGGTCGTGGGCGTCCCGGACGACATCCTCGGCGAGGCCGTGAAGGCCTTCGTGACCCTGAAGCCCGACTGGCAACCGCGCCCGAGCGAACGCGACGTGATCCGCTACTGCCTGTCCAAGCTCGAGAGCTTCATGGCGCCCAAGCAGGTGGTGTTCGTGGACGATTTGCCAAAGACGGACACCGGCAAGATCAAGAAGACCGGCCTGGGCTGATAAGCTCGCCGGCCACTGAAGCGAGACGCTGCACATGGAAGACATCAAGGCGAAGGTCCGTGCCTACATCATGGACAACTTCATCATGGGCGGCAACGCCGGGCAGTTCAAGGACGCCGATTCGTTCATGGCCCAGCACGTGATCGATTCGACCGGCTTCCTCGAACTCGTGACCTTTCTCGAGGAGACCTATGTCTTCGAAGTTCAGGACGACGAGATGGTGCCCGAGAACCTCGACAGCCTCGACAACATCGACGCCTATGTGCGCCGCAAGCTCGTGGCCTGACACGGCGGCGGAGAACGGCACGTGAACGGCAGCGCGACACTGAACCCGGACGTGCTGGCGCTCGATTGCGCGGCCGAGGTCGAACGCATCACGCGCTGGATGATCGATGCCGTCGCGCAGCAGTTGCACAAGCGCGGCCTGGTCATCGCACTGTCGGGCGGCGTCGACAGCTCGGTCTGCGGCGCGCTCGCGGTGCGCGCGCTCGGGCCGAAGAAGGTCTTCGGCCTGCTGCTGCCCGAACACGATTCATCGTCGAGCAGCGCGACCCTCGGCGCCCAGGTGGCCGAGCAGTTCGGCATCGCCTACCGCACCGAGCACATTGGCGCCACACTCGAGGCGATCGGCTGCTACCGCTGGCGCGACGACGCCATCCGCGCGGTGTTTCCAGCCTATGGCGACGGCTGGAAAAGCAAGATCGCGATCGCCGGCGGCGCCGAAGGTCGGGTCAACTTCTTCAAGCTGGTGGTTCAATCGCCCGCGGGCGACATCTCGGAGAAGCGCCTGCCGATCCGCGAGTACCTGCAGATCGTCGCGGCGACCAACTTCAAGCAGCGCGTGCGCAAGACGGTCGAGTATTTCCACGCCGACCGCCTCAACTACGCGGTGATCGGCACACCCAACCGGCTCGAGTACGACCAGGGCTTCTTTGTCAAGAACGGTGATGGCGCCGCCGACCTGAAACCGATCGCGCACCTGTACAAGACCCAGGTCTACGCGCTGGCCCGCCATCTGGAATTGCCCGACGCGGTGTGCACGGCCATGCCCACCACCGACACCTACAGCATGCAGCAAGGGCAGGACGAGTTCTATTTCGCGCTGCCCTACGACCAGATGGACCTGGCGCTGTGGGCGCACAACCACGAGGTGCCGGCCGCCGAGCTGGCACGCTGCCTCGGCATCGATGACGCGCGCGCCGCTTTCATCTACGCCGACATCAGCGCCAAGCGCCGCGCCACGCAGTACCTGCACGCGCGCCCGTTGCTGGTCGAGGCCGTGACCGAACTCGCGGTATGAGCCCCTCTCGGGATTTCGACGGCCTGCTTGCCGCATTGGCCGAACGCCTGCAGACCTTGCCCGACAAACCCGACGAAACGCCCGCCGCCACACTGCGCGCGCTGTGGCACCGGGCGGCCGGCCAGGCCTTGTCGGTCGAGCTGGCGCAACTGACTGCGCTGCCCGCGCTCGATGACGCGGCCGCAGCACGCTTGACCGACCTGACGTCGCAGCGCATCGCCGGCGTTCCGCTCGCGCACCTGACCGAGCGCCAGCACTTCATGGGGCTGGAACTGCTGGCCGGCACCGGCGCGTTGATACCGCGCCACGAGACCGAGCTGCTGGGCCATGCGGCGCTGGCGATCCTGCGCGAGTACGCTGCGGCGCAAGCGCAGCTCACGCTGATCGACGTCTGCACCGGATCGGGCAATCTCGCGCTGGCGCTCGCCCACCACGAACCCCGGGCCCGGGTGTTTGCCGCCGACCTCTCGGCCGAAGCCGTCGACCTGGCGCGCCGGAACACGCGCCATCTGGGCCTGGACGGTCGGGTCGAGCTGCGCGTCGGCGATCTGCTCGCGCCCTTCGATGAAGCACGCTTCCATGGCGCGGTCGATCTGCTGGTGTGCAACCCGCCCTACATCTCGAGTACCAAGGTCGCGACGATGCCGGGCGAGATCAGCGACCACGAACCCCGCCTCGCGTTCGACGGTGGGCCACTCGGCGTGCGCATCCTGCAGCGGCTGATTCGCGAGTCGCCGCGCTACCTGAAGCCCGGCGGCTGGCTGGCGTTCGAGGTCGGTCACGGCCAGGGCCCGGCGGTGCTGAAGCGGCTGGGCGCACAGCGCGACTTCGATCGAACCGACTCGGTGGCGGATGCGGCGGGCGAGATCCGCGTCGTCCTCGGCCGCCGCGCCAGCCCGTGAACGACCGCGCGGCGCCTGCCTCGCCCTACACGGTCGCGGCAGGCGACCTGCACGCCGATCGCGAGAGCGTGATCGCGCTTTGGAAAATCAACCCGCTGCAGCCCGCGCTGGCCGATGCCAAGTACCAGTGGTTCTACCTCGACAACCCGAACGGTCCGACGCGCCAGCTGCTGCTGCATCACGGTCCGCAGGCCGAGTGCGTGGGGGCCGCAGGCATGGTGACGCGGCAGTTCGTCGCGCGCGGCGCCGCGCTGTCGGCCGGCCTGCTGACCGACTTGTTCGTTCAATCGGCGCACCGGTCGCTCTTGCCCGCGCTGCTGCTGCAGAAGACGATGCGTGCTGTCGGGCTGGCCCAGCACGACTTCGTGTATGGCTATCCCAACGACAAGTCGCTGCCGATCGTTCGGCGCGTCGGCTACACGACACTCGGCCACCTCGCTAAGTTCGTCTGCCTGCTGCGCCACCACGAGCACCTGGGGCGCTGGCTGCCGCGCGGCCCGAGCCGTGTGGCCGGCGCGATCGTCGACCATCTGCTGCCGCTGGTCTTCAGGCCGCACCGGCACCTGCTGAAGGGCTGGCGTGGCGAGTGGTTGGAGGCCGTCGATGACCGCTTCGACGCCTTGTGGAAACGCACAGCGCAGGTCGACGGCATCATCGGCGTGCGCGATCGGCGGTTCCTGTCATGGCGCTTCTTCGACCGGCCGAGTCACAGCTACCGTGTGTTTGTCCTGTCGCCGCGGCAGGGCACCGAGATCGCGGGGTACGCGGTCTGCGAAGCGCTCGGCAACACCCTGCACATCCGCGACATGCTGGTGGCGCCACAGGCGAGCGGAGCACAGCGCGTGCTCATTCACCTGCTGGCGCTGCAGGCGCGTGCGCAGGGCCACACGCGGCTGTCGTTCGAATTCCTCGGCGATGAGGCCTCGCGCCGGGCCCTTCGCGCCGCCGGGATGCACGAGCGCGGGAAAACCCCGCTGGTGGTCGCCTTCCGCCCCGAGATGATGGCGACCGTCGAACGCCTCGACTGGTACCTGACCGCCGCCGACACCGAGTTGTAGCCAGCCAACACCAAGGGCGATCCGCCCGAGCCCGGGCCGATCCCGCGGTGCCACTAGTTCAAGGGGTACCGAGCCCAAAGGCGGTGCGCTAGCATGACTCCGGAAACAAATCTTCATACATGCAACCGGATCCCAGGTGATCCGTCGGCTCGAGGGTTCTCGTTCACCGACCTGGAGATCCGGAATTCCCCGCCTGGCTCTCGTCAAGTTCGTGCCCGATCAAGCGTCGTCGCCGCAGCTGACCTTGTCGGAAGTATGGTCATCGTCACCGGAAAGTAACCATGATGTGCGGAACGGACGGAGTGCATGATTTGCGGCCAGCTTCGGTGTCGCCATGGGTGTCACGGCCTCAGCCTCGACCGCATGCGCGCGCGCGGATCTTCTGCTTCCCCCACGCCGGCGCCGGGGCTTCGGTGTATCGCCTGTGGGGCGCAGGGCTGCCGGTCGAGCTCGAGGTGTGCGCGATCCAGATGCCCGGGCGCGAAGCGCGCCTGCGCGAGCCCGCGCTGAGCAGCATCCCGGAGATCGTCGACGCGCTGATCCCGGCATTGCAGCCCCACCTCGACCTGCCGTTCGTCTTCTTTGGCCACAGCCTGGGCGCGGTGATTGCGAGCGAGCTCACGCGGGCCTTGAGCCAGCGCGGCGGCCCGTTGCCGCAGCATCTTGTGGTTTCGGCGCGCCGGCCGCCCCATGTGCCCGACACGAAGCCGCCATTGCACCGCCTGCCCGACGACAGCTTCGCGGCGGAAATCAACCGCCGCTACGGCGGCATCCCCACCGAGCTGCTGCAGCACGCGGACGTGATGGCGGTGCTGCTGCCCAGTCTTCGCGCCGACATCACGGCCCTGGAAACGCATGCGCCGTCGCCACGGGCGCCGCTGAGCATGCCCATCTCGGCCTTCGGTGGCACCCACGATGGCCTGACACCACACGAACACCTCGAAGCGTGGCGCACTGAGACCGCCGGCCCATTCCGCATCCGCAAGTTCGCCGGCGACCATTTCTATCTCAAGCCGCAGCTCGCGGAAGTGCTCGCCGACCTCTCGGCAACGTTCGCGCCGATGCTCGGTGCGGCGCGCTCCGCGGAGTGCATCCAGTGATCGTGCGGCTGTCGGCCGAGCATCACGAACCCATCGCCATCATCGGCATCGGGTGCCGATTCCCGGGTGGCGTGAGCGATCCGGCCGGCTTCTGGCAGCTCTTGTCCGAGGGACGCGATGCTATCACCGCGATCCCCGCGGATCGCTTCGACCTGCGCGACTACTACGACGAGCGTCCGGCCCAGCCAGGCCGCGTGATGACGCGCTGGGGTGGCTTTCTCGAGCATCTCGACGAGATGGACGCCGCCTTCTTCGGCATTTCGCCGCTCGAGGCGGAGCGCCTGGATCCGCAGCAGCGCCTGCTGCTCGAAACGGCCTGGGAGGCGCTCGAAGACGCCGGCCAGGACACCGCGGCACTGGCGGGCTCGCGCACCGGCGTGTTCATCGGCCAGTGGCTGAGCGACTTCGAGGCGCGCCTGTTCGCGCAGCCCGAGGCCGTCGACTTCTACATGACGACCGGCAGCGGGCGCTACGCCAGCTCGGGCCGGCTCTCGTACGCGCTCGGCCTGCGCGGGCCAAGCCTGACGCTGGACAGCGCGTGTTCGTCGTCGCTGGCCGCGATCCACCTCGCGGTGTGCAGCATCCGCAGCGGCGAAAGCACGATGGCGCTTGCGGGCGGCACCAACGTCATCCTGCAGCCGCACATCAGCATCGCGTATTCGCAAAGCAAGATGATGGCTCCCGACGGCCACTGCAAGTTCGGCGATGCATCGGGCGACGGCTATGTGCGCAGCGAGGGGGCCGCGCTGGTCGCGCTCAAGCCGCTGGATCGCGCCGTCGCGGACGGCGACCGCATCTACGCGGTGATACGCGGCAGTGCGCTCAACAACGACGGCCGCAGCAGCGGCTCGATGGGCACGCCCAGCCGCATCGGGCAAGAGGAGCTGCTGCGCAGCGCCTATGACGACGCGGGGGTCGACCCCGCCGCGGTCGGCTATGTCGAGGCGCATGGCACCGGCACGCGCGCCGGCGATCCGGTCGAACTCGGGGCGCTCGGGGCCGTGCTCGGCGCAGGCCGCCCGGCGCAGCAGCGCGTCGTGGTCGGCTCGGTCAAGACCAACATCGGCCACACCGAGGGCGCCGCCGGCGTGGCCGGCCTGATCAAGGCGACGCTGGCCTTGCACCATGGTGCGATTCCGCGCAGCCTGCACTTCGCGACGCCGAACCCGGCGATTGCCTGGGACCACGCAGCCTTCGAGGTCGCGGCAGCGGCTCGTCCCTGGCCTGACGCCGGCGAGCCGCGCTTCGCCGGCGTCAGCGCCTTCGGCATCGCCGGGACCAATGCGCATGTGGTGCTCGAAGCCGCGCCCCAGGTCGACGAGGCCGCCGCGTCCGAACCCGTTTCAGGACCGTTCCTGCTGCCGCTGTCGGCGCGCAGCGACGGCGCGCTGCGCGTGCTCGCTCAACGCCATGCCGATCGCTTGTCCGGCGCCTCGAACCCCGCGCTGGCCGACGTGTGCTGGAGCGCGGCCACGCGGCGCAGCGCACTGGAGCAGCGCGCGGCATTCGTCGCCCCCGATGCGACGTCGATGGTGGACGCCTTGCGTGCCTATTCGCTCGGCGCAAGCGCGACCGCGGAAGGCACCCTGCACGCGACCACGCGGCCCAGGCTGGCGTTCGTCTTTCCCGGTCAGGGCGCGCAATGGAACGGCATGGCCTGCGACATGATCGCGAGCAGCCCGGTGTTTCGGCATGCGCTGGAACGCTGCGATGCAGCGGCCAAACCATGGATCGACTGGTCGATCCTCGAACAACTGCAGATCGGACCGGCCAACCCTGCCTACCGACTCGACCAGATCGACGTGATCCAGCCGGTCCTGGTCGCGCTGGCGATCGCCTACGCCGATTGGCTGGCGTCGCTGGGCATCGTGCCGGATGCCGTCGTCGGCCACAGCATGGGCGAGGTCGGCGCCGCCTGCGTCGCCGGGGTGCTCGATCTCGAGCAGGCGATGCGCATCATCTGCCGGCGCAGCGCGTTGATGCGCCGCACCAGCGGCCAAGGCAGCATGGCGCTCGTCGATCTGTCGATGGCCGACACGCAAGCACGCCTTCGAGGCCGCGAGTCGCAGCTGTCGGTGGCGGCGAGCAACAGCCCGCGCTCGAGCGTGATCTCCGGCGCGCCGGCTGCCGTTCAGCAGGTGCTGGATGAACTGGGGCGCGATGGCGTGTTCTGCCGCCTCGTCAAGGTCGACGTGGCGTCGCACAGCCCGCAGATGGAACCTCTCGCGCACGAGCTGGTCGCGGAACTCGCCGGCATGCCCACGCACGAGGCGCGCGTCCCCTTCTACTCCACCGTGCTGGCACGGCGCGGCTCAGCGGCGGACCTCGGTGCCGCGTACTGGGGCTGCAATCTGCGCCAGCCCGTGCTGTTCAGCGATGCGTTGACTGGCCTGCTGGACGACGGCGTCACGGTGTTCATCGAGCTGTCGCCTCATCCGCTGCTGTCGGCGGCGATCGGGCAGACGGCGCAGGCGCTCGGCCGGGAAGTGTTCACCTTCGCCTGCGGCCGCCGCGAAGAGCCGGACGCGATCGCCGCGCACGCCGCCATCGCGGAACTCTGGGCCGCCGGCATCGTTCCGCACTGGCCTGCGCTGCTGCCGGGCGAACACCGCAACGTTGCGCTGCCCTTGTATCCCTGGCAGCGCGAGCGCCATTGGGTGCGTGAAGCCTCTCCAGCGGCGCCGCGCGGCCGCCCGACACAGCGCGCGCCGGAGCTGGCTGATGCGCTGAAGGATTGGCTTCATGTCCTGCGTTGGGTCCAGGTGCCCGTGCCCTCGGCGGCCCCAGCGCCCTCTGCAAGCGTGTTGATCGTCACCGCGGAGCCGCCGAACGACCCGCATCGCTATCGATTGGCCTTCGAAGCCCGGCACGCGGCGGTACGGTTCACGCATCCCTCCAATTTTCGAGCCGCCTTGACCGAGGAACCGGAGACGGTGACGGCCGCCGTCCTGCTGGCCGCCGACATCGAAGGCCTGCCGTTCGTCGCGATCGACCTGCTGAAGGCACTCGCCGACCTCGAGACCAACGCCGGTCGCCGCGTCCGCTTGACCATCGCCACGCGCGGCGCGCAAGCGGTTGACGCCCATCCACGGCATCGCGTATCGGTATCGCAGGCCGCGCTGTGGGGTCTGGGCCGTGTCATCGCCGAGGAGCATCCCGACCTTTGGGGTGGTTTGCTCGATCTCGATCCCGACGCCGACGCCGCGACCCACGCCGATCAGTTGGCCGCCGAAGTCTGCCGGCACGACGCCGAGCGGCAAGTGGCCTGGCGCGGCAAGGGGCGCTTTGCACTGCGGCTGCAGGCCAGCGAAGCCGACCCGACCATGACGCCGTCGCTGCCCTGGCCGGGCGATGGCGCCTGGCTCGTGACCGGCGGCCTCGGCGCGGTCGCCTTGCAGCTCGCGAATGCGATGGTGGCCCAGGGCGTGCGCAGGCTGGTTCTTCTCGGCCGCAGCCCGCTGCCGCCGCGTGCGCAATGGCATGCGGTCCCCACCGACACGCGTGACGGCCAGCGTGTGGCGGCCGTTCGCGCACTCGAGGCGGCAGGTGCTTCGGTGCATTTGCTCGTCGCCGATGTCGCCGATCCGGTCGAACTCGAACGCGTCCTGCATCAGTACGAGGCCGAAGCGTGGCCGCCGATCTGTGGCGTGCTCCACGCCGCCGGCGTGCTCGAGACCGGGTTGGCCACCCGCACCGATCGTGCCTCCTTCGATCGCGTCTACACGACCAAGGTCGAATGCGCCCAGGCACTGGATCGCTTGCTGCCCACGGTGGAACGCTTTGTGATGATCTCGTCGATCAGCGCAGCACTCGGCATCCCGGGAATGGCCAGCTACGCCGCAGCCAACGCGGCCCTGGACGCCTTGGCACACGATCGCCGATGCCGCGGCTTGCATGGGTTGAGCATCCAGTCCGGCGCATGGATCGACACCGGCATGCACTCGGGCGCGTCGGCCGACACCAATCTGCGGCAGTTGCAGGACATGGGGATCCAGGGCTTCGACGCCCCGCAAGGTGTCGCGCTGTTCAACGCCCTGGCGGGTCGTCCCCAGGCGTCGATCACCGTGCTGCCGGTCGACTGGCGTGTCTTCCGTGCGGCACGCCGAGGTCGGGATCTGCAGCTGATCGGCACGCTTGGCCTGCAAGAGCTCGAGGTCGATGCCGACAGCATGGCCGAACGCCTGGCTCAGGCCGCCAACCCGCTCGAGCGCCGCCGCCTGATGGAACCGGTCGTGCGCGAGGCCATCGGCCGCGTCCTGAAGCTCGCGCCGGCGCGAATCGATGCGCGCAAACCTCTCGGCGCCATGGGCCTGAATTCCCTGATGGCAATGGAGCTGCGCAACCGGCTTGAAGCCGTGCTGGCCCGTCCACTGTCGGCGACGCTGGCGTGGAACTATCCGACACTCGACGCGCTCACCGAATTCCTGTGCGGTGACGCGGCTGCGCCGTCGGGCACCATTCGTCCGGTGCCCACGTCCGCGCCGGCCGTCCCCGTGCTCGCCGACGTGGCCGAACTCAGCGACCAGGACGCGGCGCGGCTGCTGCGACGCAAACGATGAGCGCGCCCATGCCGGCCGTCCCGTCGTCGCTTTCCGGCCTGTCGCCGCTCAAGCTGGCGCTGCTCGCCCGCCAGGTGCGCGCACAGAGCGAGCCGGTGCTGCGCGCCGACCCGATCGCGATCATCGGCATGGGCTGCCGCCTGCCGGGCGGCGTGGCCGACCCGCAGGCGTTCTGGCGCCTGCTGCGCGATGGCGTGGACGCGGTGTGCGAGGTACCGCCCGAGCGCTGGAATGTCGAGGCGGGCTACGACCCCGACCCGTCGGTGCCCGGCAAATCCGCCGCCCGGACGGGTGGGTTCCTCGGCCCGATCGACGGCTTCGATGCGGCCTACTTCGGCATCCTGCCGCGCGAGGCCGAGCGCATGGACCCGCAACAGCGGCTCTTCCTCGAAGTCGCGATCGAGGCGCTCGATCACGCCGGCCTGCCGCGCGAACGGCTCGCCGGATCGCGCACCGGTGCGTTCGTCGCGAGCTACTACAACGACTACGCCCACCTCCAGTACAACGACCCGCTGTCGATCGACGCGCGCACCCTGACCGGCACGGTCCACAGCGTGCTCGTCAACCGGCTGTCGTACCTGCTGGATCTGCGCGGGCCGAGCGTGTCGGTCGACACCGCCTGCTCGTCGTCGCTGGTCGCCATTCACCTCGCGTGCCAGAGCCTGCGCCATGGCGAGAGCGACATCGCGCTCGCCGGCGGTGTCTCGCTGATGGTCACCGAAGGCCAGATGATCTCGCTGTCCAAGGTGGGCTTCATGGCGCCGGACGGCCGCTGCAAGACCTTCGATGCCAGCGCCGATGGCTTCGGCCGCGGCGAGGGCTGCAGCGTCATCGTGCTGAAGCGGCTGTCGGATGCGGTCGCCGATGGCGACCGTGTGCTCGCCATCGTGCGCGGCTCGGCCGTCAACCAGGACGGCCACTCCACGGTGCTCGCCGCCCCCAACGGATTGGCGCAGCAGGCCTTGATCCGCGAAGCGCTGGCCAACGCGCAGCTCGATCCGTCGCGCATCGGCTATGTGGAAGCGCACGGCACGGGCACCGCCTTGGGCGACCCGATCGAAGTCGAGGCGCTCGCAGCCACCGTGGGCCAGCCCGCGCCCGGCGGCGACGCCTGCCTGATGGGCGCGGCCAAGGCCAATCTCGGCCACCTCGAGGCAGCGGCCGGCGCCACCGGCGTGATCAAGTCGGTGCTGATGTTTCAGCATGCCGCCGTGCCGCCGCAGGTGCATTTCAAATCGCTGAGCCCGCACATCTCGCTCGCCGGCACGCGGCTGCAGATCCCGACCCAACTCACCCCCTGGCCGGCCGGCGCGCAACCGCGCTGCATCGGCACCAGCGGCTTCGGCGTCGGCGGCACCAACGCGCACGTCATTCTCGAGGAAGCCCCGTCCTTCGGTGCGGCAGACGCCGAACCGGCGCTGCCGGCGCCGTGGCTGCTGCCGCTGTCGGCGCAAAGCCCGGCGGCGCTGCGTGCGCTGGCCCAGCGCTGGTTCGACTTTCTCGCAGACGCGCCGGCCGGGCTCCCAGCCCTGTGCGCGAGCGCCGGCGAACGCCGTTCGCACTACGACCATCGCCTCGCCGCGGTGGCCGGCACGATCGACGACATGCGTGCGCGGCTGCGTGGCTTTCTCGAGGGCGCGGCCGATCCGGGCGTGGCCAGCGGGCACCGTTCGCTGGTGGGTCCGCTGCGCGTCGCCTTCGTGTTCAGCGGACAAGGGCAGCAGTGGATCGGAATGGGCCGCGAACTGCTCGACAACGAGCCGGTGTTCCGCGACACGCTGGCCGACATCGATGTGCGCTTGCAGCGCCATGTGGCCTGGTCGCTGCTCGCCGAACTCGCGGCCCCGGCCGAGCGTTCGCGCCTGGACGACACCGAGATCGCGCAAGCCGCGATCTTCGCGGTGCAGGTCGGGCTGGCGGCGTTGTGGGCGAGCTGGGGCATCCGGCCCGATGGCGTCGTCGGCCACAGCATCGGCGAGATCGCCGCGCTGCACGTCGCCGGCGCGTTGTCGCTGAATGAAGCGCTGCGCATCGTCGTGCAGCGCGGCCGCATCATGCAACAGGCCACCGGCCAGGGCGCGATGGCCGCGGTCGGCCTGACCGAGGCGCAGGTGCTGCCGCGCCTGCAGGCGTTCGGCGATCGGCTGTCGATCGGCGCGATCAACAGCCCGCACGGCGTGGTGCTGTCGGGTGAGGCACAGGCACTCGCGCAGATGCTGAAGGCGCTTGACCAGGAAGGCGTGTCGCATCGGGCGCTGCCGGTCAACTACGCGTTCCACAGCGCGCAGATGCGCCCGCATGCGCAGGCGCTGACCGCGGCGCTCGGCCGCGTGGAGTCGCGCGCCGCGCAGCTGCCGGTGTACTCCACCGTGTACGGCGCGCTGCTCGACGACACCACGCAACCCGTCGACGCCGCGTACCTCGGTCGCAACGTGCGCGAGCCGGTGCGCTTCGCGGCGGCGATCGATGCGATGCTGCAGGACGGCTTCACCTGCTTCGTCGAGATCTCGGCGCACCCGGTCTTGGCCAGCGCGGTCGCCGAATGCGTTCGGACCCCGGACGAGGCCGTGTCGATCCTGGCGTCCCTGCGCCGCGCCCGGCCCGAGCGCGAAGCGATGCTGCAGACCTGCGCGGGCCTGTACGCGGCCGGCCGCCAGCCCGATTGGCCCGGCCTGCAAGGCGGGCCCGCCGCGGTGCTGGACCTGCCCGCCTACCCGTGGCAGCGCGAGCGCTTCTGGTTGCGTACTGCCCCGGCCGCACCATCGTTTGCATCGAGGTGGCCACAGGCCGCGGCGGCCGACGGCAGCCTGCTCGGCCGCCGCATCCCGACGCCCGGCAGCACCGTGTTCGAAGCCAGTTGGCCTTCGGCCGCGCCCGCCTGGCTGGCCGACCACCGCGTCGGCGCGCGCCTGCTGATGCCCGGCATGGCGATGCTGGAGGCGTTGCGAGCCTGCGCATGCGACGCGCTCGGCAGCGCGCGCGTCGAGATCAGCGACTTCGTGATCCACCAGGCCCTCGTGCTCGACGAAACCGCCGAGGCCGCGACGCTATGGCAGACCGTGGCGCAGGAACCCGCGAACGAGCGCACGTCGGTAGCGCTCTACCGCGCGGTGGCTGGCGATGCGTCGAGCGCACCGCAGTGGCAAAAGGTCGCGTCGGCCATCGCCGCACTCGACACCGACCCGCAGAGCAGCGGCGGCAGCGTCGTGACCCTGCCGCCGCAGGGGCAGACGACGGTGTCCGTCGAGGCGCTGTATGCCGCGTTTGCCGAACTGGGTGTGGGCTTCGGCCCGAGCTTCCGCACCATCGAGCAGTTGGCACCGCGACCGGGCGGCGCCGGCGTCTGGCTGAAGCGGCCCGGCGACGATCCGGCCGACACGCCGGCGGTTCATCCGGCCGTGCTCGATGGCGCCCTGCAGGCCTGCGTGGCCGCCATGGGCGGCGGCTTGCCGAACGAAGCACTGCTGCCGCTGGCCGTGGAGTCCTTCCGTGTGCTGGGGCCGGTGCCGGCGCGCGTGTGCGCCGAACTCAGCGTCGAGCGTGCCTCGGGCGCATCGGGTTCGCTGCTCGCGCGCATCGAACTGCGCGATCTGGCCGGCCGCCTGGTCGCATTGATCGACGGCGTGCGTCTGGTGCCGGCGAGTGCGGCCGCGATGGCGGGCACCGAGCTCGCCGACGACTGGCTGCACGAGGTCGTGTGGCAGCCTGCACCCGAGTCTGCGGACAGCAGCAACGAGCCGGCGGGCGCCTGGATCTTGCTGTGCGATCGCGGCGGCGCCGGCGAGGCACTGGCGCACGCGATGCAGGCCCAGGGTCACGTCTGCCTGCAGGTGTTCACCAACGCGGGGGCGACTCATGAACGTCTTGAGCGCGGGATCGGCATCGACCCGACCGACCCGGCGCCATTCCACGCGCTGCTCGAAGACGGGTCGTGGCGCGCCGGCTGTCCGCTCAACGGCGTCGTGCACCTGTGGAGCCTGGACAGCGCCGCCGGACCGCTGGCCCTCGCCGGTGCGGACGATCGGCTCATGGCCGACGATGTGGCGGGGACGCTCTCGGCGCTGCACCTGCTGCAAGCGATGGCGCGGGACACGGCCGGCGAATCCGCGCCGGCACAGCTGGTGTTCGTCACGTCCGGTGCACAGGCCGCCGGAAGCGCGGTGCCGCGCGTCGCTGCCGCCGGCCTTTGGGGCCTGGCGAGCGCGGCCGCGGTCGAGCATCCCGAACTCGCGCTGCGAGTAATCGACCTCGATCCCGACCTGCCCGAGTTCGACACGACCACGCTCGCGGCCGAGCTGCGGCACGGCCGCTCCGGCGCGCCCCGACTGGTGCTGCGCGGGCGCGAGCGCTGCGTGCCCGCGCTCGTTCGCCGTGCGGCCGTCGCACCGCACGCGCCGGCACTGGAGCTCGCGGCCAGTGCCAGCGGCACGCTCGACGATCTGGCGTGGCGGCGCGTGTCGATGGCCGCGCCGGCGCCCGGCGAGATCACGTTGCGCGTCGTCGCGGCGGGCGTCAATTTCCGCGACGTGCTGATGGCACTGGCCATGATCCCCGGACAGAGCGCCTACCTCGGTGCTGAATGCGCCGGCGTCGTCAGCGCCGTGGGCGCCGGTGTCGAGGATCTGAAGCCGGGCGACGCCGTCTTCGGCTTCGCGCCGCGCAGCCTGGCCAGCGAGGTGAACGTGCCCGCGGCCTTCGTCACGCGCTGGCCCGATGCGCTGGGCTCGATGGAGCTCGCCGCGTCGATGCCGGCGGCGTTCCTGACCGCGATGCTGGGCCTGCAGCGCATCGCGAAACTGCAGCGCGGCCAGCGCGTGCTGATCCACGCGGCTGCCGGCGGCGTCGGCATGGCGGCCGTGCAATGGGCGCAGCGTGCCGGCGCGATCGTGTTCGCGACGGCGGGCTCGCCGGCGAAGCGCGAGCTGCTGCGTGCGATGGGTGTCGGGCAGGTGTTCGACTCGCGTTCGCTGGAGTTCGGCGATCGCCTCCGCGAGGCCACCGGTGGTGCGGGTGTCGACGTGGTGCTGAATTCGCTGGCCGGCGAGTTCATCGGCGCCAGCGTCAGCGCGCTCGCGCCGGACGGCTGCTTTCTCGAGCTCGGCAAGCGCGACCTGTGGTCCGATGAACGCTTCCGCGCGCAGCGTCCGCACGGCCGCTATCACGTGTACGACCTCGGCGACATGGCGCGCGCCGCGCCGGCGATCGTGCGCCCGATGCTCGACGAACTGCTGGCCGCCTTGGCCGACGGCTCGCTGCGGCCGCTGCCGCTGCGGGTGTTCGATTTCGCGCAGGCGCCCGACGCCTTCCGCCTGATGGCGCAGGCCCGCCACACCGGCAAGCTGGTGCTGCGCGCCCCGACCGGTGCCGCGCCAGCGCTGGTCCGGCCCGACGCCAGCTACTGGATCACCGGCGGCCTCGGCGCGTTGGGCCTGCAGACCGCGCGCTGGCTGGTGCAGCGCGGCGCGCGCCATCTCGTGCTCAGCGCGCGCCACGCGCCCGGCGCGGCCGCGCTCGCGGCGATCGCCGATTGCGAAGCGCTGGGTGCCGCGGTGCATGTGCGGCTGGCCGACAGCGGCGATACGGCGCAGATGCAGGCGCTCGCCGATGAGATCGCACGCACGATGCCGGCGCTGCGCGGCGTCGTGCACGCGGCCGGCCGGCTCGACGACGGCATCCTGCTGCAGCAAGACGCCACACGCTTCGCCGGCGTGCTGCGCGGCAAGGCGCACGGCGCGCGCCTCCTGGACGCGCTGACGCGCGATCTGCCGCTCGACTTCTTCATCCTCTATTCGGCGGTCGGCCTGTTGCTCGGGCCGGCCGGGCAAGCCTCTTACGCGGCGGCGAACGCCGAGCTCGATGCGCTGGCGCATGCGCGCCGTGCCGCCGGACGGCCGGCGCTCAGCGTCGCCTGGAGCCTGTGGCGCGACGCCGGCATGGCGGCCTCGATGGCGGCCCAGGGCCACGACACCTGGAGCGCGCGCGGTCTCGGCTGGATAGCCGCGGCGCCGGGTTTCGAGCGGCTCGAGCGGCTGCTGCGCGAAGGCGCCACGCATGCGGCGGTGCTGCCCATCGACTGGAGCCGCTTCCTGTCGCGGCTGCCGAAGGGCGTCGACCCCGCGTTCTTCAGGCGCCTGTCGGCCGCACGGCCCGCGGCCGCGGAGGCGGGTGCGGCGGCCGCACCGGTGGCGCAGTCCGCACGCTGGCGCGGGCTGCCCGAAAGCCAGCGTCGCGCCGCGGTGATCTCGCACCTGCGCGAGCAGGCGCTGCAGGTGCTGGGGCTTGCCGCCGCCACCGCGATCGACCCGCGCACGCCGTTGAAGGAGCTCGGCCTGGATTCGCTGATGGCCGTCGAGCTGCGCAATCTGCTGACGCGCTCGATCGGGACCGCGTTGCCGGCGACGCTGCTGTTCGATCACCCGTCGCTCGACGCGATGGCCAGCTACCTGCTGCGCAAGCTGGAGCTGATCGTGATCGACGCCGCGCCCGCGTCATCGGCGCCAGACCGCACGCACGACGCGATGGCGGAGCTCAGCGAGGACGAGGCCGAGGCGCAGCTGCTGGCCGAACTCGACGGCACCACCGGCCGGAGCTTCACTTGAATCACGCCGTGCCCGCACCCGACCTGTCGCCGATCAAGCGGGCGCTGCTCGAGATCCGCGAGCTGCGCGCGCAGGTCGCAGAGTTGCAGGGCGCGGCGCGCGAACCGATCGCGATCGTCGGCATGGCGATTCGGGCCCCGGGCGGCGTGGTCGATGTCGCGAGCTTCGAGCGCCTGCTCTGGGACGGGGTCGACGCGATCTCGGCCATCCCCGCCGAGCGCTGGAATCTCGACGACTGGTACGACGAGGCGCAGGACACGCCGGGCAAGATGACCACGCGCTACGGCGGCTTCATCGCCGACGCCGACCGCTTCGACGCCGAGTTCTTCGGCATCTCGCCGCGCGAGGCCGCGAGCATGGACCCGCAGCAGCGCCTCGCGCTGGAACTGGCGTGGCAGGCCCTCGAGGACGCCGGCCACGCGCCGGCCACGCTGGCGGGCACGCAGGCCGGCGTGTACCTGGGCATCGCCAATGCCGACTACGGCCGCGCGCTGTTCGCCCACCCGCAGGCCATCGATCCGTACTACAGCCAGGGCAATGCCTACAGCGTGGCGTCCGGCCGCATCGCCTACGCGCTCGGGGTGCACGGGCCCGCGATCTCGGTCGACACGGCCTGCTCGTCCTCGCTGGTGGCCTTGCACCTGGCCTGCCAGGGGCTGCGCAACGGCGAATGCAACCTCGCGCTCGTCGGTGGTGTCAACCTGATCCTGACGCCCGAGCTGAACATCAATTTCTCGAAGGCCGGCATGATGGCACGCGACGGCCGCTGCAAGACCTTCGACGCCGCGGCCGACGGTTATGTGCGCGGCGAAGGCGGTGCGATGCTGGTGCTGCGGCGGCTGCGCGATGCGCAGGCCGATGGCGACCGCATCCTGGCCGTCGTGCGCGGCAGCGCGATCAACCAGGACGGCCGCAGCAACGGCCTGACCGCGCCGAACGGCCCGGCGCAGGAAGCGGTGCTGCGCGCGGCGCTGGCCGCGGCCGAGGTGGCGCCGGCGCTGGTCGGCTACGTCGAGGCGCACGGCACCGGCACCTCGCTCGGCGACCCGATCGAGGTGAACGCGCTCGCCGCCGTGCTGGGCACGGGGCGCGACGCCGCGCAGCCGCTCGCGATCGGTTCGGTCAAGACCAACATCGGCCACCTCGAAGCGGCGGCCGGCGTGGCCGGACTGGTGAAGACGGTGCTGGCCTTGCAGCGGCGCGAGATCCCGCCGCATCTGCACCTGAACGCGCGCAACCCGCACATCGACTGGTCGGTGATGCCGATCTCGATTCCCACCGTCGCGACACCCTGGCCGACGATCGCCGGGCGGCGCATCGCGGGCGTCAGCTCGTTCGGGTTCAGCGGCACGAATGCGCACGTCGTGCTCGAAGACGCACCGGCAGTCCGTGCGAGCGAACGTGCTGGCGCGGCGACGAGACCGGTGCAGCTGCTGGCGCTGTCGGCGCGCGACGATGCGGCGCTCGCGATGGTCGTCGAGCGCTACCGCGCCGTGCTCGCATCACAGGCCGCCGAGCGCGAGCTCGCCGACCTGTGTTTCACCGCCAACGCCGGGCGCTCGCACTTCGCGCACCGCCTGTCGGTGCAGGGCGCGAGCGCCGCCGATCTCGACACGGCGCTGGCCGCCTGGCAGCGCCACGAACCCCATCCGGCGGTCGTCGAGACCGTGGTCGGTGCCGAAGGCCCGCGCGTGGCCTTCCTGTTCCCGGGACAAGGGCCGCAGTACCTCGGCATGGGCCGCGACCTGTACGACACGGCGCCCGCGTTCCGCGCCAGCTTCGACCGCTGCTGCGCCGTGCTCGACACCTTGCTGCCGCGGCCCTTGCGCGAGCTCATCTTCGCGCCCGAGGGCAGCGACTCGCCGCTCGACGAAACGCGCTACGCGCAGCCGGCGATGTTTGCGATGGAGGTGTCGCTGGCCGCACTGTGGCGTTCATGGGGCATGGCCCCGGTGGCGGTGATGGGCCACAGCTTCGGCGAGTACGCGGCTGCGGTGGTGGCCGGTGCGATGTCGCTCGAAGACGGCGCGCGCATGGTCGAAGCGCGCGGCCGGCTCGCGCAGGCCTTGCCGCGCGGCGGCCTGATGATGGTGATCGAAGCATCGGAGCCGGACATCGCCGCGGCGATCGCGCGCCAGGCGGGTCGTGTCGCGATCGCGGCGGTCAACGGCGCGAGCAACGTCGTCGTCAGCGGCGAGCGCGCCGCGGTCGAAGCGCTCGCGGCAACGTTCGCGGCGGCCGGCGCGCGTGTCAAGGCGCTGCGCGTCTCGCACGCGTTCCACTCGCCGCTGATGGACCCGGTGCTCGATGCCTTCGAGCACGAGATCTCCGGCGTCGTGTTCGCCGAGCCACGCGTCGCGCTCGTCTCCAACCTGTCGGGCCGGCTCGCCGATCTCGCGCTGATCGGCCGCCCCAGCTACTGGCGAACGCACATGCGCGAGCCGGTGCGCTTTGCCGATTCGGTGCGCGCGCTGGCCGTGCAAGGCATCACGCACTGCATCGAGATGAGCCCGCACCCGGTGCTGCTGAGCATGGCGTCCGACTGCGTCGACGGCGGCGAGTGGCTGGCGTCGATGCGCCAGGGACAGGCGGCGTGGCCGGTCCTGCTCGAGTCGCTGCAGGCGCTGTACGGTGCGGGGGCCGATATCGACTGGCGGGGCTTCGATCACGGCACGGGCCGGCGCCGCATCGCCGCGCCGACCTATCCGTTTCAGCGCAAGCGCCACTGGATCGATCTCGCGCCGCCCACGCACGCGGCCTCGATCGGCTCGGCCGAGCGCTGGGCGCGGCTCGCCGAGGCGATGGATCGCCAGGCCGAGCGCGGCCCGCTCGGCCTGAATGCCGCCTCGTACCCCGCCAAGTGGGCCTGCCTGGCGCGGCTGACGCGCGCGCACGCGGTCGAGACGCTGCGCGACGCGCGGCTGTTCCGCGAGGCCGGCGAACGCCACACCGTGGACGAGGTGCTGAGCGCTGCCGGCATCGGCGCCGCCTATCGCCACCTGATTCAGCGCTGGCTGATCGGCCTGGCGCACGCCGGCCTGCTGCGCGCGGACGGCGACGCCTTCGTCGCCGACCGGCCGCTGCCGGAGTCGGGCCTGGCGGCGCTGTGGGCCGAGGCCGAAGACCTCTTCGCCGACAACCGGCCGCTGTTCGACTACGTGCGCCATTGCGGCACGCTCGTTGCCGACGTGCTGCGCGGGCGCGAAAGTCCGCTGGAAACGCTCTTCCCGGGCGGATCGTTCGAGCTCGCCCAAGGCCTCTACGAGCGCTCGACGACGATGCGCTACATCAACCAACTCGCCGCCGCCGCGTTCGAGGTGCTGGGCGCGCTGGCACCGGCCGGCAGCGGCTTGCGCGTGATGGAGATCGGCGCCGGCACCGGCGGCACGAGCTCGTCGCTGCTGCCGGTGCTGCCGCGCGGGCGCACGCGCTACCGCTTCACCGACGTCAGCGATGTCTTCCTCGAGCAGGCACGCCGGCGCTTCGCGGCCTGGCCCGGCGTCGAGTTCGGCCTGTTCGATCTCGACGCCGATCTCGAGTCGCAAGGCTATGCGGCCGGCAGCTTCGACGTCATCGTTGCCGCGAACGCCGTGCACGCGGTCAAGGACTTGCGCGCGGCGCTGCAGCGGCTTGCGAGCCTGCTCGCGCCGGGCGGCGTGCTGGTGCTGATCGAATCGACGGTCCACTTCGACTACTTCGACATGACGACCGGCCTGATCGAAGGCTGGCAGCATTTCGCCGACGACCTGCGCGGAGACAACCCGCTGCTCGCGCCCACCGTGTGGGTCGACGCGCTGCGCGTTGCCGGCTTCGACGCAGCGCAGGCCTGGCCGAAGGCCGGCTCGGGAGGCGAGGCGCTGGGCCAGCACGTGATCGTCGCGCGCGTCGGAGGCGAAGCGCAGGGCAGTGGCACGCGCGCTCAGGCCTCCGACGCCGATGCAAGCGTCTCGGCGTCCACCGTGGAGGCGCCGGCCGACGTGCGTGGCCTGTGGCGTGTTCGCTTCGACGCCGCATTGCCGGTCGAACGCCTGGACCTGCTGCGCGAACTCGCGCGCCAGCAGGTGATGCATGTGCTGCGGCTCGATCCGGCGTCGCCGCCAGCGCTGCACGACCGCCTGATGGATCTGGGCATGGACTCGCTGATGGCGGTGCAGCTGCGCAACGGCCTGGGCCGCGCGCTCGACCTGAAGCGCGCGTTGCCGTCGACGCTGATGTTCGATCACCCGACGATCGCGGCGATCGCGGTGCACCTGCTCGAGCGTCTCGCCGATGCCGTGCCGGCGCCGAGCGCGCCCGCGCCTGCGAGTGCCACCACGGCGTCCGAACCGCTGGCGGCGCTCGCGATTGCCGAGCTGAGCGACGAGGACATCGCGCGCCTGCTGGACGAACGACTGGAGGCGAAGTGAGCGACGCGCACCCCGCCTCACCCGCCGCCGCCGACGCCGCCGCGATGACGCCGCTGAAGCGCGCCTTCCTCGCGCTGGAGGACACGCGTGCGCGCCTGGCCGCCGCGCAGGCCGCGGCGCGCGAACCGATCGCGATCATCGGGCTGGGCTGCCGCGTGCCGGGCGGCGGCAACGACGCCGAGAGCTTCTGGACACTGATGCGCGACGGCATCGACGCGATCGGCCCGCTGCCGGCCGATCGCTGGGATGTGGCCGCCACCTACGACCCGGACCCGGAAGCGCCCGGGCGCATCGCCACCACCGCGGGCGGCTTCCTCGACGACGTGCGCGGCTTCGATCCGGCGCACTTCGGCATCACGCGGCGCGAGGCGCAGGGCATGGACCCGCAGCAGCGCCTGCTGCTGGAGGTCGCGTGGGAGGCGCTGGAGCATGCCGGCCAACCGCCCGACCGGCTCGAGCGATCGGCCACCGGCGTGTACGTGGGCGTGACCGGCAGCGACTGGGCCTATCTGCAGTTCGAGACCCGCGACCGCGAGCTGCTCGACGCGCATTTCGCCTCGGGCATCGCGCACAGCATCGTCTCGGGGCGGCTGTCGTACCTGCTCGGCCTGCAGGGGCCGGCGCTGACGATCGACACGGCCTGCTCGTCGTCGCTGGTCGCCATCCACCTCGCCTGCCAGGCGCTGCGCGCGGGCGATTGCCGCATGGCGCTGGCCGGCGGCGTCAACCTGATCCTCTCGCCCGACCTCTACATCGCGCTGTCGCGCTCGCGCATGCTCGCGCCCGACGGTCGATGCAAGACCTTCGACGCGGCCGCCGACGGTTTCGCGCGCGGCGAAGGCTGCGGCCTCGTGGTGCTGAAGCGGCTGTCCGATGCGCAGGCCGACGGCGATCGCATCCTCGCGGTGATCCGCGGCAGCGCTGTCAACCAGGACGGCCCGAGCAGCGGCCTGACCGCGCCGAACGGGCCGGCGCAGGAGGCAGTGATCCGCGCGGCGCTGGCGCGTGCCGGCATCGCCCCGCGCGAGGTCGGCTACATCGAAGCGCACGGCACCGGCACCCAGCTCGGCGACCCGCTCGAGGTCAGCGCGCTGGGCGCAGTGTTCGGCGCCGACCGGGATCCGGCGCAGCCGCTGCTGATCGGCTCGGTGAAGACCAACGTCGGCCACCTCGAGGCCGCTGCCGGCGTCACCGGGCTGATCAAGCTGGTGCTGTCGCTGCGCGAACAGACACTGCCTGCGCACCTGCACTTCCAGCGGCCCAGCCCGCACATCGCATGGGACGACTGGCCGGTGCGCGTGCCGACCACGCTCGCACCGTGGGCGCCGATCGACGGCAAGCGCATCGCGGGCGTCAGCTCGTTCGGGTTCAGCGGCACCAACGCGCACATCGTCGTCGAAGAAGCGCCGGCCGTCGCCGCCTCGGCCGCGGTCGAGCATGAGCGCACGCACTTGTTCGTGCTGTCGGCTCGCGATGACACCGCGCTTGCGGCGATGGCGCGCCGCTACGCCGAGGCGTTCGCACGGCTGGACGACACCACCACTTCGCTGGCCGATCTGTGCTTCAGCGCCGCCACCGGCCGCGCCCATCTGGCGCAGCGCGCGGTGATCGCGGCGCGCAGTGTCGCGCAGCTGCGCGAGCGCTTGGCCGCGCTGGCCGCGGGTCAGGTCGCCGACGGCGTTCGAAGCGCGCGCGTGACGCGCCGCGATCCGGCCCGCGTCGCGTTCCTCTTCACCGGCCAGGGTGCACAGTACGCCGGCATGGCGCGCCGCCTGGACGAGACGCAGCCGGCCTTCCGCGCCGCGCTCGACCGCTGCGCCGCGGTGCTCGATCCGCTGTTGCCGCAGCCGCTGCGCGAGCTGCTGTTCGCGGCACCGGGCGAGACCCCTTCCGCGCTGGACGAAACCCGTTTCACGCAGCCGGCGCTGTTCGCGGTTGAATACGCGCTGGCCGCGCTGTGGCGCGCCTGGGGCGTCGTGCCCGATGTGCTGATGGGCCATTCGGTGGGCGAACTCGTGGCCGCCTGCCTGGGCGGGGTGATCGCGCTCGACGACGCGCTGCGGCTGGTCGCGGAACGGGGGCGCCTGATGCAGTCGCTGCCCGCCGGCGGCGCGATGGCCGCGGTGTTCGCATCCGAACACGAGGTCGCTGCGGCGATCGCAGCGCACGCCGTATCAGTTTCGATCGCGGCGCAGAACGGCCCGCTGCAGACGGTGATTTCCGGCGCCGCCGCTCAAGTCGACAGCGTGTGCGCGGCCTTCACCGAGCGCGGCGTGCGCTGCCAGCGCCTGCCGGTGTCGCACGCGTTCCATTCGCCGCTGGTCGACCCGATCCTCGATGCGTTCGAGACCCGCGTCGCCGCGTCCGCGCTGCAGCCGCCCACCGCGCGCATCGTCTCGAACCTGACCGGCCGGCTCGCCGACGCGCGCGAGGTTGTGCAGCCGCGCTACTGGCGGCGCCATCTGCGCGAGGCGGTGCGCTTCGCCGACGGCATGCGCACCCTCGCCGAGCTGAAGCCCGACGTCTGCCTCGAGATCGGCCCGCATCCGACGCTGCTGGCGTTTGCGCAGACCAACTTCGAGCTGCTCGCGCCAACGGCGCCGCCGACGCTGGTCGCGTCGCTGCGCAAGGGCCGCGACGACGAGGAACAGCTCGACGACGCGCTGGGCACGCTGTATCTCGCAGGTGTGGCGATCGATTGGCGCGCCGTGTGGTCGGCCGCGCCGCGGCACCGGGTCGACCTGCCGAGCTACGCGTTCCAGCGCGAGCCGCTCTGGTTCCCGGTTCGCTCGGCGGTCCGCGGGTCCGACGGCGGCCACCCGCTGCTGGGCACGCGGCTGCGATCGGCGCTGCGTGAGGTCGTGAGCTTCGAGTCGATGCTGCGAGCCGACTCCCTGCCCTTCATCGACGACCACCGCGTTCAAGGCCAGGCCATCCTGCCGGCCACCGGCTTCCTGGAAATGGCGCTGGCGGCCGGCCGCAGCGTGCTGGGGGTGCGCTGCGAGGTGCAGGACGTGGCGATCCTCGAACCACTGCGCTTCGACGCCGATGAAACCCGGGTCGTGCAGCTGCTGCTGCGCCGCCTCGACTCCGGCGGAGCATCGTTCGAAGTGCTGTCCTGCGCCGCCGAGACCCCATCGGAAGACTGGCGCCGTCACGCCGAAGGGCGCCTCGCCGAGGCCGATGCGCTGCTCCCGGCCCCGCCGCTCGCGACGCTGCGTCAGCGCTGCGGCAACGTCCTCGATGCCGCGCAGCACCGCGCCCAGCTCGCGGCCCGCGGCCTGGTGTTCGGGGCGAGCCTGCAGGGCGTGCGCAGCATCCGCCGCGGCGACGCCGAGGCGCTCGGCGAGATCGTGCTGCCCGAGCCGGCGGTGGCGGGCCGCGGTCACTACGAATGCCACCCGGCGTTGCTCGATGCGTGCCTGCAGGTGATGAACGCCGCGACACCCGGCAGCGGCGCCGACGATGCGCGCGCCTACCTGCCGATGGCGATCGAATCGCTGAAGGTGGCGCGCACACCGCCGCGCCAGGTGTGGAGCCATGCGCGCGTGTCGGTCGGTGCATCCGGTGCCGACCTGCTGAAGGCCGAGGTCACCGTCTACGACGCCGATGGCGTGGTGGCCCAGCTGCGCGGCATCGCGCTGCGCCGCGCCGCGCCGGCCGGTACCGCGTCGCATGAAACGGCCGACGACGACGAACCGCTCTACCGAATCGCGTGGGAGCCGCTGCCCGCCGACGATGCCGCCTGGCTGCCGACACCCGCCGCGCTGGACGCCACGGCCGGGCGGGCACTGCCCGCACTCGCCGCGGAACACGGCCTGGACGCCTATCAACAGGCCTTTGTCGCGCTCGAGTCCTTGTGCAGCGACTGGGTCATCGCCGCGTTCGCCGAGCTGGGCTGGCTGCCGCGCGTCGGTGAACACGTGCAGCGCGCCGAGCTCGCGCGACGGCTGGGCGTCGTGCCGCGCTACGAACGCCTGCTCGGCCGCCTGCTCGACATCCTGGCCGAAGACGGCCTGCTGCAGCCCGTTGCCGACGGCTGGTCGGTGCTGCGCAGCGCACCGGTCATCGATCCGAAGACACTGGCCGCGACACTGCAGACCCTGCTCGATCGCCATCCGGATTCGCACGCGCGCCTGGCGCTCACCGGCCGTTGCGGGCCCGAGTTGTCGCGCATTCTTCAAGGAACGGTCGACCCGCTGCAGCAGCTGTTCCCGGGCGGTTCGACCGAGCTCGCCGAATCGCTGTACCGCGACGCGCCCGAGGCCAAGGCCTTCAACCAGCTGGTCCGCGAAGCCGTGCGCCAGGTGGTGGCGGTGTTGCCGGCCGGGCGCCGGCTGCGCGTGCTCGAGGTCGGCGGCGGCACCGGTGGCACGAGCGCCTGGGTCGCCCCGGAGCTGCCCGCCGATCGCACCGACTACCTGTTCACCGACATCGGCGCGTCGCTGGTGATGAAGGCGCGCGCCAAGTTCGCGACGCACCGCTTCATGCAGTTCCAGCCGCTGGACCTCGAGCAGCCGCTCGAGTCGCAGGGCCTGGCCGGACGTCGCTTCGACCTGATCCTCGCGTCCAACGTCGTGCACGCGACCGCCGACCTGCAGCAGACCCTGGCCCGCCTCCGCGAGCTGCTGAGCCCGGGCGGCACGCTGTTGATGCTCGAGGTGGCCGGGTTCGAGCGCTGGATCGACCTCAGCTTCGGCCTCACTGATGGCTGGTGGCGCTTCACCGACACGCAGCTGCGGCGCGACTATCCGCTGCTGTCGCGCCCGGCCTGGCTCGAGCTGCTGGCCACCGCGGGATTCGAGGCCGCGGCGATCGGCGCGGCCGATGCGCGCTCCCGCGAAGTGCTGCTCGCGGCGCGCAAACCGGCGGGATCGGCGCAGCACCGGCAAGCGGCCGGCGCGTGGCTGATCCTGGGCGACTGCAGCGGCGTCGGCGCGGCACTGGCCGCGCGCCTGAGGTCCGACGGGCAGCGCGCCGTGTTGCTGATGACCGAAGCCGATGCCGACATCCGCGCGACGCTGACGCGCGAGTCCGCCGGCCTGTCGGGCGTGATCCATCTGCGCGGCCTCGATGCCATCCTTGACGATGACGCCGGTGACGGCGAATCGGTGCTCGTGGCGCAACAGGCCAGCCTCGGCTCGCTGCTGACGCTGGTCCAGGCGCTGGGCGCCTGCTCGTTCGAGACCGGCGCGGTGCCGCGCCTGTGGGTCGCCACGCGCGGCGCGGTCGCACTCGACACGCCGGGCGCCGCGGCCATGCCTGTTCAGGTCGCCCAGGCGCCGCTGTGGGGCCTGGACAAGGTGATCGCGCTCGAGCATCCGGAACTGCGCTGCGTGCGCATCGACCTCGATCCGGATGCGACGCCGAGCGCGTCGGCCGACGCCTTGTGCGCCCGGCTGCACGACGATGGCCCCGAAGACCAGCTCGCGCGGCGCGCGGACGCGTGGCATGTCGCGCGCCTGCTGCGCAGCACGGCCGACGAACCGGTGACCCGTGCGCTGCGCCTCGAGAAAGGCGCCGGCGCCACGTTCGACGAACTGGCACTGCGCCCCATCGCGCGGCGCGCGCCGGCCGCCGGCGAAGTCGAGATCCGCGTGCTCGCCTCGGGGCTGAACTTCCGCGACGTGATGAACGCGCTGGCGATGCGCGACGATCCCGAGCCGCTGGGCGGCGAGTGCGCGGGCCGCATCGTCGCGGTCGGCACGGGCGTCGCCGACCTGAAGATCGGTGACCACGTCGTCGCGATCGCCGAGGCGAGCCTCGCGACCTTCGCGACCACGACGGCGGCGCTGGTGCGGCGGATTCCTGCCGGCATCGGCTTCGCCGACGCGGCCACGCTGCCCTTCACCTTCATGACCGCGTGGCACGCCCTGCACACGCTGGGCGGCATGCGGCGCGGCCAGACGGTGTTGATCCATGCCGGCGCCGGCGGCGTCGGCATGGCCGCGATCCAGCTCGCGCAGGCGGCAGGCGCGGTGATCTTCGCGACCGCCGGCAGCGACGAGAAGCGCACGCGGCTGAGTGCGCTCGGCGTGCCGCATGTGCTCGATTCGCGCACGCTCGAATTCGCCGCGCAGATCGACGCGCTGACGCAAGGCCGCGGCGTCGACCTCGTGCTCAACTCGCTGGCCGGCGAGTTCATCGACGCGAGCGTGCGCTGCCT
>Ga0307517_10001621_pt1 | contig 37399 bp, 26 predicted proteins | sample 23_EM_MG_FD_194515 | JGI IMG/M metagenome (GOLD analysis project Ga0307517, IMG submission 194515) | Populus trichocarpa ectomycorrhiza microbial communities from riparian zone in the Pacific Northwest, United States - 23_EM | ecosystem: Host-associated > Plants > Roots > Unclassified | place...
AAAATGGACTCTCTCCCGTGGATGTAGGCGGTTTTGCCGAACCACGTAAAATATTGTGTCAGTGTGCTTCCCCTCCCCTTTGAGCAATTATCAATACATCCCCGGTCGGAATTCCCTACAGGTTGTTCCATGTTTCTCTGCTGCTTCTGCTTCTGCTTATTGCCTCGACTTGCAGCCAGCATAAAGTGACCAGACAAGAAAAGCCAGAATGATTAAAACGATAACTCCTACGACCAACCCTGCAGTAATGTAATCATTCATCTTGCTTCTTCAAATCAACCTTCTAGCTGTAAGTACTGTACCTGCATGCAAGGCCAGATTAATGGATTCTAATTAACATGCAAAAAACTTGCATAGAATTTAAATGCTCTTAACATTAATTAATAAGAGAGGCAAAGCTAGCTCACTAGTCTGATTAGTCAAAAACAATTTCCAGCAGCCGGGAGTACTCCCAGCAAAGAGTCTGACCTGTATTTATATTGAGTATTCAGTAGCCTGTAGTCTATACAGGAAAATATTGTTTTTATCCAGTATAGGAAGTTTGGTTACAAGATGCACAAAACAGTATAGGAAATTGCTTCTTATGGAATAGGAAGTCATTTGTCCGAAATAGTATAGGAAAATTTTCTTTTGGCAGGTCCGATCACAACTATACGTACATGAACTTTTGTGTTAGAATTTTATAGTATAGGAAAGTTTTCTTTTGGCCAGTTCGACTACAACTATACGCACAGGAACTTTTATGTCAGAATATTTTTTTTTTCCAGTTTATGTCTGGAGAAATTCTCTGTTACAAGCCGACTTATAAGCAAAATACAGGCAACACAAGCTGCATCATGGAACGGAAACCTTTCTCTGATATGTCTCATCAAATCAGAGCTCTCAAGCTTACCTCTATATTATCTCCTTTTTTACAAAATCCCAAAAACAGTATGTGGCCAGGAAAATCTTCGCAATTCTAAGAATATTCCTTTGGAGCGGATTGCATGATAAGAAAAAGATGTGCAAAGTGGCGAGGGAAAAATGTATTCTAGAGAAAAGTTCTCCATTTTTTACACTTACAGACATTGCATATGCTGTCTACTTTGATTACACTTCCAAAACTCAACAGTCGGAGCTCTGAAAATTTAAATGCTTTTACCATATTAGAATTTGTTTTACAGTAGTTCTAATTATAAATCAGATCGTACTTCATGTCACCTTCTAAGAGTTTATATAACATGCTCCTTCAACCTTTATTATTATTATTGTCTACAACTTCATGTATATTATTAAAATTAAAAATTGAGCTAATTATTCTTTCTAACATGATCTTATAAAAATTATAGGTTTCTTCATTACAAACTAACACAAGTATTTTTCTATGAATTATCTTTTTAGAAGATGCATCATCATAATATTTATGTTATGAAATTTTTTTTTTTTATACTAACACATAGTAGGGTGTGGAAACTTAGATATCGTATAGCCTTTAAAAGTGCTTTGCACAATCAATAGTAACGTATTCATATTGAAATAATAGAACTTGTGTTGAACATTAATATTCATATTTTAACAACATTATAAAAAATAAAATAAAGAGTTTATATAAAATACAAAATTTAAGTATTGATGTGAACCTTATGATCACGCGATCATGTAACCCATAACAAGATTGATAACGAATCTTGTAAAGTTGAAACATGTCTTATAGGAGTGTGACACAACTAAAACAAATCATAAGGCATCAATACTATTGGAATAAGAACCTTTATTCTATGAATATCAATTCATGAACGAGAAGTATAAAAAAGACACCACAAAGCCAATTAATCTTCGATAAGTCAATTTAGCTCATTAGAGAACTAAAAAATGGAGAATCTCTTTCACATAAGCTGAATAATTGCAGTAACAATAGTATTACTAAGTCTGAATATTTTATCCTTATAAAAAATATTTATACTCTAGAAAATAAAAACCCTAATAGATCTATCTTTGTGGGCTAAATTGGTCTACTTACAAAACTAACTCAAAATCATATTAATAAACTCAAATAAGCCTTGGACCATAGCTAAAAACTAATTAATAATTAAGCACAAACAAACATTTGCCCTTAGATAATTAATCAAACCTAATAGCATAAATTAATAATGAAAAACTAAGTGTTAAGAATTTTCTCTAATATGTCGTAACTTTAAAAGAGAACAAAAAAATAAAAAACAATTAAAACTAAAGTATTTATAAAGCCCCTAACAACTATATATATCCTAGGAATGAAAAGATTTCAATTCTTCAATGAATCTAAGTCACATTTATAACGACTCCATTATTATTATTTTTTTCAAAAATTCAACAGAATTTCTCATATATTTATCTATATTAAGTTATCGACTCAATAATTTTCACAACTTGTATTCAATAATCTCAATAATTTTCCTACTACCCGAGATTTCATCAACATGGCAATAAGATCAAATTCCTATTTTTCTTCAAGACTTATTCAATACAATGATAGTTATAGTATTCCATGATTAGTAAAATTAATTGCAAGTTAAAAGAATATCAAAATATACATTCTCTTGATTACATCATTTGATTTGGCAAAATACATGAGTTTATGAAAATACTAATCGGTGCGATGATGCGAAGTATCTAAAAATTATTATATATATATAAATTTGATGAGAACTACTTTTCAACCAACAAGAATTAGTTATTTTGACCTACGCATACATGCACGCAAGCATTTATATAATCCTTTATCAAGTGGTTTATTCTTATTCCATCACTTCTCTTCACAATTCAATATCATTAAAAACAAATTCTTTTAGACATGTCGTAAACCTTGACTAGTCTAATCCATACATTTAATTTATTGCTAAACAGTCTAGATTCTCTAATTATCTATTACTATGGGCACTAATCTCACTCTTTGTGGATTTAGTTTCTTTGATTGTCTATTCATTAAACTCCAATCACATTAATAAAAAAATTCATTACTCAAATTGCTCATTAATCAGAGCACTAATATTATTAATTAGAGATTAGTTTGTCAATCCTCCCAATAATTAGGCACTAATCTCACTAACATAATCAGGGTGCTAATCCATTAATCAAGGATTAGTTTCTACAATTGATTGTTCATGCTTTTCAATTTAAAATAGGCTATAATTACAAGAATTTTTAACTATTATTTAAACAATTAATTAAATTTATTAAAGGTGTCAGGTACCTATCTAGGGCATGAACTCGTGAAGAAGTCTCATGTTGTAGTGCTGAACCCACTACCTCTTCTACTATTTGGCATACAACATTACTTACCATTCAATCCTTAATTCATCATGAGTTTGACTTTGTACTTAATTATTTCAGTTCATTACCACATGCAAGTTTTACTCATTTTATATAATATAACCACACTCATTCAAAATTCATTTCCCACACAACATTATGCATTTTCTCTCTCATCATTTTCTTAAGCAAACACAATTTTATTGCATGCTAACTTGTTCTCTCTTGGCTGACCCTATACGCCTTTAGAGACACAATGCTTTTCTTCATAATTTAACACCCATGACAAGCTTAATCTAACTCAATTAGCTCATTTCACCCTCCATTTGCATTTGCCCCAATTTCAAACCCTAACACAAAATTCATAATTTAAACATCAATTCTTTCAATTGGATTGATACCCATCAACTTTTCATGTCAACAAACATAAAATTAATCATAAAACACAACAATTTCATTGGCCAAAATCCATAGCTCAAAATCCATGCCACACTAACATATCCAATATTTCACACAACATAAAATTGATTACTTAAGATGAGTTTGTTACCTTAGTTAGATGATAATTCAAGTGTAAAATGCATGAATAACCCTAGCTCCCTTCACCCTTCTTCTTCTTCTTCAAATCTCTCCAAAACCCTTGCTTTGATATTTTTTAATTCCTAGTATGAATATGTTTTTCTCTTTCAAAATCCTTTTTTTCCCTACTAACCATCACTTTTTTAATCCCTCAAGGAGACAAGAAAGAAAAAGAACAAGAAAGAAAGAAAAACACTCTTTCTCTCTCTTGGCTGCGCCCCATCATAATGTATTTTCTAGTAGCTAAAATAATCTGACCTTTTTATTAAATCGGTCTAGCTGTTTTCTCAAATCAGCGACAGTTTTTGGTTTTGGAAAAATACACATATTTGGCCATAAACTTTTCCTTTTCCTTTTTTTTCCTCTTATTTTTTTCTTATCTTATTTTATTACATTATAATTTATATCACATTATTCTTAATTTATCTTGAGGTTTATAACATTAGAAACTCTTATAGCTCAAGCCCATGCACAAGTTTAGGGCCTAAATAATCTCCCTTTGCTGTTCAAAATTAACCCATTCTAGGTCTGGACTGATTGAGTTGAAAATAATCAAGAAAGAACACTTTGTCGACAAATATACCAAAACAGTAATAGCAAGTTTGACCAATTTAAATAATATGTTCTTGAACTCTGACTAACCTAAATGTTTACAGAAATATAGTTCTACGTGTTTAGTTTCTCTCTGTAAAATTTCAGCTCGATTCGATATACGGTTTGAGAGATATGATCGATCTTACAAAACTTGTGAGTAGATATTTTAAGATAAAATTCAGACCTAACTTCATTTTTATCAAGTATTGTTAGAAAGTCATTAATATGTTATTATTGTTAATTTGTTAATGTATATGTTAAGAATTGAATTCCAAATAGGATTCAATCTCTAAAATGTTATAAAAGTAAATTAGAGGTCAACTTCTCTTATTTATAATTCTAAAATGGAGAAATTTAATGTTAAAATTAACTTTCTCAAAATAATTATCTAGTCATTTTCTAAAAAGACATTTGAAATAATAAAATGAAAGTAATATAGAAAATAAAATGAATTGAATATTATCTCTTCCAAACATATGAATTCAACTTATATATATTAATTGAATTCAAATCAAATAATATAATTAAATTCAATTCCAATAAAAAATTAAATATAAACAACCTATTAATTATTTCAATCAGTTTTTAATTTTTGAATTTCTTTTGACATGTTTAGATAGAAGTGAGAAAATCAAACTAGGTTTTACTAAGACCCACTATGTCCAATGAAATCTGGACATGTGTATAACAAAAAAAAAAAGAACTTGAGCTGGATTAAGATGTTTTAAAGATGAGGGACGTTCTTGACATAAAATCAGTAATATAAGGACCCCGAGCTCATTAACCCTAACTTTTTGTGCGCGCTTGTGCTTAGCTTGAACTTCCAGAAAGCCCTAAAAACCCAAACAACACATTACACGCACACACAGAGACAGTTCCTCTCTACAGTTCCATTAAAACTCCGAACGACAGCAAACTCACGTACTCTCCCTCTCCCTCTCTTTTATTTTTGAAAGAGAAAAATGTCGCTAAGAGTATTAAACCCTAATGCGGAGGTTCTCAACAAATCGGCGGCGCTTCACATGAACATCAATGCCGCTAAAGGCTTACAAGATGTTCTCAAATCCAATCTCGGCCCCAAAGGCACCATCAAGATGTAACTGTTTCGCTTTTTCGTCTTCTGTTTTGTTTTTTCTCTTGTTGTAATTTGTTTTGTGTTTCTGCGATTTAATTACTTTGTGTTTTTCAGGCTTGTTGGTGGTGCTGGAGATATAAAACTCACAAAAGATGGAAACACTCTTTTGAAAGAAATGGTTTGTTTTTTTTTCCTTTGGTTTTCTCGATCTGGATTTTTTGTGATTAAAGGCAGAGTTAGGGTTTTATGCTTTTCTTTTTTTTTTCTTTAAAGTGAGTCTTCCCTAAGAAATGAGCTCTAGGAGCAACTTGAAGCAACTTTAGATTCTAAATGCTGAGTTAGATCTAAAAAGACAATGGGTATGCTATTTGAGGTTTTAAATAAACAATGGGTGTCTATTGGTGGGTTTTTTTAAAAAAAATTGCTTGAATTTCTTTGATGGTTGCAGCAAATCCAAAGCCCTACTGCGATTATGATTGCAAGGACAGCTGTTGCCCAAGATGATATAAGTGGAGATGGTACGACATCTACTGTGATCTTTATTGGAGAGCTTATGAAGCAATCTGAACGGTACATTGATGAAGGTTAGCGAAGCTATATATTATGATTCTCTTGAGTTCTATACTTTTGAGGTTTCTGTTATTTCTCATTTTATGCTTGCCTGTCCCTTCTATTCTTGAATCATTTATTTTTTCAAATGTTTAGAGCCCTAAATAAAGAAAGACATGTCCTGACAAGACAGGGTAGTGTAAGGTGTTAGATTCTAATGCCCTAAAGTTCAAACAAGTTGGTGTTGTTCAAGGGTTGCATCTGTGTTGTGTTTGCGCGTTGCAGAGGCAAGAATAGAAATTGGCAAGTTTTTGTGTAATTGACCTTGGAATAGTTAAATTTTGTTATGGTTAATTAATTTATTTCACTAGAATTTATCATCAAGGCACATCTTCATTCTGTTGTTATACTTTCTCTGATGGTAAAAATAGTTGTATCTTGTTGTTCTTTCAATTATGCCTTCTATGTTTTGGAATAGGGATGCTTGGTTCTTAGTCACGAGTTTCATTTCAGAAAATCTACAACATTCTCATATGGTTTTTTGATTGCTTATCTGAGGTAACCTTTATATTTCATTCATGGGTGTTTATTTTGCCTTAAGGGATGCATCCACGTGTCCTGGTTGATGGTTTTGAGATTGCCAAAAGAGCTACTCTCCAGTTTCTTGAAAAATTTAAGACACCAGTGGTGATGGGTGATGAACCCGACAGGGAAATTCTAAAAATGGTTGCAAGAACAACAATAAGGACAAAGGTAAGGTCTATTCATCAGTTTACTCTTTGTTTTATAACCTGTTTGGATATTATTTAAAGTTGACCTTATTCTCTTGTGCAGCTATATGAAGCTTTGGCTGATCAATTAACTGACATAGTTGTTAATTCGGTGAGTGTAGCCAGTGGTGTTGATATATCTTGAGGCTGTTGGAAAAGAAGACGTTTAAGTCAGATTTTGACATCTTCTATTTTTGCATTAACTGTGATTTACTTGTTTGTACAGGTGCTCTGTATTCGAAAGCCTGAGGAAGCCATTGATCTATTTATGGTGGAGATTATGCACATGCGTCATAAATTTGATGTTGACACAAGGCTTGTAAGTTAATCTTTTTTCATTTAATCTGGATTCCTGTGGAATATTTTCACCTGGGATGTGTTAATTGTTTTACAGCTCCCAATTTCCTGATTGACTGATTTAGTTAGGCTTCAAGAGTGAATGTTTCAAATGGTTTCTCAAGTTAATTTATCTAGTTAGGTTCTTTATAACTTTAGTTTTTGTTTTGGCACAAGAGGGTATTCACCAATGATGGTTGAGTATTTAAATCATATTGAATAGAGGTCCTTCAAGATTAATGGTGTGTTTGAGATTATGGTAGCGGTGGCAGTCCAAAGTACTTTTCGTATAGAAATACATCAAAATAAAGTTTTTTTATTTTTTAAAAATTATTTTTCAGCACATCGAAACGATCCGAAAACATAATAATAAAAAAATCATTTTAAGTAAAAAAAAAAAATTCAAAATTTGAGGGAACGTGGTTTGCACCGCGTTCCCAAACACACCCAAGATTGAGGGTCACAGATCTTCAAAAACCCTTCCATGTGAAACAAAATCATTTTTTTTTGAATGAGATGTGTTTAGCATTGAAATTAGATGGAATGCACTGCTCTTTTCCATTATTCAACCTTTATTCAGTAAAATAATGCTACTTGTTAGATTTTTCTCAATGCTGTTACGTTCGATTAGGTCAACTTTCCAGGATATTGATGATTGGTTTTAGTTTGAAAGTTCCCGGGTGTAGCTTGGACAACTTTTAGTTATTGTTCATTTTTTTATTTCAACTTTGATATAATTTTTGTCAGTGTTGTCAAGAGGCGCTGAGGCGGCACTTGCCTAGGCACTCCAGGTGAGGCAAGGCCCCAACGCCTTTATTAGCCGTAGGTGTTGGATTTCAATGAGGTGCTGCCTAGGCGAGCGCCTTGTGAGTGGGTGCAAGGTGCCAAGGCTAGTGCTTGCTTGAAGTTCTTCCTTTCCTGTTGGTTTTTTCTTTCTTTTAAAATGATTTATGTTTTGACCTATCTGTCCATTTTTTTAATATACCACAAAAAACAACTTAGGGGTTTTTTTTGTAAAAAACAAAGATTAGGGTGAAAAAATTAAAATAAATCATTAAAGTGGGAGACAAACAGAGAATGAAGGATACTTAGAAGAGAAACACCAGCCAAATTTTTTTTTTCAACAGTGGGAGTTGGAGAACAACACATCTGTACAAGTAATACTTTAATTTTTTCCAAACAAGTGCAGTATGGCTTGAGAGATGACGATTTCGATTGTAATCATGAAATGGAGGGTGTGGAGGATTCAAGTGAAGGAGAGGAAAGCATGGATGAAGATGTTTTTGAAGATTAATGAATAATGATGATGATATTTAATTTTGTTTTTTAATCTATTTGGCTACTTACTACTTTAAATTATCTTATTTTATTTTAAGGGTGAAATATAACTTTATATGACCATGTTATGGTATTTTATATTTTCTTTTGATTTTTTAATGATCTAATCTTAATTGGGAAGACACACACACACACACATATTTATAGCATATCGCCTTGGTTCATTTAGGCAAGCGCCTTGGGCATTTTACAGGCTTGGCGCCTTTTAGCACCTTCTGCCTTTGACAACACTGATTTTTGTCTTTTGAAGATAACTTCTCGACTTTTCTAAAAATGTTTTGTCCCAGTATTTACTTGTTCTGTCTTCCAGGTTGAAGGTCTTGTTCTTGACCATGGTTCCAGGCATCCTGATATGAAAAGACGGGCAGAAAACTGTTTTATCTTGACATGCAACGTCTCTTTGGAATACGAGAAAAGGTATTCATCTTGTCAACTTGATTTTGATTGGAATTGATGTTGAATATGAGATATCAAGAACTCTTTAGATAGAGCTGTGGTCTGTTTCAGTTCATTGGAAGCTAATATTTTTTTTTCCACAGTGAAATAAATGCAGGATTTTTCTACTCAAATGCAGAGCAGAGGGAGGCAATGGTTGCGGCTGAAAGGCGCCAGGTCGATGAAAGAGTTAGAAAAATTATTGAACTAAAAGATAAGGTTAAGTTACACATTCAATACATTTTATGTTCATGTTACTGGACCCTGCCAACATGTTGGTTTCTGAAGTGTTGCATGTACTTTTGGTCTACCAGGTTTGTTCTGGTACAGACAACAATTTTGTGGTTATTAATCAAAAGGGAATTGATCCTCCATCATTGGACCTTCTTGCACGAGCAGGGGTAAGTCATGGAACAATTATATTCTGTTCCCTAGTGATTGAATTCGAGCAATAATTAGCTTGATGCAATAAACTCGCTTCAGCTTGCTGCAATCATGTTTATGTGTTAGTATTGGGTGTTGTCTTTCATTCTGTTTTCTCTTATGGTGTATGGCATGAGTAGGGATTAAATGTTACTACAATGATCAATTTTGTTTGTTGGAAATATTATGAGAGGGGGGATGATTCAGGGATTATTAGCTACCCTCCAAGAGGGTGTAATTATAAACCTTGGGACAAGAAGGAAAAGGCTTTTAACTAGGGTGGAGGGTGGTTGGGTTCGTCTTTCTGCCTATCTTCTTCCTCAAATTTATAAACCACATTTTCTATCTTTTACTGTTTACTTGCACCTTATGAAACATATTGTTTTATTTTTTCTTCTTGTAATTTCCATTGGATCTACTGTAAGCTTGTTTGTGAAGCTCCTAGCAAACATTGTTATACCTTTACCAATTGCTTTTGTGACAATACATCCTCTTTTCTTAACCTTGTAACAAACACGCCCTTAATTACAAAAAAAGTTTTAATAAGATAACACCATGTTAGATTGATTTTGAACCTCATAATCAGCTTTAGTAGGATACAGATTTCACAAGTTAATGATTGTTTGTGATAACAATTGGTTGCACATTTTGGAAGCCTTCCACCTCATGTTTTATTTTTAATTTCGTGAAATCATGCCATATGCTCAATGAAATAATTATTAAAAGCAAATAAGCTAGAAGGCTTAAGTTGATGGAGGTACAAGAAGAACCACTTGCTACTTCTGTAATTTTCTTGATTTTGTGAAATTATGGATGCAGGAATGGAGACTTGAAATGGTTTTTCATTATAGTTTTAGATTGTAAATATGGCTAGAATACCTGCCACTGTATTTGGCTCTAGTTTTGGAGGGTTACAAGCAAGACTTGGCTTTTTGAATGCTTTGCCTTGGATTTGATTCCTTTTTAAATGGTACCTGATGATATAAGTACGATGACTATTGCTAGTTTGAAATCTGGTTAGTCTACCTGCTTGCCCTGATGTTGTTATTTAAAATGGGGCTGATCTGCTTTCTTATGTTTTACAGATAATTGCCCTTCGAAGAGCAAAGAGGAGAAATATGGAACGCCTGGTTTTAGCATGTGGAGGAGAGGCTTTGAATTCTGTTGATAGTTTAACTCCTGATTGCCTTGGTTGGGCTGGACTGGTTTATGAGCATGTCCTTGGTGAAGAGAAGTATACATTTGTTGAAAATGTTAAAAACCCCCATTCTTGCACTATCTTAATAAAAGGTATAGAAGCGTGTATACATCCTTAGCAAACTTGTATAAATGTTTACGATTTTCTTTTTTATTTGTTCTAAATGCTATCAGATGATTTTTTCTTGTTTGTTTTAATTGCTTCTTTTAGGCCATTTAGCCATCAGGTTGAAGTTTGTACTCTTTTATGTTCAAGCATGAAATGTATATTCGTCTTGCAATTTTGTAATTTAGCAGGGGCGAATCGTCACTCGACTCTTTTATTGTTACAGGACCTAATGACCATACAATTGCCCAAATAAAGGATGCTGTCCGTGATGGCTTGAGAGCAGTCAAAAATACTATTGAAGATGAAGCTGTGGTACTTGTAAGTTCTGCTTGCAGAAATCTATGAGATTTGTATGTGCAATCATGCTTGATTAAATTGTTGCATGCTGATTTATGTAAAGCGTGCTTGTGGCCTTTGATGGTGGCTTTGGAAGTTCTGTGCTACATCTAAATTGTGGTTCATATATATGCAAGTTATGTTTCTGCTCAAGTGAAGTGTGCTTCATGAAAAAGCTGTTTCTTGTATGCACCGGCAGTTTAGGACACAATAAAAAACCAATATTATTATGGACCAAGAGTGGTTTCAATCAAATAAACTTAAAATCTAATTTGCATGAATGCTGATTAGAATGAAATTTGTGTATGGTGGAGCTGTGGACATCAATGTATTTGATTATAGGATGAAAATAATTGACTTGAAAGTTGAGATTGGCCTCTTGGGATTGGGTGAGATAGAGTATTGACACGTTTTCTGTTGTAATTCTTAGCATATAACTCTGCAAATAAGCAACTATTTGTCGATGACTTGATTCAGTGCTGAAATTTCTTTCCCACTCAAATGATGTCATTTATTTTCTTCAGGGAGCAGGAGCTTTTGAACTTGCAGCCAGAAAACACCTGATCAATGAAGTAAAGAAAACAGTTAAAGGGGTAAATGCCTGCCTGTTTTCTATATTTGAGTAATTATTCCTATCCCCTGGTTAATTTTAAACTGGTGTTTGCAAATGTGGAACAGCGTGCTCAGCTAGGTGTTGAAGCTTTTGCTGATGCCCTTCTCGTGGTGCCCAAAACTCTGGCTGAGAATTCTGGGTTAGACACTCAAGATGAGATTGTTGCTCTCACGGTAACCATCAGTGGAATCCATCCATCATCCTTTTTTTCTGGGGGAGCAAAAGACACAAGAAAAGAAACTGATTTAAGCTTTTCTTGCATGTTTATTCAGGGAGAGCACGACAGGGATAACATTGTAGGAATAAACCTCCAAACAGGTGGGCCCCTCGATCCTCAGGTGGAGGGTATCTTTGACAACTACTCTGTCAAGCGCCAACTCATAAACTCAGGGTACACATGAACTCCTAGCTTTGGAATCTGTCCTTTTCTCTCTCTCCCTATATCTCTTCCCTCGGTCCAGCTTTTGTTATACTACATAAATGTACATATAAAGAGATACGTTTTCCAAACTTCCCCAAAATGATTAAACTAGAGAAACCTGTTGAAGTGCTCTCAGGTTTGAACTCTTAACATGCCTAACCTAGTTATAATCATGCTGCTGTAATTTTCCAGGCCTGTGATCACATCACAATTGCTACTGGTGGATGAAGTCATTCGCGCTGGGCGTAATATGAGGAAGCCAAATTAGTCATGGATATGCTCCTGCATTTTTATTTTATATTTTAAAATTTTTGCCTCGTGAGGATGTTGTGCTGATTGGATGTGTAACAAAACCCCCTGTGCCTTTATGCAATGGAGGATGGTTGTGTTTGTAGGATTTGTGTTAGAGGGAATTCTCCATTCATCTCATGGAATTTTGATGGAGAATGAACATTTACTTTGTTAGCGGTATGCTTATCGTCCATATTAGCAAGCATTCGTTTTTTTGTACCCGCTGATCAGAAATTTCGTTTCAAGTTGAGAGTTTCAATTTTTGTAAGGTCTGTATGCTTTTTGTGGTCCTTTGTGTGCTATGTGCCTGCCTGATTCTATTAAGGGGCAAGTGGCGGCATCATGCTGAGTATTTCGAGGAGCTGTTTGGCACTTGAATTGGAATCGGAAATAGAGTGGAGTATGGCAATGGAATCTCAAGGCATTTGGATGTTCCCGGGGGTCACAGACTTTCTTAGTTGCCTGACCTGACATGCTCCCTTTGACGGTTTGGGGGGTTTTGTTGCTCTTTCGGCTGGTTATAATGGTTATCGGTGCCTTGAAACCCAGCCTAGTCGACCCCTAGATTGGGTTGGGGGTTTTTTAGCTCTTTTTTTATATTACGTTTTAAATAGGGTTAGCTAAATTTTGAAGAAATTAAAATTTTATTTAAAATTAATTTATTTATAGTCAAATCGTTTTTGATAAGAAAAATAATTTAAAAAAATATTGTTTTAATATACTTTTAAATTAAAATTACTTAAAAAAGTAATTATTATTATATTTTAATATACTCACGCTGGTATTGAAAAATTTTATTTTAAAAAAATTATTCAAAACATCATTATTTTAGTATTTTTTTTATTTTAAAAACAGGAAAAAAGTTGGTAAATTGAGGCTTTTCTGCCTCAATAATTTTATTTTTAAAAATCCTCGACAGAAAAGATTAGATTATACGTTTTGATTCTCCAGATTGATATTTATAGATAAATAAACAATGTTTAGAAAATATTTTGTATTTTGCGTTTTTTTGTGTTTAATAAAGTCGCATTATTCCATGATAAAAAATAAAATAAAAAAAATCTTTGCAAACAAAGGGTGTACCGTTGTGTGACTTAATTTAATCAATTGAAAACGCTGACGTTTAGTACGAAGCAGCAGAAACCAAAACTTGACTTTCCAACGGTCATATTTTTCTTCGAATTTCAAGAACCCTCTCGCTATAAAAGCAACGGTAATCTCTCTCCCTCCCCTTCCTTTTCACACACAGCCCCCCTCTCTCTGAAAAAAAATCTCTCTGCGCATCTAAAACAAAAACAATCAGAGATCAAAAGCCTATCATCGATCAGTGGCCTCAAAGTAAGTTTATCAGATCTAATTTCACTTTCTAATACTTTGGATAGCGTTTTAAATTCTTGAAATCGATTTTGTTTTCTTGTATTTACCTTTGAAAAACCATAATTGTTTTTTACCCTATCCTCTTAAATGAATCCTTTCTTGGTATTAATGCTCTAGTTATTCTCGAATTATTCAAGTTGTTAGATTTGCTGCATGTTTTATAATCCGGTCTGAATTTGTTCTCTATGATTTTTTTTTGTGTGTGAAGTAGAGATTTTAATTCTCTGTTTTCTTAGAAGTAAATCTTCTCTGTTTTCTCAGCAAACAAACACTTTCTCCTTCTCCGTACGCGTGCAATGTGTATATGATCGATCTTTACTGGTATCATAAATACATGTGATTCTGCTGATTTTTCTATTGTTATGTAAAAATCTAGTGATCTTGTTTTGGGTTGCTTGGTGCACTTAATTTTAGTTGCAGCATAATATCTGTATTTTAAACACGGGGTTAGGACAATGAGTCTTTTAAGTTGACGGGTCTTGTATTCTATTTTGTTTTACTGTGATTAATCTGTTTGTAGAGACTAATCAGTTTTAACAAATATTTGAAAGGAAATCAGAGGATAATCAGTTTCAACAAATATTTGACAGATTGCTACTTCTAAACTTTTAACAAGGTTTGATTCTTTTTTCTTTATTCCCTTCCTTGAATAGATTGCTTGTTCTTGTCTTTAGATTTTGGAAAATCTTGCTTTCACAATCTACTTTCATTTTCGCTTGTATTAATTAATACTCATTGTTGTTGCTAGATGTGTAATCCCAAATCTCTAGTAGATCGCATGATCTCCTATTTCATGCTATTCTTTTTGATAGAGGATTCAAAATAACGAAAGTATGATTTGTGATCAATGCCACTGTTACACCAGATGTTGAATTGGTTTCACGAATTCGTCCATCTTCTTGATAAGTAGTGTATGTTTTATCTTATTGATTATTCAGTTACAATGATTTACATATACCATGCTTGGTAGAGCTATGGAGATTCTAAGAATTTCAGGAAATGTTATGGGAGTATTTGTCCTAGAGTTTAGCTGGTTTGTTCTGACTTGCTTCGTGTGGGGTTTGTGCTCTTGGGGGTAACTTTTTTTCTTAGTTACTTTTTGAAACTGAATTTATGGAATAATTCGGTCATCCTTTCCTTATTTTACATGGTTTATCTAGGGTATTAACCAGTTCCAATGCTTTTGCAGAATATTTCTTTGAACTCATTTACAGCACGAATGGCATCACTAGTAAGTAGACGGACACCTCTCGGTGATTTGTCAAATTCAATGAAGGCTGTTGCCTCTCGAATTCCACATGACGCAAGCAAGATGAAAAGTATCTCCAAAGCACCAGGGAAATGGCAAACTGCTGGCAGAAAACCACTTTCCGACATTTCTAATTCAAGGAAGCCTGAGACAAAAAAGCAGAGTTTCAATGCAAAGAAGCTAACTGTCTTGACAGAGGAACCAGATCAAACCAGTGCAATTGCAGAGGAAAAGTTTCTGCACAATCATCAGGAATGCATCAAAGCACAGACAAGAGCTATGGACATCAATGAGTTTCTGCAATCAATTGGACTAAAAGATGGTAATGGGAACTTAACATTCTTCTGCTTATAATCACTGCAGAATCTTTCCTTGTAAAATTCAATTCACATTTTATTATTTTGTCCAGATTTTTCCAAGCAGTTGGCAACTCCATGTTCACCGCTGGCATCAATTACAATGAAGGTCACTTTGCTTATTTCCCTTTCCTCGTTTCTTCATTCGGGTCTTTCTTTCTTGTTTCATAAACTAACTTTTCCTTAATGAATTATCTAAACAAAATACTGGTTTCTATTTAATGCTCAGAGTCCCCCTAGGCCCTTGCAACTGGAAGCGACGGTCGAGCAGCTCCTTAAAGATCAATCTTGGGAATTCAATCTTGATTCTCCATCTCCTTTCAGAACGCCAATATCACCAAGGAATTATAGGGACTGGAAGGATCAAGACTACTGCATCAGCTTTAAGTTGATAGAAACCCCATAGTTGACAAAAGCATTGATTTCTCTCTTCAATGCTCTGCATCCATGTTATGTCAACTCTTTTAGCCTTTTGATCTGGACTGGAAAGGAAAATTTTCTTTTTGGTGATTTTTTGGTTATTGTGGAACGACTGGTAGTGCAGTAGCGTGACATCCATTCTTTAGGATTTGTAGTCACATTATGTTTTCGGATCTTCTGGTGAAGGTTTCTGGTATGTGTTTATTCTTTAACTGCGATTGATGATGTTTCTTTAACACCCTCCCTTAAACCAAGTTGTTCAAATTTCTTCATGCCCTTCCGTCTTCTTAAAACTTCAAGAACAAATCAAAGACTTTGTAAAAATATCAGCAACTTAATCTTCAGACGAACAAAACTCAACCATTTTTTTCTTGATCTTTCACCAAATCATTTGTTAATGCAATAGTATATTTATTGTCACAAAAGATCTTTGTTGGCTTGTTTTCATAATGTTGCGACTCACTAAGCATTTTTCTCAACCACGCAGTTTGAGTAGCACAACTTCCAACTCAATATACTCTGTCCCGGTAGTAGAAAAAGCAACCACTTCTTGTTTCTTTAATGACATCTTTGAAAGTCATAGGATTACAATATGAGAATATATAGCAAAATAAGTACATGGATCATCGATTGATCGATTCTAGTTTCCTTTCTAACACGCATTCATATAAGTTTTTTTTTAACACGTTGTGATCATTAATTATTATTTGCTGATATTATCAGTGAAATTTGATCGTCTATTTATTATGGTGAATTTTTCATACGACTCTTTTTTCTCATCATTAAGTTTCTTATTTTCTAAAACAACTTGTTCGAACTCCTTTTCTATTCTTTCTCTAAGAGAAGCAAGCTGGCTTCTCTTTTCTAGCTCAAAGACTTTCCTTTTTATCTCTTAAATAACTCTCTCTTTTTAAAAGCCTTTTATCAATACTGCTCTTCATTTGATGTTTGTTTTGAATCCCGTTGAACCATTAAAATGTTCTTGCTCCATTTTTTCTATGAAATCTTCACATTCATAATTCATAATTAAGTGACTCAACATTTTATTCATGTTGATCTTGTATTACTTTTTTTTATATATTTTAAAGCAATCAACCTCATCTTTGAGCAACCTAGAAATAGCTTCTCTCTTCTCAGCTACACGTTTGACTTTCTTTTTTAACTGTTCTTTTACTTTATTAATCAACTCCCACTTGGTTTGAAATTCGCCCTTCTCATTTTTCTTGTTCATATGACAATACATCATTAAAGACACCTCTTCCTCCTTTTCTATGTTACAGCTTGCCAAAAACAAAGTTTTAAAGCATCTTTATTAGTCTTTTGGCATGCACATTTCTATTATTTGAATTTTTAAGTTGGCGCTCATACTAATAATGATCAAACCTTTTGCAGTGATGACATTGAATATGAGATTTATATTTTTTCCTATAGTGATCATATTTCTGGTATTTATGGCATTGTATTTGAGACTTGTGATGCTGATTTGAATCTCCTTCACCTCTATTTTTTGTTCTTCCATTGTAACCTTGACATTGATCAAAATTGTTATTTCATCCACCTCTATCTTTACTACCTTGACCACATTGATTGTGCTTAATCATGTTTAAAACTTCCTCCTTTGTCATCATGTTCAATTGAGATTGCAATGCATCTTCAATGGATATTGTAGACTTTTTTAAATTCTGTAGACTTTTTTGAATTCAAGCGATGTTCATGAGCTGCTGATAAACCTTGTAATTCATCAATTGACATCTCACTCAAATCTTTCGATTCTTCAATAGTTTCTACCATCTACTCAAAACGAAGTGTTATGCTTTAAAGCATTTTCATTATAACTAGAAGATTTTTCATCTTTTCTCCATAACTAGAAGTCTGGCAAGTTGCTAAACCTAATATACTTAGGTTAATCCTTTGCCAAGCCCAAGTTAGTATGAGTCTAGCAAGTTGCCAGACTTAATATACTTGAGTTTAGCTATGTGTTGAGTCCAAGGCTATGTGGGTCTAACAAGTTGCTAGATTCAATATACTTGGGTTAAGCCAAGAGCTGAAATTGAGTCGGTGGGGGTCTAGCGAGTTTCGAGACCCAATATGCTTGGGTGCATCCATGTGTTAAGCTTAAGGTAACATGGATCTAAGAAAGTTGTCAGACTCAATATACTTGTGTCCAACCATATGTTGGGCCCAACAAAACGTGAATCGAACGAGTTGCCAAACCTAATATACTTGGGCCCGACTTTGTGCTAAGCTCAAATCAACATGGGTATGAAAAATTGTCAGACTTAATATACTTAGGTTCAACCATGTGCCTAGCCCAAGTCAACGTGAGTTTGATAGGTCGCTACACCCTACATACTTGAGTTCGATCATGTGTTAAGTCTAAGATAACATGTCTCCCCTAAGCTTGGCTATGCGCCAAACCTAATTGATCTGAAGATCGTTAAAGATCCATATAAGGACCATAGGGTTTTGTCTTTAGCCTATTAACATGAATTGTCCATATCAGAAATAATCATCACCCTACATCTATAAATGTATAAAAGGTTTTCCAAAGGCCTACCATATAACATCCCAAAAATTTCAAACAATATCAAATTTAATATTATGTTATGGTTTACAAAAAACCAAGGAAAAGTTTTTTTTATCTCCGCTGAAATTTCGGCAAAGTTTTGTTTGAAAGCATCATTTTTCTAATGTCGATATCATATCTCAATCATTATTCAATCCATTTAAGTTCCATTCAACTAGATTGTTCCCACAATAATCATTAATGATGATGCTTTATCACATTTTTAGAAAAAAAAAATCAATGAACAACTAAATTACTTGTCACAATGACAGAGTTCATGATTAGAACTTAATATTTACATTACAATAATATGAGGTTTATATATGCATTACATAATATTTATGGAAAGATTACCGATAAATATCATATCATACATATTTACAAAATGTTCATACTTTAAAACCATTCGATATTAGTTATGATTACATATTTTAGTAGTCTATGAATTTGTCATTTACAAATATAAATAACCAAAATGAATAATATAAATATGTCCCTAATATGAAATCTAAACCAACACAAAGGCAATAAAGTAACTATTCATGCCAATCTTGAGTTGTACCTAAAATACCCACACAAAATAATCATGAATACTTCATAATTAATCTCCATCATTTAAACTAAGTAGCTTAATTTTGGAACATCATCAAATAAATGTAATTATTAAACATAATACCCTCTAAATGTAATTCATACTCCATTTCCATGTTACAATATACCAACCATCTAATATTTTCGATTTAAATTCGGCAATCCATATGGGAGAACCTACTATTTGGCTTTTATTCTCGAAAGTTATTCATTATAACAATTCCTTCAATGAAATTCCACGTTACATGACAATTCTTTCAATGAAATTCTACAATCTACACCATACGACAATTCCTTCAACAAAATTCCATGCTATACGACAATTCCTTCAATAGAATTCCACACCATACAACAATTCTTTCAACGGAAGTCCCTATCACATGGCAATTCCTTTATCGGAATACCAAATCAATTACGACATTCCCTTTAGAAGGCTTTAGTTTATCATTTAATCAAACTCTTTTGTCTCACATATGTTCAACAATATTACCATGTACTCTTACATTTAAGGAATTCATAAATTGAATGAAAATGCGCAAAACAAAAAGTCAAGCTACATGTCACCTACTTGTTGCTATCTGACACATAATAGTCCTTACTAGCACAACTCATGTGGCCTCGCTTGCATCATCATCACCAAACACATTTTTCAGATTCAATTTTAGTCATTTTATTTCAAGCAATTTAATTCTCAATTCTTCAATTAATCCAAGTGTTACCTATTTATCTAACATGTTACTTAGCACAAATCAAACACAACAAAATACTTCATCATTCAATCTATATTAAATTTTATACAATTTCATACAATTTACAATTTCTTCCTTCCAAACCCAATAATTTAATTACTCAATATTTCATCGTTTCATTAATTCAACTCAATAAAAATCATTATTCGCATGATCAAACACTCACTTATCACACAATTAATAGTTGATATCATAAATGCATAATTTATCCTTTTGTTCTCTTTATGGTCGTCTTTATAGTCCTTCCTTTCCTATCAATTTTCTTCATCGTTCTTCCATGAATTCACTCCCATAACTGTTTACAAAACTCCTAGAAACCAATTTCTAAGAAATTTACTTTTCCCTAAATTTCATCTCAAAAATTCTAATTCAATTTTGCTAAAATTTGCTCAAAATCAACTAACTCTTGTTCAAATTGACATAGTGGAGTTCCAAACATCTTACCTGATTATAAAATATATTCAAAAATCAACAAATTGAATTTTTCAAAGCTGCTCTTTCTTCCTTTTATTTCTTCACTTTCTCTCTCTAATTTAATCTCCCCCCTCTTTAATCTTTTAGAATTTCTAGTATTAATGTGTTCCTTTCTCTTTCTCAAAACCCTATCTTTTCATTTATAGACCTTACTCTTTAGTCCTTCAAGGTGAAAGGAAGGAAAAAGAAATGAAAATGTTTTTTTCTTTATTGTTGCACACCGTCAAGTTATAACAAAGACAATAGTCAAAATTGTGTAATTGTTTTGGGAAACACTCTGACTGTTTTCTTTAAATCGGTCTAAATATTTCTTAAAACAACTAGACCATTTCTGCTTTTTTTAAAACATATATATTCGACCATAAAGTTTTCTTTTTTCTTAACTCTGTTTCCCTAATTTATTCTATTCTTTTTCTTATTTTATTTTATTACGCCATAATTTCTATTACATTATTTTTAATTTATCTCAGGTTTTACATACCTTATTTTCATCTTATTAATGATATGTAATGGATGTTTGCCCCTCATTAATAAAGTATAAGAGATTTTCATCTCTCATTAATATCACCAGGACCAAATAACTCTTCAGTTCCTCCACTCTATCAAAACGACAAGTTTATAAATTATAAATATCTGTGAATTACTTAGGTAAGAGGTTCAAACTTCTTACTCTCTAGGCATTCATACTTTAACCCTTTAAGCATTTATCATATAAAAACAAAAACAATCAATATTGTTCTTGGATTTTTAAGCTATTTCTTTTATTTATTACAATATCCATTTAAAGTTACTGATTTTATCATTGGAGGATCCTTAAATCCCATCAAAACGAATACTAGGACTTCTATCATTAATTATGAATTTCCTAGATTACAAATAAGAAAATATACATTTAATTAACTATTATCAAAACATCAAATAACTTGAATTTTAAGTCATTGAATTGTGGGTCATCATCTGAAGAAGTTATAACACCATGACCGGAACCTAAACTCTTTAATGAAGTAAACGAAATGATTCATCGATGATGTAACTCTTTGTTGGCATTGTGATAAGGCCTTGCCAATGAATGATGAGCACGTACGCTAATGACTATGGAATTTTATAGTGTTCATACAAAGAATTTTTTTAGTTTCAAACAATTATTTAATTTCATTTCTTTGCAAGTGATTACTTTTCACCAAATGCATCTCAGGATGAGTCATAACTCATCACATACCAAGAAACCTCCTCCTATTATTATTTACTATAAAAAATATAAATACTTGATCAATTTATTTTTAATTATGGAAAGTATAAACCATTTTTTTTAAATTTAAACAGATTATTAAGTTAATTCAGACTTAACCAACCCGAGATCTAGAACCATCTAGGAACAAAAAAATATAACAAAAACATAGCTATTAACCCATTGATTTTTTTTAATTATTCTTACAAGAACACCATTATTTAGATTTTTATTTTAATATATTTTGTTTTTGAAGTCGATTGAGATCGACCGTCCAACCTATAATTCAAGTTGGGTTTTAAAAAGACGGAAGGAGCATAATGGGATAATAATTGATTAGGCAAAGGCAAAGGCAAAGGCAAAGGCTAACAAAATTCCAAGTCCCAATTTTCCTTGAAGTGATAACCAACCTAAAGAAAAGAAAAGGAAAGTCGGGCCCACCACACACAGACCGTCGAATCATCAATAAATTAAAGGCTGCTTTCTTTTTAGACTTTTTAGCCTTCCGACTACACACGCACACAGAGGATCACTCGTTCAGACCATCTCCGTTGACGGTCAAAGCTAGAGTGTCCTTCCCAGAAATAATAAATCCGAAAAGAAAAATACGAACTCCCACGAAATCTCCGCCACCCAATACTTGTCACTTTCTCATTGGACCCCTAACTTCATGACCTCTCTTTTTATAAGCCCAAAGTACCCCTCCCTCGCAGTCTTTTTAACGAGCCCAAAGTACCCCGCCCTCGCAGTTTCTTCCCCTCCATTTCACGCACAGAGAGAGACCCGTGTCTGCAGATTCTCTTTTCAAGGTAGCGTTACATTTTTTTTTTTGTTTTTAGGGTTAGATCTGTGGTTTTAATTTTGTGGATTTATGTTATTTGTGATTTGTTTGGATTTATTTAGTGTGTTTTTTTTTCGATCTGCTGAGATTTATGTGCTTTTTAATTATTTTCTGGTTTGTTTGGATGCTGAGAAAGTGTAGGAAATGTTGGTTTTGGTGTCTTTTGTTTTATCTTAATGTGTTATGACGCTTAACTGGTTGGTTTCGCTAAATACAGAAGGTTTTTTGTTTTTAATTTTATTTTGGAGATAGCAAAGCATATGAGGTCAGAATTGATTGTTACGATTTGCCGAAGAATATTTTTGAAAGTAATGGGATCGGTAGCTTGGATTCGGGCTTTTAATTATGGGGCCAAGAGTCTGAATTTCCAAGTGAAATTGTTACAAGATGAAACTTTTTGTATGCTAAGGTGTGGTTTTGCCGTTTCCATTTACGTCTGTGAATCTGATCTGTTTTATTAACGAGAAAATGTTGGAGAAATTAAGGAATTAGAGTTTGATTTATTATTAATTGGAGAGTGGACATTCATTTCTAGATGGTCGGTTTTGGGATTAAATTTTTTGTTGTAAAAACAATAACGACTTTCTAAATGACTTGTAGAAATCAGATCTCATAACTTGATCTAGGGCTGTGATTTTGTTAATGTTGCAAAGATCTTTGAAGGATAATTCTTGCCATTCTTTTTGGGGTTGTTGAGAACTTGTGTTATTTCAACTTTCTTAGCGTCTCTAGGCTCTAGCTGACTTGGTTCAAGCTTGAGGGATTTCATTCTAAAGCTTGCAAAAGGTCTGCAATTTTTGTAAATTATTAATAACTTACGGATGAAAAAGTTAAGAATCAATAGATGGAGACATGTTATTGAGTGGTTGATGGACGAGTTAATTTATGAATCTGTGCAAGCTAGTTATGTAATTAAATGTAGCCCTTAGAGTTCGATATTGTCCAGCTCATTCTAATGATACATGTGTTTGGAACTTCCTTGCAGAAGTAACTTTTAGTTTGATATAAAAATGTCGCCAACTGAATCATCACGTGAAGAGCATGTTTACATGGCCAAGTTGGCCGAACAGGCTGAACGTTATGAAGAAATGGTGGAGTTTATGGAGAAAGTTGCAAAGACAGTTGATTCGGAGGAGCTAACTGTGGAGGAAAGGAACTTGCTCTCCGTAGCCTACAAAAATGTCATTGGAGCTAGGAGGGCTTCTTGGAGGATCATATCTTCCATTGAGCAGAAGGAAGAGAGCAGAGGAAATGAAGATCATGTCACAATCATCAAGGAGTACAGGGGCAAAATTGAAGCTGAGCTCAGCAAGATCTGTGACGGAATCTTGAACCTCCTTGAGTCGCATCTTGTTCCCTCTGCCTCATCTGCTGAGTCCAAGGTATTTTACCTCAAGATGAAGGGTGATTACCATAGGTATCTTGCTGAGTTCAAGACGGGGGCTGAGAGGAAGGAAGCTGCTGAGAGCACTTTGTTGGCTTACAAGTCTGCTCAGGTGGGCCCTTTTTGTGCCAGCATGTTGCCAATTTTTATAAATTTGAATTGTTATTGTCATTGTTGTTTGTGCTATTTAGCTTTATATGTGCAACTATTATTTCTCTGATTAGTTTGCTTTTGTTTTATTTGTTGCAGGATATTGCACTTACTGAACTGGCTCCTACTCACCCAATAAGGCTTGGGCTTGCTCTTAACTTCTCTGTCTTCTACTATGAGATCCTTAACTCCCCTGATCGTGCTTGCAATCTTGCCAAGCAGGTATTTCCTCGCATACAATAGCATTTAGCATGTATTTGCCTCTATGTTTATAGGCAAGTTGTGAAAAGCATATTCTTCTGTTTTCTTTTCATTATTATTTTGAGTAAAAGGAAGTGATTGGTGTTTTTCTTTGCTTTTGGGAGCATATTTCTGGCTCTCCATTCCTCTCGTTGGTTTTAATTAGTAAATTTTATAACTGGCATGGAATTGGATCCTAGCTATTAACTTGTGGAAGCTAACAGTATTTAGTGCTTTAATAGTTGTTGGGTCAATAATGTTAAGTAAATTGTTTGCTCAAACTTGGTTTAGTTAGTTTGTGAAGCATTGATGCCAGTACATTTGGTTTCTCCCCTAAATGTAACTATGTTTTGGTCCATAGGGTTGTCGTGTTTCATTAATGTTCGTTCATTGAGATATCTTTTTTGTCCCTTCTTCACTTTACTAAATAATATTACAATTTAGTTAAATCAGTTTGCTTTGTAATTGGTTCATACCAGTACACTCGTTCTTTTATACTCAATTTGTTCTGTATTAATATAAAACCTAGTTGATAAGCCATGTTTCCTTAAACATTAGTTGATCTATTCAGTCCTTAGTGTCGATATCTTTAATTGCATACCAATCACTGACGAATTTCTTGGTCCTATTGACATCACTAAAAAGTACTATATTTGGGCAGGCTTTTGACGAGGCTATTTCTGAGCTGGATACATTGGGTGAGGAGTCTTACAAGGACAGCACGTTGATCATGCAACTTCTCCGAGATAATCTGACACTCTGGACCTCTGATATCACGGTCTCTCTCTCTCTCTCTCTCTCTCTCTCTCTCATATTCATATTCTTTCCCCAAGGTTGCACACGTGCGCACCCATTTGCACATTTGTGTAAGGATGCATTTATGTACATGTGTTTGTTGAGGTTTGGCCGACCCCTGAAGCTGTCTAACCATTCTCGCTTCTAATTACAGAATCATTAAATCCTGTTTTGGAACCATATGTGCAGAATAACCCATTTGTGCATTGCATATTTTTAAAAACGCTATGTGCTTTGCATTTGGAACTTGCAACAATCACTACCTGAGTGGACAGAGTTGACAACATTCTCTTAAGTTCAAAGGCAAATTATGCCTGATACTATATGTTATGTTCGCCAATTTATGTTGGCTTGTTCAGGACCTTTTTTTTTTTATATAACAATTCATCATTGTTTGAAGTTATAGGGCATCTTATGAGAGACATAAGCAGAGTATGATATTAGAATGGTCTTGGGTGGTTTTGACCTGATGTTGCTTATGCATGAGCAACTGCTTGTAACTTTCAAAGGCTTTTAGTTTATATTATTCTGGTTATGCTTGATGTGTTCATTATTCCAATTTTAGGATGATGCGGACGAGATCAAGGAAGCATCAAAACGTGAATCCGGCGAGGGGCCGCAGTGATGAAGTTCAGTTCATAGGATATATGCACTCTGTACTTCTATCTTGTGAAATTTACAGACGCCTGTGGGTTGTTGTAGTTGGATTTATTAATGAATTTGATAATCTTGAGTGCCGTGCCACAGTACTTGGGATTGAAATGTACCAACAGATTATCAAGTTTTTAGTATTGATGCCTACAATCTGGGTTGATGTTTTTATCAGATTTTCATCTTCCAATTCTGGGTTTGATGTTCCTTGTGGCTCTGCTATATGATATTACATCAGTGACGAAACTACTTGTTTCGAATTTTTAGCATTCAAAACCCTGTTTGGTTTATCAGTAACACCTTTAGGTGGTTGTAGTAGAACAGAACAGGAATTATAAAAGTTCCCGAATCAGTTTCCCTCCTTTTAGGTCATCAGAACATCAAGCATATACCCTCCAAAGTAACTAGCCCCGATGGTGTATAACTGTGGATGATTAAAGTTGAATGTATAGGCGTTTATTCAACTAGACCAAGCTGGACAAGTTGAGAGTAGAGCCTTGCCATGGCTTGAAATGGATTAATTTTTTGGATTTCTTCGTTGTGCTTCGAAATGGATTAATTTTTTATTTGATGAAAAAGCATTTTTAAAAACATGGGAAATGCATTACCAGATCAAGTAGGGTTATAGATGATGTTACAATGGTTGGCATCTTAAAGTCGTGTTGTATAATGACAAGTAAATTAAACCTACAAATCCACAAAAAAGGAACCTCAAGGTTGTCCATTTCCACTAAACTACGATTCTGGCTAAAGCTTTTTAGACCACTGTCCGAATCCAATTCACCTCGCATAAACAAGGCGATAGGCAGGGAAAAAGGGAAAACCCCCACTGCCACCACTAACCCCAAAAACCCTTTAAAAAACCTCCTCTTTATAAATACACCCACGTACTTATTTCTTTGTCGCTTTCTCTCCAATGGCAACCGAGTCCTCTGTGATTGCCTGGTAAGCATCCTCTCTCACTTTTAACTGTATAAAACACATGTGTACAAGTAAAATCATGGCAATGTTTTCGGTTTTATTTTGTTTGTGAAATATGAAACAGGGGATCGGGCGAGGATGGCCAACTAGGGATAGGGAACAACGAAGACAAAGAATGGGTTTGCGTTGTCAAAGCTCTCGAGCCTTACAAAGTTCGCTCTGTTGTTGCTGGAAGTCGCAACTCTCTTGCCATTTGTGATGATGGCAAGGTTTTTATTTTTCTTACCCTTCTCTGGCTTTAGCTGGAATACTAGTATGCACTGAATAGTTTGTTTGATATCAATGATAAAAATTTGATTTAAGCTTGTCTTATTAGCTTCTAGTAAAAAAATAATGATTGAAAGTTCAGCCTTTTGACTTATAGTAAAGTTTTAAATTTCAAGTCCTTTAAGTAAGCTGATGATTAAAGTAGTTGAATTTTTTTTTAGTGAAATAACCCTGAAATTTATTTGGATTAAAGTAATTAAATAACTTGATTAGATTTATTGACTTGTTATTGATTTGGACTGAGTCAAGAATAAAAAAAGAAGAAGCTCAACTTGAATGAATTGTTGAGGACACTTTTGTTTATGCATGCAGCATTTTTTTTGGTTTACAATATGTTGGTGTTAATGTAAATGGGTTTTTTGAAAAAAAATATTTTGATTGATATTGCTAGTTGTTTACTTGGGGTTGGAACCAAAGAGGGACATTAGGACATCCACCAGAGACCAAAACCGAGAACATTCCTAGCCAGGTCAAGGCTCTTGCTAATGTCAACATTGTTCAGGTAATATTTTTTCTTTGGTTATTTTTTTTGGAAACCATGATGATTATGCTTCTCTTTGGTTATGCAATGGTTCGTGTGTGTCTAAGTCTGTGTGTCAATCATTTTGTTCTAATATTTTGTTTTTGGGTTTCTTGATTTTTAGGCGGCTATTGGTGGCTGGCATTGTTTGGCTGTTGATGATCAAGGACGTGCTTATTCTTGGGGTATGCAATGATCCCCTTTTAGTTTTTTTCTTGAATTAATCATCTCATTGTCTGCTTATAAGAATGAATCATTGAGATAACAAGGAGGTTTTTTCCCTGTATCTGAATAGCATTGCTTGGTTTGGTTAATTGCTGCATGAAAGAAAAAAGTTGCAGAAAATACAATGATTTTGTTTTTTTGTATGAATGAAAATTCATGTTCATACTTTTTTCTTCCTTCTTTCTCATGAATGTAGTTTGTTTACTCAATGTTCATATATAAGTGGAAGAACTAATGAATTTAAAAGTATGATACATTTTTAACAATGTAGGTGGGAACGAATATGGCCAGTGTGGTGAAGAACCTGAGAGGAAAAATGACACTGGGAGGCCTTTGAGAAGGGATATAGTCATCCCCCAACGCTGTGCATCAAACCTTGTAGTTCGCCAGGTGATTTTCTTTTCTATCAATCATTATAGAGTGCAGGAGTTGAATTATTTTAAGGAATCCATTTCAATATCTTCCCCAGCACCTCCCAAGCTGTATGAAATATGAATATGGTTTCAGATTGCCTCCTTGGTTGTTATGTACAAATGAATACTCAGGAATCTACTATTTGTATTTAATTTCATCCCCTTTTCCTTGTGTGGGTTTTATTTGCTCTCCGAATGATATTGTAGAAGAGGATGGTTAACTGTGCATGCTTATTTTTCAAGGCATTAATTAAGTCTATTAATAGTATGTAACTTCCTCCTGCTGCTGCTTGCTATAAGCCAAGAAAGCTGACCGACAACCTTAGAGTGACATGAATACTCAAGAATGGTATTTGAGATGTTAGAGTGCACGCATGAGTTGTAATCCTGCTTCATTAAATTCTATTCCAGCATCAGGCATCTTACTCATTGAGGCATAAGCCTTAAGTATCGGTTTTATGGATCATAGCAATTTTAGACTAGCTTGCGTACAACTTAGAAATTTGCTTTCACTTACCTCCCTTCTATATTTGTGATTGTACTTATATGTTAAATGACATGTCTTGGCCCTCAATTGCTTTTCTGTCTGTTCTAATTGCTGATATGTCATCCATCTCTAATTGCTAATTTTTTAGGTAGCTGCTGGGGGTACTCACTCTGTGGTTCTCACACGTGAAGGGCATGTATGGACCTGGGGTCAACCATGGCCTCCTGGAGACATGTACAGTTTCCTTGACTTAAATCGTCAATTATGTTTTTACATATCCCTGTTTCTGGTCCTTGCTACATGCTTTTGAAGTGTGCTTGTATTGATAGCTTGCTGCGTCCTCATATTATTGCTGTTTTAACCACTTACAGCTTTTCATATTTTCAGAAAGCAGATATCTGTCCCTGTGCGGGTACAAGGTCTTGAAAGAGTGAGGCTCATTGCTGTTGGGGCATTTCATAATTTAGCTCTTCAAGAAGATGGAACTTTATGGGCGTGGGGTAATAATGAATATGGACAGCTCGGAACTGGTGATACTCAGCCAAGATCACAACCTATTCTTGTCCAAGGACTTTCTGGTCTCAATTTGGTTTGTATTACATCCTTAAGTCCCTTTCTGCTTGACTTCTATTTTTATTCCATTTCATTAGGCATCGTTAGTTGCACAATACAGTTTCTCATCTCATCTGAAGTGTTAGGATTTATTGATGAATGGGTTCCTCATTCAAGTTTATTTTTGAAAATTCTTCTTCCCAGATTACCTGAATAAATCATTTGAAAATATGTCATTTCTTATAATTGGTTGTTTGGAACCTTTCTATGAAAACACTGCCATCATCCAGTCTGAGAGTGCCCCATATGTAGTGCCTTGGCATGATCAAGGTACAATAGTTCGATTTAGTGCAGTGCAAACATGAAAGCTTATAAAAGGGGTGAAGACTCGTGTTACTCAGTGATGCAGAGAATCTGCACTTTAAACTTGTTGACTTCTAATAAAGGCTTACGCTAATGTGCACTGAGATTGGTGATATGGAATGAGCTGTTTTCTTTCTTGTTAATTTCTTAGACATTTTGTGCTTGATTTCAGTTTCATATCTATAATAGCCTGAGTGTATGTCTAGGTTGATATTGCTGCTGGTGGATGGCATTCTACTGCATTGACTGATGATGGGGAGGTAAATATGCTCTTTGCTGTCTAAAAGTTTCTTTAATTAGGTTGACCGCATGCTTGTCATTATTATAACCTGTTCAGGTGCAACATTGTATATAGCAGAGAAGTTCATTCAGTTCTGTACTTTCATCTTGAGCTTATGTTTTATTCATGTGGGTTATGTTTGGTATGATTTTTGCAAATTGATTCAAGTTGTTTTTCTTGATTTTTGACTCTCACAGGTATATTTGGATAGAATCATATTTTGACTTAAATCAAAAGTTAGTTACAAATCCAAGTCAAAATTGTGATTTAATCAAAAGTCAGATTTTTTAATATTTAACGTATGGTATATTACATCTCTTCCTCAAAAGAGTTGCTTTCAAGTCTTAACAAACATACTTCTAACTTCAAGTCATTTTAACTTTATTTTTGTCGTAAGTTGTCTATGAAAAACAACTTCTTAATTATGACTCAAAGTCAAAAGCTACTTTGTGTGGCAGAGCTTTCCTAGCTTAGGATCAGAAATTCCACTTGTATCAATCTTTAAAAGGCTTGTATCTTAGGTTAAAGAGTTTGCTTTTAGCTATTGGCTTTCGGGCCATATATAACCCCTTTCTCTTCTCTGACTTTTACATGATGCTTGAATTGGATCTTGCTGATTATAAATAAGAGACGCATCCTTACTCTCAGTATAGGAACTGTATCCATTGCTTTGTGAATAAGGCTCCGCTTGACATGACTTGTGGAAAATGGTTTTTGATTTTGAGCCATAATTCGAAAGCTATATTTCTTAAATAGCTTATGAAAAAAATAAGTGAAGATGTTTGACAAAAATTAACACAAAGCAACTTTTTTTGATGAAGGGAGGTGGTACAAGTTAGAATCAATTAGTTGGAAGTTTAAAAAGTTTAAAGCAAAATCTTGACTCAATTTTGTAACGATTTTTTGATGAAAGTCAGAAGTTATTTCTAATCAAACATGTTTTAAACTTTTCTTGAGTCAAAAGATAAAAATAACTTAATTTAATTTATGATGTAGGTAGAAGCTGCATAGGACAGTAACAACATGAAATCGCAAGAAAAAGACACATAATACTTAATGAGCAAAGAGGGTTGTAGATGTGAACCCTGAATTCACAACTTTATTATCGGAAAATTAAAGCATATGGTAACTGCCTCCTTAAAATATTTACAAGACATTTAAATAGGTAAAAAAACCCTATCTTAACTAGGAAACAACTAGGAATCTGAAAACATAAAGGAAGTAAACAAAAAACCCGAATTAAAACATAAAATCCGAAAAAAACATATGAAAAAAAAAAAAAAATACCATACCAGGAGCATTAGTGCTTAAAACACGATTCTGAAAGATCTGACGGTCTGTTCAGCAACATAGAGATTGCCCTAGGGAAAATTGCTCGTAGAATCACTTGTTATTGTAGTCTTAAGGAGCTAACCAGACTTGTCATTCCAAATTTTTTTTTCTTGGGTGACTCTCCGCTTTACTATACTTGCTAGCCCGATGCTCAAGTTCACAACATCTGAAACAACGAATTCTGAAACCGGAACCTTGACCCGATGCCTATTGATTTTGTTGAGCTGGCCTAGGTTGTGTGGTGGTAGCCTTCTGATTATTGATATGCCCACCTATATTATTCTAATCTACTTGGAAACTTCTACTCCTACTCCTAGCAGTTTATTGTTTCTCTATTGTCAAGGCCCTTTGTTAAGCTTCATAAACTATTAATAAAGACTATAGACACAATACCTCCTGTATAGACTGCTTTAGATCACTTAAATACCTTGCAACTAATTGCTCTTCTGTTTCTGCTAGATTCCAAGCTACTAACTGGTAGAAATCATTAGTGTAATCATTGAAAAACTTACCTCATTTTCTCAGCGTGTGAAGCCTTTGGTATAAGGTTTGAGAATAACTGAAAAGAAGGAACTGCTCTCTCATCTTCTTCTTCATTTTATCCTAGTCATTGATTTTCATTTTTCCTTGCCTCTCCTGCATCTTCTTCAACCGTTCCCACCAGGTAGATGCCTGACCTTTCAATTTGATTGTGATTAATTTAACTTGTGTCTACTCAGGAACCTCCTTATACTTAAAAATCCTCTTGACTTTGTTCAACTAGTCTATAAACTTGTCTGCCTGTAAGGTTCCAATAAACTTAGAGATTTTGATATGAAACTTGAAATCCCCAAATCTAACCTCTTCCCTATCATGAGGTTGTCTTCTCCGTTCACGCCTTTGGGTTTTAAGTACTAGCTAAGGTCCCGTGATCACTCTCCTGGGTATGTTCACGTTGCTCTCTCTTCTAGTCTACGAGTCAATTATGCGATATGTCTTTGCATGTCCTTCATGATGAGCTCCTGGATGTTTCTCCTCGAAGGGGAGCCTCCTCATCCTCCCCTTGGACATGCCCCACTCTATAACCATTTCCTACCATGGTTGTTTAGTGTAACACAACAAGCAAACAATTATCGATGAAATTACAACACACAACAAGCAATATAAAACTTAGGACCGTTAGACTCTGATACCAATTAATGCAGGTAGAAGCTACGTAGGACAATAACAACACGAAATCACAAGAAAAAGACATAAGATGCTTATGAGCAGAGAGGGTTTTAGATGTAAACCCTGAATTCACAACTTTATCCTCTAAAAATTAAAGCATATGGTGGTTGCCTCCTTAAGAGGTTTACAATATCTTTAAAAAGGTCAGAAAACCCTATCTTAACTAGAAAATAGCTAGGAATCTGAAAACAGAAAGGAAATAAACAAAAAATAATTTGAATTAGAACATAGAATCTGAAAAAACATAGGGAAAATAATAAAAACTATCATATCAGAAGCACAAAACACAATTCTGAAAGATCTGACTGTCTGTTCAGTGACGCAGTGGTTGTCCTATAAAAAATTGCCTATAGAATCACCTTAAAAATTTGAGCCCGATGTAATGGACAAATCTCTCATTATCGTAGTTTTAAGGAGCTAATCAGATCTGGCCATTCCAAATCTTTTCTTGGATTTAGACCTATTTTACTAGTCCATAAAAACATTTGTTAGGCCATTTACATAGCCTGTCTAGGCCAAATCCCTATCTAGTAATGTTAGATCATCATCTAAATACTTAGAACCACATGTGTCTACAAGCCTGACTACATTAATTTGCAAGTCATACCAACAGAACTTAAACCTAGCTTCCTTCTGATTTTTTTATAAGGCGAATCAGGTGTTACCTTCCTTGTTGCATATGCTACATATGTCACCCGATCTGGTTTTGTTTGTCTTTACCATTTGGGTTGAAAATAATTTTTTGCTTAATACCTGTCTTCTATTGCAGGTGTATGGTTGGGGAAGAGGTGAACACGGAAGAATGGGATTTGGAGATAATGACAAGAGCAGTAAAATGGTCCCCCAAAAGGTTAATCTTTTAGCAGGGGAGGACATTATTCAGGTATCATCAACATATGCATTTGGGAACTCTCGGAAATTCTTATTTACGGTTTGTATATAATACAAATTTTTGGCTTTGGCAACCCAAACTTGCAATTCCTTTTGTTTGTCATGTGTGCATAGGATTGTAAACTACTAAGTTCTACAGAATATGCATGATATGTTTCCTGAGAATGCTCGTTGATATTGAACAATTAAGCTCATCTTTTGTGCCCCTAATATACTGAATGATGTAAGGTCTTTTCGGGACGATGTTGAGCATTTGGTGAATTTTGCTTAAACATCAAACTGAACTTGGCACTGAAGTTAATGGTGGAACCATTTCCCTGAAGTACATGACTGGATTACATGCTCACACATTCACGGGGCCAACTTTCTCTAGATTTGGATGCATTAATTTCAGCGATCATAGTATATTGTTAATAGTAATACTTAATCATTGAAGAGCAATTACTCAGGTTTGACAGTAGGTTCCCTCAACCCTTGCTAGGAGCTTTAGGAACTCTGGGAACTGTTTGATAAGGACTTGCAAGCCTTTTGTTTTTTTAATATAATTTCTAGTGTTGCCCTATATTTGAAGCACATATTTTAGTTTGTTGTGACAATCCTCATTATTGTAATTGATTGTAAAAGAGAGAAAATTGAATTGGTATTTTTTAGCTTGCTATGGTTAACCAGTGTAATATCCTCCCATGGTTCAAGATTGAACTGGTTTTATTTGCAATCCAGGTATCTTGTGGCGGGACTCATTCAGTTGCGTTGACACGTGATGGGCAGATGTTTTCCGTAAGTATAATCAGCTCTTTTTATTCCAATGGCAATGACATGATATATGGGTGGAGTGCAGTTTTTGTTCATCATAGAGGTTGATTCCTTATCTGCATCTATGCATATTTATTCTCTCTCCCTCTCTCTCTAATATCTTTGCCTGCATGGGCACTTAAACACAGGTACATAGGTTCACAGATATTTGCACTTTTTACCACTTTCTCAGCAAACGACTTGTTTTAATATTGAGTAGTAATATATGCTGACCGGATTTTCTGGCAGTTTGGTCGAGGTGACCATGGACGGCTTGGATATGGGAGGAATGTGACTACAGGTCAACCAATGGAAGTGCCATTAGACATCCCGCCTCCTAAAAAACTTCGTGACAATGGAGACGAGGGACACTGGATTGCTAAACTTGTTGGTTGCGGAGGTCGCCATACTTTGGCGATCGTGGAAATGGCAGGGACTTGAATCTAAATAGATTTGACATGATGTCTAAAAGTCTGATTTTGTAATACGAGACAATGCAAGACCAACTCAGAGAACATTAACACTGGATAATTTTATAAATTACTGGATGGTATTCACTTTTCCATTTTACTTACGGGAAGAGTTCAATTTCCATGTCATGGGATATGGTTTTTGATGATGTTTCAAAAAATTCAAGTAGTTTGGGGCCAAGTTTATGTCTTGGATAATCAGTTAATCTTTTGATTCTGATAATCTAACTTATTTTTTTTAGCCAAGGTGGTTGGAGGCGGCGCTTGATACTCGCAAAAGATCTTCTTTAATGAATTTATGAACCCTTTAATGATCAAGTCAGTAAGTTTTTTAAAAGAAAATATAATAATATTACAGAGATATATTCTATAAATGAATATGCAATACAAAGAGGACATTTCAAACCTTTTGTTTAAATGATTTATGGTTTATTTACAACCTATGAGTCTTTTTTGTGGAGATAAGGAGTTGAAGAATAATATTGTCCTAATAGTATTAAAAAGAAAAAATATCACTAACATATGTATTAATATAGAATGGAAATATGATGGACTCTTAAAAAAATTTTACACACTATCTTTTACACAATATTAATATCAATGAAAATATGGTACCATGGGCTCTTAGAGAATTTTTATACAACTAATGGGTTTTGGGATAGTAGGATCCAAAACGCAGCTAAGCCCAAGGGAGGTTGGGTTTTATGGGGTTTTTTTAGGCTATTAAATTTGAGTTTATTAGCAGCTCTCCAAATCTTTGTGATATTTATATGCAAAGACTTGTAAAAATACCTGGTACGACGAGTTTGTCAATTTTATTTTGTATGAGAAATGTAGTGAAAACCTCAATTAATATACTTGAGAGCCTATGTGTAGGGGATACACCATGTTTGATTTTTATTTTAAGTATGTAGAGGTGAATCATGAAGGATCCATACTTAGAAAATTTCCTAAGAGGGTGAAGTGAAACCATATAGGATTCCATATTTAGAAAATTTTTCTAATAGGTGGAGAAACCTAAGGAGGGCAAGCCTATATTTAGAAAGTTTTCTAAGAGGTTGAGAGGAATCCATGAAGGGTGGAATCTATTTTTAGAAATTTCCAAGTAGCTGAGGGGAACCCTAGAAAGATGAGTTTATATTTAGAAAATTCTTTAAGAGGCTAAGAGGAACAAATCCCCATCAATGCCCATACTTGAAAAATTTCCCAAGGGACAAAGAAGACAGACTCATGTCACATCCATACTCAGAAAATTTTCCAAAGGACGGAGGGGAATCCAAGGAGGGCTAGCCAATACTTAGAAAATATTCTAAGAGGCCGAGGGGAACGAATCTCAATTGACACCTATGCTTGGAAAATTCCTAAGAGGTGGAGGGGATAGACCCATGTCGATGCCCATACTTATAAAACTTTCTAAGGGGCGGAGGGGAACCCAAGGAGGGCTGTGCTATTGCACTAAGGAGACCAAGTCAATCCCTTTCTTGGAGAGTTATTGCATTTTCTTAAGAGTTATTGGAAGTCTGAATGGGCAAAAGTCTATGGTAATAGGTAGATCCATCAAGCGTTCTAGCCCAAATGTGTCATGAAATGACTTGGAAATGTCATTAGAAAGAAACTGATGACTTTTTGATCAGTTTTTCACATATGACACTAATGATGATATCCAAAAAGTCCAAGTAGCTTGGGGGCAAGACTTATGTTTTGGATAATCGGTTAATCTTTTGATTTTAGTAATTTGATCCATTCTCCCCCGCCAAGGTGGTTAGAGACAGGTGCTTGATACTTGTAAAAGGTCCTGATGATGTTCCAAAAAATCAAAGTAGCTTGAGGGCACGACTTATGTCTTGGACAATCAGTTAATCTCTTGGTTCTGACAATTAGATCCATTCTTCTTGGCCAAGGTGATTGAAGGCGGGTGTTTGATACCTGCAAAATGTCACATTTGGTGAATTTAGAGACTTTATAATGATTAAGTCAGTGACTTTTTAAGAGAAAATACAATAATATTACATAGATATATTTTGGAAATAAATATGCAGTAGAGAATGAAGATTTATACTATTTTATTTGAAAGATTCACGATTTATTTATAACCCATGAGTGTTTTTATGGATATGAGGGGTTAAAGTGTAATATTGCTATGATAATATTAAAAAGATAAAATATTTGAGCACGATCTAATAGTTGGATAAAAAGTCATGACCCTTTTGAGTTGTTATTTTGGTCTAGTGTGACTAGACCTCCTCTTGGACCTAGATCTATCCCACTGGTTCATAAATATATCTGCTAGGCCATCCACATAATCTATCTAGGACAAATCCTCATCTAGTTATGGCAGACCCTCACCTGGCTGTCTAGAATCACCCATTATCGCAAGCCCAACTACATCATAGGGCAATCAAGGCTTGATGAACAAACTTTAAAGCTGTCATTGTCGAGTAGTTTGTCAGCTAATACCTTAAATATATCTAGATAGACTGGTAGATTCGGTCCCCATCCTTGTTCACTTAAACTCGTTTCGGAGTTGATGTACATGTGTTACGTACAGACACAGATGCATAGTGTTCCTTTAGGACTTCCCATGTCTCATGACAAGTTTGCATGCCAATAAGATTAGGAAGAACTCCAACTAAGATGGTTGATTGCAGGCAAGTAAGAGGATGTCGATCCATAAGCTTCCATTCGTCATACATTAATGGATTTGGTGTGAGAATAGCATCTGGATTTGTGATGGATTATGCTGGACTTTCGATAGGAGATCTATTCCACAGTAGGAACTTTGCTAATGACAGCTGATTTAATGAGACAGATATAAAATAACGTGTATTTTGATACTGCTTCGGAAGGTCGGTCTCAAGACTTGTAGCAAACTATCATGAAATGTCTGAACACTACTTAATGTTTGTCATAGCATACCTTCATTCATTCTTGTTTTTGTTGACTTTTCATGGTAGCTAGATATGATGTAGAAGATTTTGAATTAGGAGTTAAGCTAATAGATATAGAATTGATCAAGTCTAAAAAAAGTTTGAACTCATCAAATAGGTTTTATAATAATTTAGTCAGTCCCCTATAAATATGCTAATTGTCAATCTGATCAGTATCCTATAACAAAAATTAAAAGAAGCTTCTTGTGAAAGATAAAAGAATTGTTAGGAAGTTCAATAACAAGTGCTTTATCAATAATAAGGTTGGGTATCTAGCTAAAGA